>Ga0102940_1000192_pt1 | contig 43103 bp, 32 predicted proteins | sample SalPonR2_C_D1_MG_FD_78215 | JGI IMG/M metagenome (GOLD analysis project Ga0102940, IMG submission 78215) | Salt pond soil microbial communities from South San Francisco under conditions of wetland restoration - Salt Pond MetaG R2_C_D1_MG | ecosystem: Environmental > Aquatic > Marine > Intertidal... | reverse complement strand
TAAAGGCATGAGCATTTAATGCTCTACTCATTTGAACAGCTTGATTGTCGGTGTGAATCTTGACTGTAGAAAAGTCGGCACCGAATCGGCTTTCCATAAAAGCTCGTGTATTGTTATCCATGCCGGTGCCACCACCTTTACTCGAGCTTATTTGTTGAGATAAGGCCTGAGAGGCTGCTCCTGCTTCTGTGCCGTGGCTTTGCTGTTGAATTAATGGTGTAACCGCTGAAGCTAATGGTTTTTTCTGAAGTTTCTCTTCCTGTTCACATTGCGCACATTTACGTTGCACTAAAGGCCTGGTATGTGGTGTCGTACTAGCCATTGCATCACTTATGCTTATAACTTTGTCTGCTATGGCATCAGCTTCTTGTTCAAAAGCATTATTTGTTGAGCCTATCGATAATTTGGGCTGGACAATTTGTTTTCCAATAAAGGAGTTCACATTTTTTTTATTCGGTTGTTTTTGCCTTATAAATGTCAACATATTTAAAAATTCTTTTATTTAACAACGGTTTGCTACTTGTTGTTCTCTATCGGCTATCCAAGTGTTTTGAATAACATTTCTGCATTGTTGTTTGTGTGAGTTATTGGCTAAAGTATCACATCGTGCTATATTATTTCTAAAGCATTCTAATTCTGTTCTATAAGCCTCACATTCTTCTTCATTAGAATCTGCTCCAGATTTAAAGCCTGGCCTGGTTAAACTAGGGCAACTATCAGAACAACTATCTATATCATCAAAATGTGTCAGTTCGTGTTCTGTAATACAGGTTTCTATGATATCTTCGATAAAATCATTGGGTTGCCCGTCAGGTAAATAATACCAGTTACAAGCTACCTTACGTCCATCACAACACACTACACCACCTGCGCTACCATTATCTAAATTATTATGTTTTGCTGCTCGACAACATTCTCCTGCACTACGCGGTGTACAACTTCTACTTATTCTTTGAATACCATTGGATTGCTGCAACACATGCGTCAACTCATGCGCTAATAAATGCTTTCCTGAAGTGTGCGCAGGCTTGTATTGCCCTTCATTAAAATATATATCATTACCAACTGTAAAGGCATGAGCATTTAATGCTCTACTCATTTGAACAGCTTGATTGTCGGTGTGAATCTTGACTGTAGAAAAGTCGGCACCGAATCGGCTTTCCATAAAAGCTCGTGTATTATTATCCATGCCGGTGCCACTACCTTTACTCGAGTTTATTTGTTGAGATAAGGCCTGAGAGGCTGCTCCTGCTTCTGTACCGTGGCTTTGCCGTTGAACTAATGGTGTAACCGCTGAAGCTAATGGCTTTTTCTGAAGTTTCTCTTCCTGTTCACATTGCGCACATTTACGTTGTACTAAAGGCCCGGTATGTGGTGTTGTATTAGCCTGTGCATCACTTATGCTCATAACTTTGTCTGCTATGGCATCGGCTTCGGCTTCATAAGCATCACTAGAGGATCCTATCTCTAATTTTTTTTGAAGGCTTTGCTTTTCAAAAAATGGAGTGTTTGGAGTTGAGGTTACTTTTGAACCTGATGTTATCTTTATTTGTTGACTTAGTGCTTCCATAAGCGTTATGTTATATCCATTGGCATGATAAATACTGTTCCATCCATGGGGTTTTTAGCGTACTAATTCCCCAAGGTAAACGATCTAACAGCACGTCTATACTTTGCTGTTCTACAATAAGTTTATAGGTACTCTTCTTGTATAAAATGAGCTTTGCTTTACGTTTTAAAAAACTGTCTCGTAAAGTAGCAACTGAAGTGTTTTTTAGGGTTGACCAATGTTCAATTACCGATTCTAATAATTTTTGACTTTGTTCTTTTTCATGTTCTGTAATTTCCCACTCGGTCCAAACCGTATCTTTTAAACCTACACCACATATTAACTTATTCAACATCAAAGTATGTTCAAATGCTTTCGTCTGGCCACAAATTATGTATTGGGTTAGTAATACAGCACGGTTTTGGAAATATAGGCTTTTCCATTTTTGGTTTTTATCAATATAGTTTAGCTTATCAAAGAGATTAAGCAGGAAAGGGACTACAATCACCAAACCGGCATTATTTATATAGTAGGTATTCTCAGCGTGCTTTTCAGCCGCGTGGTCATTGTTATCTAGTGCTTCTAATATGGCGTCGATATCATCTTTATGACCTCCACTTTTTGATGCATTGTCTTCTTTAGGTTTGCTTTCAAGATGTGTTTCTATTGCGTCTAGCTCAGTTAAGAACGGTTTCAATTCATTTTTTTGTAATAATTCAGGCCTTAAGGCGCTTATAAACGTATTGATATCTTTTTTGGACATGTTGAAATGGGTCTGAGCAACTGTAATGATTCTATCTATGCTCCGGCTTGATTTTGCTGCTCTATAAGTGTTCAGCCAAAACATATACATGCCCAGTAAAACTTGATTATTAGAATAGTTTTCTAAGACTTTTTTCAAGGTCTTAAGGCATTTAAACACACCAGTTTCTTTTGCTAATGCTTTGGATAACTTATAGGGCACATTTAAAACCCACCGGGAAAAAATGGTAGAAAACCTTTCACTATTTTCTTGAATTTCAGCTTGTAAAAGATTATTGAATTCAGCATCAATGCTTACGTTATCTACGAGGTGTTCTAAACGGTTTGTAACTGCATTTTCCGGTATATCTCCATTGGCCAGGTAATGAATTAAAAGTTGTTTGTAAAACTTGTCTTTCGGTATATTTTTATCTTGGCCACTTTTTTTGGGTTCTGTTGGAGTGATATGTTGAGGTCTATTCTCTTTCAAATACACCTCTATTTGGTTTACAATAGAATTGATTAAATCCTGCTTCCAGGTAGACATGACCAGGCTTGGAACTTTTACATCAATTTTTTCAATAACCCATAATAACTCCGAAACATCATGTTCTTCTAATACATGTTCTAGTTTAGGATACAACTGATGCTCAAACAGAACAGCTATTTCATCATGAAATCGCCTGGCTGTCTCCTGATTTGAACAGTTTATTTCTACACGATGTTTTTCTATCAGTTGCATTTCTTTTAATTTTAGGACTCCACTATCTTTTGACTGGAATGAAAAATGACCGATGTGTATGCCGTTGCATTTTGTAATGAAAAGTCTATATTGTTTCTTTCAGGACGTGCATTGTTAACTGTAAAATCCATATCAAATTTAACGACGGCTGTATTATTATCATCTTTCATAAAAGATATGTTAGTTGGTATGGCGTAAGATAAGCCATTAGGAATGTTATCCATTTGAACGTTTATTCTAAACGGTATAGAAAACCGCATGGCCTTTGTAGGCAAAATTTCGTCGATGGTTTCCATAAATTCGTTTGCGTGATCCTTACTAATTGGAAAGGTGAATATATTTCCTTTAGAATCATCTGAAATTTTGAGAAGAAATGTAAAATTCGCAAATTTACTATGAAATCCCCGACAGGAATATTGAAGTTGAGAACCCGTTCCAGGATGACTTATCAGACCATCTGTAACAAAATCGAATGATTTAAGCTCTTCTCCTCCTGTTGTTGCTTCTTGATTTTCAGTATAATCTAATAGCTTCGTAAGAACATTTCTAATTTCTTTGGCGGTATTATTGCCTTTATCTTCAATGGCTTTAATCGCAGCTTCTACTTGTGATCGTGTTGACATAATATGGTGTTTTAAAAGTTATTGTTCATCTGTATAAAAATCATCCTCGTCAAAATCTTCTCCGTCAAAGTCGGCTAAAACGGGTTTTTGTGTGCCGGGACTAAGTACGATATTGATGCTATCGCCATCAGAACAGCATATATAGGGTAAATAAAAATCAGCAACAATCTTTTTTTGTATGGCATTGTCGTCTTGGGGCTCATCGGGTTCATAAGCAGGAACAGGACTTAAAACTTCTGCTATATAAGATGCCACAGCAGGGTTAAGCGTAGAACTCACGTAATTTGAAATATTAGCTTTATGGTCTTTAATGGCCTGTAATACTTCTTTTGAACAAGCATTTTCTGTCTTGCTATTTTTATTTTTAATGGTTGCGAGATGTATTTTTCTTTTTCGAAGTACATTTTTATTGGTGATTTGTTTGACTTCAGTGTCAGAAAACTCAAATTTGGCAACGTGGTCTTTTGCAAAATCAAAAAATATTGGCGCTGTAAATACAGGTGATGATTTTTGTTGAAAAATTGAGTAATCGCTGTAAACCATTACAAATGTGCCTCCCTTTATAACACCGGCTTGATGCTCAAGGGCCGGATGTTTTTTTGAAAACTCCGATAAAAACGTAGATTTTACACCTCTAATCCAACGGTCTATGGCTTCCTGATATATAATCGTAAAAGCATCTTCTAAAATAATGTTATTAAAATCTTCCAGACGGTTTTCTATTTCTTGTAAAACAGCAGATTCATTATTTTTTTGGATGAGATCAATGCATGCGTTATGTAACAGAAAAAGATCGTTTAGCTTCTCTAAGGCATCATAAAATGTTTGATAGTTTTCAAGAAAATCGGTAAAGTCATCTGTTAATAATGTCTTGAATTCAGTCGTAGTGTTTTCTAGACTTGTAAAGAAATTTTCGTTAAAAGCAGGATAAACTTCCTGCACAGATGATCTGTTTTTATTTAACCAATCTACGATAAATTCTACAGTATTAATCAGTTTTGTCTTAGCCAAATCATATTCTACCTCTAGGTCATCCCAGGTTTGTCCATCATTACTAAACAGTACAGTTCTGCCTGTATCATCTACTGCATTTATGCCTACTACTTTAAAAGGTAAGCGGTATTTTTCCTGAAGAGAAGTCACTTCTGTAATGGCTTTGTTATAGTCTTCACCTATATGGCCTTCTATTCTAAAAAAGTCATATGCTTTTATGTCGTATTCCAGGGGAGAGATAACCCGTTGGGACGAAGAATTATATTGACTAGAATGGTAACTTAAAATGTTTTTATTTCTGTTTTTTAAAGTTAATTCCGGGGACCATTTTTTATTGAGTTCTTTAATTTCAGCATAATAAAAAGGAATGGCTTTTTTAGATAATGGCGTTTCGCCGGTAAAGGAAGGTGTTATTTTAATGCCCTCATCTATGACTTTCTCTAAATTGAGGTTGAAGCTTCCTATTTGACTTATCAACTTTTCTAAAAGGCTCTTTAATTGGGCTTTCAGGGGTTTTTCTTCTTCTGATAACACCCCTGTTTTGATAAAGGGTGTGCGGTATTTAAGGTATTCATTATCATATAAAACTTCTTCGGTAGCCTGGTCGGTTGAACCGAGAAGTATATGAAACGGGAATTTAGCCTTATCGGGGCAGCATAGACTGGGGTAATTTGAATGAAACTCTACTATTTCATTGTAGGTGTCAACAATATCACCAACCCAATCCCAAATGTACTGTAAATAAATTTCGTTTTTTTGTTCGTTATACACAGATTTTATCCTAGAAGAGACATCTTGAAGCCTGTTATAATTATCTAATTCGCCAAAAGCATCTGTATAATGGTTGTGTAAAGGTTCAAAAGTATCATTAATCGATGTGATGGTTTTATCAATTACATGTTCATAAGCTTCTAAAATATCACTGACTTTAGCTAGGTGTTTTTTGGGTACATTAAGTCTGGGCAATGCTAGTACCTCAAAATTGACATAATTATTGGCACTGAGCTCAATGCCGGACTCCAATAGTGTTTCTAAATCAATTAATAACGGTCTGACTTTAAACTCCAGGCGTTTACCTTTATCATCACAATCTAGCGCAACGCAGTTTTTTTGGTCTATTAATAGAGTCTCCACTAAAAGCATGACAACTTTATTGTCTAGTAGGCTCTGAGTAAGCGGCTGTTTGTCTTCATCTTCTGCATCGGCTTCTAATAACTCTAAAGATGTTTCAAAAGCTTCATATAAACTAGTATATTGATACAAGTTTTCCAGATAAGCATGCTGGTTAACATCAGGGTTTAAAAAACTATCTGATAGATTTATGGTTTTAAAATGTGTGAATTTGGCGCCTTCGAATGGCACTAAATAGCCTAAAGATGTAATGCCTGTTCCACAACTTACATGCAACTCTGCTGGTTTTGGCTTAGAAATGTTTAAGCCACAAACCAAGCCCATACCCAAAAGCTGTACACGGCTATGGTGATCTTGTTCTTCTAAATAACTAATAAGACGGTTTAAGTCGTTCTGGCTTAAAACCTGATCGGCTTCAAAAACGGGATAACTTGTATTTATAATTGTCATGGCTTAATATTTTTTAATGTTCCTAAGGAACTGTTGTTTAATATAATAGGATTATCTAGTTCGCTCTCTTTACAATCGTAGAGCGTTCCTTCGTCATAAACTGTATTTAAGGCTTTTAAGGTTGAAACAAGTTCAGATAATGCTTTGTTGTATTGTGTCTTGAAAGTTTCGCTTAAGTTTTCGGTACAGTATTTTAGTTTGAGTTTTTGATAATTTTTAATCCATGCTTTATAAGCTTGTTGAAAAGCAAGCATATCTTCCTGGCCTACCCAGCATATTTTTAAAAGGCAATGTGCAGGGGCTTCTTCCCGAAAAAGACGTTCAGCATAGTCTCTAAAATATCTATTTCGAAAACGTGCTAACCATCCCGGTAGGACAACTGTTGCCTTAAAGGAATAAGGGTCTGCATCATCATAAGAATAGCACTCCTCATTGAGACATACCGTTAACAAATCTTCATCGTTTAGACCTTTGGTGACTAAAGGCCTTAATAAAATATGCTCAAGCAGGTAAAAGTTTTCTAGATAGGAATTTAAGGCCTGGTATAGTTTAGGGATATAGTCTTGTGCCTCAATTTTTGAATCGAAAGGCGTTTCCAGCTTAGCCATTTTTTGGCCATCTTTATTTACAATGTAGATATAAGTCTTCGTAAAGCTGTCTGTTCTATAGGCATTGATGGTATGAATAAGCTGATGTGTTAAATCCCATTTCTCCGCTAAATTTTCTGTGGTAGTATTGAGTAACTTAAACTTGAGCTCGCCAATATCGGTATGATAGGTCCATGTTTTTTTTGGATTTTCATCAACGATATTGCCTAAATTGATTGAATTTATGCCTAATAAGGCTGCCACCCTTTTCTCATAACCGCCTCTGTTTTTTAAGCCCCATGGGTAAATATCATCCGGGCTTAATTCCTGAGAATAATTTAAGGCTAAACCTCGGGCATAGCTTATTTCCGGATAGCGTTTAAGAAAACGCTGTTTATCGTCTATTAATTCCTGATGTTGTAAAGTTAATTCGGCCAGGCCTACAGTGTTTTGTTGAATCTTATGTGTCATAAGCACATAATCGTTAAAAGACTCACCAAAACGCGCCATGAGGTGATCTAAGGTGCGGTTTCTCCTGTCAAAATACGTAGACTCTGATTCGTAAAGAGACCTATCTGTTTTCTTTTCCCCCTCTAACAAAAGGTTTTGAAAATCCTTACTGTAGACTTCGTCTGCAAAAAGACTTTCATCTATTCCGCTAATCGTATCTATGTATTTTGGGAAATATGTTTTATCTATATGTTCGAGATCAAAGACATCTTTGGCATGATACAATTGATTGAAAAAATCTCCTAATAATTGATCAAAATGCTGTAGATAGGCCTTAAGTTGCTTAGCTTGGGCTTTTCTTAAATTTGAACTGGTGTTTAGCAATTGCCCTTCTCCTATTTTATAAGTTTCCGGAAAATCGTTTTGTATGCTGTAATACTCATCCAATTGGAAAAATCTTCCATCTGGAATTACAAAATCATTGGTCGTGTTATTGAGCTTAAGGCTGTTGTTTTGCGTTTTGAGGTGCACGATACCCTGACTTAATTCTAGGCCACCTTCTTCCGGAATTATAAATGGTATCCCGTCTCTAAATAATAATAGTTTTGATTTTCTATAGTCAAAAACAGGTTTCTTATTACCCTGTAAATGAAGGCACCAAGGTTCATTTGTTTGGCCTTCAATAGGCTTGCCGTCAGAATCGTAAGCGGTTAACAGCAGATTCTTTACAGCCTGAACACCAGGGATGTCGAGAAGTGCTGCAATAATATCTGAAGCATGAATACAATCGACCAAATCAGCCCTGGAGACCTCTTCATCCAATAAAAATCCATGTTTTAAAGATGGTCCACTAAAGATAGTTCGAGGCGATTTGTTCATATCCAACATCTCTTCCAGGGTATAAAAAGCTATTGGAGGTGATAAAATATCATCAATTATTTGATGAACATGCACAAGTATTTCTTCAGCATCAAAGCCATTTTTTAATTCCATATCTGCACAAATTCCAATATCTACAGTTTTTATGGTATCAGTGCATAACCAGTCTTCTGTTAGGTTTCTATTGTTTTTTAGTACAGTATTGATTTTTTCAAAAACCTTAAAGACTTTTTTCCTTTTCTGTTCCAGTTGATAAATGATTTCGCAAACGTTTTTTTTGTTTTCAAAATACTGTTTAACCAGACCCCATTCTTTTTCATCTTTTGTTTTTAAATAAAGTACTAGGTTTTGGGCGGTATTAGTGGTCCTTTCTATCTGTATCTTAATTTTACCCTTAAGCTCTTCAATTGATTTAATTTCAATGTTTGAAGCTGTGCTCATAAATTTAAAGAAGCTCGTCTTGGGATGATTCCAGGAATCAAACTCAACATAGGCCTCAACTTCTACATAACGCTTTTCATCCAGCCATGCATATTCGATAAATACATCGTTTAATTCACCGAACTCAACATCGTCACTTAATTCGACTACCACATTATTAAGCCCTCTAAGGGAGAGGCGATTCAAACTGTTACCGTATTTATCAATGTCAGACAAACTCAATTTATCTTCTTTCTTGTTTATATAAATAGGCACTTCATTATCTAAAGGCAAATTATATCCAAATTCGTCTTTTGCTTGCTTAGCATGAATAATCCAAGCATTATTAACACCCTCTATATCAATAAGCAGCTTTCTGTAATCTAAAAGCGTTAGTGGGGCATTGGTAAGTATCTGTTTGGGGGTAAAAAATGATTTATTTTCAATCTTGCCTTCAGTATTGGAAAGAAGGTTTTTGATGTCAAAATTGGTACGGTAGCCCAATTCCGTTATGGCATAGCACAACACTTCAAGAATAGTAATTCCGGGATCGTGTTCGTTATAGTCTGTCCATAATTTATGAGCTAAATTTTCAATATACCGTAGCCCCTCCCGTCTTAAGAGTTCGTAATCCTGAGAAGGCCTTAGTTTTCTTGCTTTGTCTATGTAAACCTTTGTTTTCATGAGCAACATTCTACGGTTAAGGATTCTATTTTATGCGTGTGTGGTATAAATAAACTGTAAACCGTTTTGGGCGCAATTTTATCGATATCATTTTGGCGTTCAGCAATGGCATTTGTTGTATCGTCAAGGATCAAATGATTGACTTTAAAATCTGAGATGTAATCTACGTAGGTTTGTTGTTCGATTAAATGAACGATTGTAGACTTATTGAGGCTCTTCTGAAATACTACTGGACTATTTTCTTTAAAAGCCCAAGGACTTAAAAAGGCATTAATGACTTCTTGTAATTGCTGAGCATAGAATCTGGTGTCTGCACCCGGAAGCTCAATGTATTTAACCTTAAAAGCCAGTTCAAGCTTTTCGAGTTTTGGTGGTTTGACGGCGAGTCTTACATGAGGGCTTATTCTATCTTTAATAAAATCTTCTATACGCTTCATTGTACCCAAATCCACTAATGGTTTCCAGTAGTTTGGTATTTTAGAAGAACTGGCCTTGGCAACAGGTATGAGCGTGACGTAGCCGGCACTGCTGTTATTTAATTCAGCGCTATCATACCTATAATGGTTTAGACATTTTACCTGATGTACATCCGGGAAATTGTCCAGAACCAATTTTTCATAGTCCCATATACTTATGCCACGTCCTTTGTGGCGTAGACGCTCGCTTGTACGCTGATAAAAGAGGTTACTATCTTCTTCAAGCTTTCCTCCAAATGATATGTAAGGTTGCTTAATCTTTTTAATATTCTTATTAGGTTTTAACAGTTTTGAAATAGAATCGGCTTCGCTGTGTTCAGTAAAATGAGTACCGATAGACTCATAATCTGTGAATTTGGCTTTTAGGGCCTGATCATGAATGCCGATGATTTCACAAACGGCATCTATGCGTTCTTTAGCTTCAATTTTTACCCACCAATATCCTGCAGGCCATTCGGTTTGTTTAGAAAAATTCAAGTCTTCCGGGCTGTTCAGTTTTATAATTCCGGATTCGGTTAATCCATGAGTTTCATCGCCAATATCTTCCGTCTGAAATTCTTTCCATTTCAGGCCATCTAAATAGTACCACTTTAGCTTAATTGGCTTTTGTCTTGGGTTAGCCGTGCCAGGTGCAATTTGGAATAACAAGTTGACGCTGTTACCGGCTTTTATGCCTTTAATTCCTATAAAGCATTCCCCTTTGTTTGTCAAAGGAGGCAGGATTTTTAGGGGTATGTTTTTTAAGGGCTTATAGCCTTTAGGGTAAAGGTGAAATAAACTGTAAGCCCGGGTATTTTCAGATGAACTAACTGAAAAATTTGAAGAAACGGTATAATCTAAACTTATGTTTAAAATATTAGGTAAATAAGGAAGAGGTGTACTACCTTCTGTCTTTGCACCAGTGATATAGCTTTCTAAATAGGTATTTTCTAAATAGTTATCATCATTTAATGTGAATCTTGCAAAACCATTCGCATCTTCTGCTGTTATGTTTCTGTCTTCTGTAAAATCAAAAGAAATAGGGCTTTGGTTTGTAAAAGGGTAATCCGTTTTTGAAGAGTCCCACTGATCGTTCTGTTGCCATTTTCCATTTTGAAGAAAATTAAACTTAGATAAAGAAAGCATATCAAAGCCTTCAGTTGTATGATCTGTGGTAATGTTTAAATTTCCTTTTGCATTTTTTTTCAAAAAAAATTCCTTACAAGCAAAAACCATTGCATTCCCTTTCTTGGGCATTGAACCATAAGGCTCAAAATTTTTGGTGTGATCAATCTCACCTGTTGCATTAAAGAGCTTGAATTGTTTATAGTTTGTTACACTTACATCAAGCTGTATACTGTTGAAGGATGCATTGTCTATTTTGCCCTCTTTAGTGATAATTTTCAAGACGGGAAATGCAGTATCTAAGCTAATACCTTCATGAATTTCTTTATCGAAAGGCACAATGCTATCATCCTCAGCAGGTATATTCAAAGTAGTCTCACCATTTTCATAAAAGGCATTGGCCTGGTACCAACCTTCTTCTCCAGAAAGAAAGAAATTGAACGCATCGGGTTTAACGGGAATTTTTTCGCCTAAAGCATCTATAAAGCTTAATTTAAGGTTTCGCTCTCCACCCCGGAGATATAAGAGTGGAGAGGCCATGGCAAAACCTATGTCTCTACACAACTCGTTTTGTGGAAAAGTTTTCCAGCTGTTGCCGGAAGCATTCATCGCTGTGAGGTCTTGGAAATAGTATTTACCGCCTTTGATAGCACTGCCAAATATAGCAGACACTCTGGCCTGGTTGATAACAGCATCTGCTGTAGATTTATAGTATTTTTTATGACCATTGCTGTCTTTGCCAGCCAGGAAAATGCTGTGTTTTGGGATTAAAAAACTTGACGCATTTTTATGCGGTTCTATGCAAATGTGAACGGCATCAGATACGGCCTGTTCGGGATACAGCTTAAGAATTTTATTGTAATAAAAATCGAGGTGCCTTTGCGTGAATTCATTGAGGTTATCCTGAGCAAAACCAAAGAGTTTTAAAAATGCCAGATAAAGGGCATATTGTGGCGTATGCTTGGGGTAAGACTCTAAGTTTTCGTTTAATATGTCCAGACTTTTTACTTTCCATCGTTTTAACAAACCCAATAGATTTTGTACTTTTTTATTAAACAAATGGTGCTGAAGTGTAAACTGCAAATTTGAAGACTTTGTCAGTTCTTTTAAAATCTCGTCATTTATCTCTTTTAAGTTATTTTGAGTCTGTTTAAAGTAAGCTTTAGACTTAAAATCATCTGGAAGATTTTCAATGTTTTGAAGTAAGGCATGAATACGTTCTGATACTTCTTCAAAAAAAGGCAATATAACTTGCTGTTGATCCGCTACTGATGAGGTAAATAATAACTCCCGTTTTTTAAGTTTAAACTCAGCGAGAAGGCTATCAATATCCAACTTAGATACCTGTGCTAAAATGGAAGTAGTTTCCCATTTAAAAAAACTACCCCAACGATTTGCTAAGACATTATTGCTGTCGAAAAAATTGATTTGTTCCGACAATTTATTTGTACTCTCTATTAAATCGGCTATACCACGCTCGTCCAGATGTATAAAATCTGTGCGTAAAGCCGCAGGCATTCTATCAGATTGCTGACTTGCCGCTGTTTTATGAGTATGTATGTCTGCATCGCATTTTGCCATGACGTTATTTATGTTTTGATATATGTACCTTCTTTAATATAAAATGGATAAACAAAATTAGACCTTGAATTGGTACTTCTTACTTTGTAATAAAGCTGTATATTAATCATTCCTTCTTCTGCCTTTGGCCGGGTAAAAAATATGTCTTCTAATTCTACCCTTGGCTCATGCAGCAAAATAGCCTTTTTTATAATAGATTTCAGTTTTGTCAGAAAGGTGACCGTTATATTTTCAAAAGGCAAAGCATGAATACCACAACCATAATCAGACAACAAAATCCGTTCACCTAAACGTGTAGACATTAAAATCTCAAGACTTTGATTAATATCTTCTTCATCGCTAACGGTTTCAACTGATCGTTGATGCACATTAAAGGTAGGTGGAAAGCTCCAGCCTGTGCCTAAAAAATCGTTTTTATCTTCCATTTCAATTTTATTTAGTATTACCCTCCTATGATTACCGTTGGGCAACCAATAACAATACTACCGCCATGAGCGGTTGAATCTCCCATTCTTACGGCTTGATTACCACCAATAAATACAGTTGCAGACCCACTGACTATGGTATCAATTGGACCCGCACAAATGCAGGAATCGCCAACAACAGCGGCGGGCAATCCCTCTATTAAAACACTTGTGTTATTTCCGGGTAAAATCGGACCACCGACATGTGGTTTTGGGCCGTCGGACATTGGGCAGACGTGCATATCGTTTATTCTTGCTGCGGGTGGCATATTAGTTGAGTTTTATAAGTTGACCTGATATTTCCGTTATTGCACTTGACTTTAGCGTAGTGTTTGTGCCTTCAATATTTATATTTGCATTTGCTTTTAGGTTTAAGTCCATTGCACTTTCTAGGGTAATTCCATCACTGTTCATCATAAGTTTGTTACCATTTTCGTCTTCTAAAACAAAGCCTTTTTCTGCATCGCTTATAAGAAGCTTATTCCCATTATTTGTGCTGATTTCAGCAGATTTGTCTTCATCGTTGATGATGATTTTTGTATTATCCTTAGACACAAAGCCTTTTATAGTATTATCGTCATTGAAAGGGTAGGGTGCAGGACGTGAACTGCTGTAGAGTTTTCCTAAAATAACAGGAACATCCGGGTTATTATTAATGCAACCGATAATAACTTCATCATCAATTTCCGGTACAAAAAAAGCACCATTCCCATTGCTCGCTTGAAATGAAGATAACCTGGCCCATACCCCTGCTCCAGAATCAGAAATCGAGGTTAGTCTAACACGTACTCTAAACTCATTTTCAGGATCGCCTTCTATTTCGGTAACCACACCTATCTGTAAACCTTGCATGCTGGTAATTTGACCGGTGATTGTATAATCATTAGGTGTATTTATGCTTATCTGTTGGGCAAAAGACAAATTGTTTTCTAAACCAAATCCATATTCTGTAAACCAAGCCCCATTTTCGATACTGTGGTTTTCTGATCGAATGAGTAAAGGTCTACCATCTATATTTGAATTGACCTTATCAAATTCTATATATTCACCATATTTTGCTGTTAAGTTTCCAAATGTTTTTACATGTCCTTTATCGGCGGCTAATTTGTTTTTAAAAGCTCTGGCTTCTGCTATAATAGCTAAAGTTTCAGAGGTATAATGAGACTGCCCGACATCTATAATTTCTCGCCCAATGCCATTTTCTACATTGGTATTGCTTTCTTGTGTTTCTACCGATTGTGTCTCCGGATTCCAATATCGAATTTCAACGTCTGCAACACTGTCTTCGTGCCTGGTGTTTAGTTCAAAAATATTTATGCCGTTTTGTGCCAAATATGTTGTGTCATCAGGGTGTTCTCTAGTATTTACAACAGTAAATATACCCTCTCTAATTGTTGTCATTAAACCTACACTATCCAGATAGCTCAATAAATAATCCCATGGTGTGGCATGTTGTGATTTACTAACCAATTCTTCTGACCAAGATTCGTATTCAAGAGCATTAGACATGCCCACCTCTTTTAAAAAACGGTCCATCTTATCCCCAAAAACTTCGTCTGTTTCAGCCTGTTTTTGAGTAGTAAGGTTAACAGCGATATCTTTACATTCGATTTTAGTTTCAAAACCAGCTGATGGTTCTGCATGACGTTCAATTTTGTGTATTATACCTTTAAAAAGACGTTTAGGCTCTTTTCCGGTACTTACATTAATCTCTATTTCATCATATATAGCCAAAGACTCGCTTTTCAATAGATCATCATTAGATTCCAATTGTGGATTAGAGGATACAAGATGTAATTTTGCGCTTGGAATTTTATTTAACTCATACTGAACTTTTAGTCTTTTTAAGAGCGTATCCATGCCTTTATTAGTTCCATTTACCAGAATTTCCAACTGTAAATTTCTATAATTAGGGATGTAAGGAGATTCTGCCATAACTAAGTATCACTTTAATGGTGGAAATAATAGGGTTTGCCCGGTTTTTAATCTTCTAAAGCTTAAAAGGTTATTAGCCTGTGCAACATCGATGTAGTATTTATTATCATTGTACACCTGTTCTGATAACAGTGTAAGTTGATCCTGCTGTTTTACTGTTTTTTTATGCGATACATCCGGTGACTGCTGATTTTGCTCAGCTTGCATTTCGTTATAGGATTGTGTGCCTTTAAAGTTGCAAGTAGCTTTAGCCCTGATAGGTCTGCCGTCACGTCTAAAAACACTGTAGGCTATCTGCATACTAATGAGTCTGCATTTCATCTCAAACCCACCCCAAAGTAATTGTAAGTACCTTGTTTCATGGGTATCGCCATTATAACCCATAAGCAAATCTTTAAATTGTTTAAGCTCTTCCTCTACTGTATTTGCTTTTTCAAACGGATTATTAACAGCAGGTTTCAACACATCTACCAAACTATCTTCAAGCGGTATTTTTTCTACCTTTCCAGATTCAATTTTTGCTCTTGGGATAACACCGGAACTATCAAAGATAAAATCAAAAGACACTTCTTCTGAGTCAATCCGATTGAAACTGAGGTTCTGACTCGATGCCCCCATGGCTTGGTCTTCAGAAAATTGAACTTCATTTTTTATAGTATAAGTCTCGGGGTTAACCTGAACAAATATGGTACTTATAGCTTCACTTTCCTTGAAGCTATCGTTGGGGTAAACCTCTATACGCATTTTATCTACAATTCCTAAGGCTCCTTCTATCATCTTTCTTGTTTTTCTTTAAGTATATCTAACACTTGTCTGGTACATTTTTTAATAATTTCAGTTTCTAATGTTTTAAAATTCTGTGGTTTCTCTAGTGGTTTTACTTCCTCTTTCTTTGGGGATTCTTCTACAACGACTTTTACAAGTAATTCTTTAATTTGTATAGGCATAATTATTGTTTTTAAGAAACCGGAATTTCTTTAAAAAATTGATATTTCAATGTAAAAGTTTCTATGACTATTTTATTCTCTTCCGCACTAAATCCTGAAGTTTCAAATGAAATGGGTATAGCTTGAGAAACATACCATACTTTTACTGGATTGTGCTTTTCATTAAGTAATGAAATCACCAAATTTGCCGGATGGTAAACAAAGTCGTTTAGCGCTTTAGTAGTCCACATCCTGAGCCCGGATACCTCTTTTGTCAGCCCTCTTTTTAAAATCAAATTATCATGAGTAGTTTGCTTAGGAAGTGTAATTTTATATTGATTTTGCCCACCTTCCGATATGCTGTCTGTTTGCATCGTTGCTTTTAAACCGCTAACACTTTGAAATTTAGTATCTATACTAAACTGTGGAAGCAACTCAAAAACGACAGAGAAATGAAATCCACTCAATAGCATAGCACTGGACATAAATTATACGTGTTCTATGCTAAACCCATGATTAGCAATTTCTACAGTTTCAATAGCATTTGCATTTTCATCTGATTTTAAGTCGGTACATTTTAAAGAGGTAATAAAACATTCTTTTACTTTCCAGACTACGGTGGGTTCGTGATTTTCGTTTAATAATGAAATGGTGATATCCCTTTTCTCAACCGTATTGAGTGCAACTGTATTATACCATTCATAAAACTCATTATCGCCTTGAAACACACCGCGCTTCATGGTAATATTACTTAATTTGTGCATTCCGGGCATTTTTTGCTTAAAATACTCCGGACTAGAGCCATCTCTATATTCTAAAACTTCCAGTTCCTTATTAAGCCCTGAAACTTCTGAGAATCCTATTTTTGTGCCACCCCAGTCTACGACGAAGTGAAACTTTGGTAATGGAAAATCTGCCATGGTTTTTAAATTTTATATGTTTATGATTTTTGTTGGGTTTGCGTAAACTCTAATACGATAAATTCTGCCGGTCGGGATGGGGCATATCCGATTTTTACAATTAAACGTCCTTCGTTTATATCTTGTGCCGACATGGTTTCATTTAAACCTACACTTACAAAAAAAGCATCTTCTGGTTTTGCGCCGGCCAAAGCACCATCCCTCCATAAGGTCGTCAGGTAATTCTCTATCATTCCTTTGACATTAACCCAGGTCTGTTTGACATTAGGCTCAAACACAAAGTTCATACAAGCTTTTTTTGTAGATTCCTGTATCATATTTGCTAATCGGCGTACATTAATGTAACGCCAATCGTTGCTATTGCCATCTAAAGTTCTGGCACCCCAAACCAAAAGGCCTTTACCGGTAAACTTTCTAATGGCGTTTATAGATTTACCGGAGCTGTGCACATTCATTGTGCTTTGCTCCTTATGTGTGATATCATCAGTAAGACCAATAATGCCATTAACACTCACATTAGCAGGTGCTTTCCAAACACCACGATTAGCATCAACATTGGCATAAATTCCTGCTAATGCACCACTTGGAGGTACGGTATTCATAGTTTTATTCAATTCTGAAATAATAGATGGATATATTGGTAGCTGAGCGGTAAGGTCGTTTTCTTCTTTTAACTCAAAATCATGTACACTATCTATAAGGGCATTCATTGTTGTATTGACCTGACCAAATAATTTATCGAGTTGAGCTTTGGCTTTAAGAAAATTAACATCGCCAGATGTATTGTTATTTTCTATAAGACTTGTGTAAGGATTTGTGGGAGTTGGAGGTGTGTAGTCTGCACCAGTAAAATCACCCCAAAGCGTAGTGTTAAAATCATTTCCAATTCCGGCGTCTGATAAGTCAGCAGCTGTTGTTGTAGAATCTGCACCACCATCAACAACTAAACCGTCGTAAGCAGCATTAAAATTGACTAATTTTTGTACCATAGGCTTTAGACTAATAGAAATCATATCTTCAACCATATTTTTTAGGCCGGTATGCGAAATACTGCTTTCAGGATCGCCAACTGTACCCATAAGCCCAAAAATATTTGCAATATAGCTTGCAACATCAGCATCTGCTGAAACCTCTACTTTTGGATTATTTGATTGGGCGTCTTCCCAGGCTTTAAGGATTCCGTTATCGTGAATATCATTGTATAAAGTTTCAAAATTACTCAAAGATTCGTCTATATCTTGATCCGATGAATACAAGGTTTTAAAATCTACTTTTCCCGGACTAGTGCCGTTAATATCATTAAACCTGAAATTATACCCAAAATTTGTTTGTAAATAAGGGTAATACGCAGCACCATATTTTAAGTGTTGATTACCTATATTATCTCTGAAATTTAAAGTATCGTCGTCTAAGCCATCAGCTGGGACTTGTCGAGTATCCATGATTACAAACCTATCCATAAGTTCTGAACATTGCTTTAAGGCGTGTTTTTGTACAAGACCTAAATTAGCGGCACTTAGGTTTACAGCGTCTGGAAATAAAAGCAAGGTAACTTCATCTACTTTCTTCACTAAATCTAGCCCATTGTTAAAAATATTGGCATCGTCAAAAGGATTGGTGTCTTCATAATGACCTACAGATACAATGTAACTTTCTCCACCACCATTGGCAAAAAATAAACGTAAACTATTGTAAAGTTTAAACTGACTTTCGCTAACCGAGTAATCTGTATTTAAATTTACTGTAATCCCTGCGGGTTTCGGTGGACCACCAAAATGCTCTTGGTATTCTAGTAAAGATGTTACTTTCACGGGCTCTGTTGGGCCTTTTTGGGTGTACCCAACAAATGCAGGTATAGCCGTTGCCACCTGAGCAATACTGGGCGGGAATCCATTTATTTCATGGACATAAACTCCCGGTGTTTTGATTGAACTGATCATAATTTCAGGGTTTTTATTTATTTAATATGATATCATTAGTTTCTTCTATTTGCCCGGCTATATCATCCTCATGATTATTCCATAATTTGATATTGGCACGTTCTATAACACCTCCACCATCCACTTCATTATGTTGAATGCTAATCATCTTCATTTTGAAAAGCACAGAAGGCATGTACTTGTTGCCGAGCATGGACCAAAGTTGATTAAGTTGGCTTAAATTCAGGCTTTCCATTTCCAGTATGAGTTTAATATGTTCATTAACAGCTGGATCGACTTCCGACGTACCATTAATATAAAAGACGTTTTGTTCCTGTAAACACCTTATCACATGTTCTAATTTTACAATACCGTCTTTATACTTATCGGTTTTTTGTTCTTTGCTATAAGCTGAAAACAATAACGAGATAACTAGATTTTGAGTCGGGTTTTTATACTTTTCAATAGAACTTGGATTGTTAGTATTATGCCGATATATATTTGGATTTCTTGAAGTGGCGTCATTCTCTATATTTACAATAGACAAAATGATGGGAGAGGTAGACTCCACAAACTCATCCCCGTCATTCAAGGTGGCTATATTCATAATCTCTACAATATCAGTAGTTGTATTATTGTAAGTATTTATTTTTGACCTTAAAAATTGAAGGGTTTGATCTATAACATCCATCATGTTCATTTTGCTTAAAATTAACAAAAAATTCTTATAAATATTTACAATTATATTTTTTTTAACTGTAATTTTAATAAGTGCATTTTGGAGATTGGTTTCAAAATACCCTTGTCTTATTGTTTTTTATAACGAATATTTATTTGATTTAATTCAATTTCCTGAAATTCTATGTTTTCAAATCGTTGAGCTTTTATTCTTCAATTTATAATCTGACAAATAAAAGATATCTTCACTCAGGTTTACTTTTTTAATTTTAAAACCATCTCAAAATACTGAACATAAAAGAAATTTTTTTAGCGGTATCTCCTGATATTATTTTAATTCTGGGTAATGTAGTAGTCAAAATATTTATAAATTACTTTATAAATATTAAGATATTATTGTTAATTTTTATGAAGTATTATATTTCTGATTTATTATAAGAATATCCCTGTATGGTCGCTGACCATATTACCATTCATATAGTTTTATTAAATACAGAATTTTAATAATCTTGATGTAATTTAACTTACCTGTCAGGTCATCTCTCGAAAATTTTGCAAATTTTATATAATGGGTTGTAACGCTTATAAAGTGATCAATATTAAGCTTCTTCCCAGTGTCATTGGGCGTAGCCTAAATGAGAGGGAACCTGCCAGTCCGGTCAGGCTGGGATGGGAGATGAGTGTTTATCAAGAGCTTTTAATCACGACATAACACCCTTTACTTCGACAGTCTCAGCACAAGTGCCTATTGGCATTTTCACTTTGATAAACTCAGTACGACGCCTCAAGGGAAAAGATATTAAACAAACTTTAAGTAATGAATATCAATTAGTCAAATAGAAACATCATTAGTAGCCTGTCTGCAGAACAGGCAGGCGGGCACGATATGACGAATAAAAGGTAAACACGTAATAAATCAAAAATAAAAATATTAATTTGTTTGTGATATAAGCGTATATAATTTCTCGAATAAACTTGTTGAGTTATCAACAATATATTATACCATAGTTTTTTTATTTTAAAATTTTAAAAAACAAATAATTGTTATAATGGTCTGTTGAATTGTAGCATATCTTTTTGGGTTAAAATTTGGTTTTTAAAGTATTAATATTTAGCCAGGTCTTATAAACATAGACTTACAATCTAAAAGTACCATCTTTCAATCAGTTACTTAAATTAATTAACAGTTGTTGATAACCTATGAATTTATAAAACGTGTACAAATTGACTATAAATAAATGTTGATATCTTTTAAATATTGACCCATAAATTTTTTTAAAAAAAGAACAAGTCTGTTTGTATATTTTAAAAAATATTTCAGGTGTTTTTATTTTAGACTTTTGCAAATTTTTCTTTCATTTTGATTTAAAAAGTAATCAACATCTATGTTAACTAATTTTATATTGATAATCAGGTGTTTATGTTTAATAGTTAACAATGTCTTAACTTTAATTTAATAATCTGAAGCTCAGATATTTATAAATAGGGTTTATGTTGTACTAAAAAATTTTCTTGTTTTAGATTTAAATTTACTCTACATTGATAACAATAACGATAAAAAACGGACAACACATAGATATAACTAAGTTATAAGATCTTGAAGTTTACAGTAGGAATTAATATTTTTTCACAATTAAGGGATTTTCTGGCAAACTTATATTATTAAGTCTATGTTAAATTCAAATATAGTTTGTAATTCTGTAGTGAGAAGTGTTTTTTCGCAATAAATCTTAAAATTTAATATGATGAAAAAGACAATCGCATTTTTAATAATGGTATGTATTACAACCTTGACAGTTGCACAGGAAAAAAATATTACTGATGATGAACTCAATAAATTTGCAGAAGCTTATCAACACGTAAGAACCATAAATCAATCTTCTCAACAAAAAATGATGAAAGCTATAGCGGATGAAAATCTCACAGTAGAGCGTTTTAACCTGATCAATCAGGCAGAACAAAATCCAAATAAAGACGTAGAAGCCACAGATGATGAGCTTAAAAAATACCAAGCTGCAATGGAGTCGGTAGAAACCATCCAACAAGATGTTCAAGCGCAGTTACAGACCAAAATAAAAGAAGCAGGCTTGACTTTAGAGCGCTTCCAACAAATTGCAAATCAAATGAAAAGTGATAAAGCCTTACAACAACGCTTAGCAAATATGATGCAAGGCTAATAATTTGAACTCGTTTCAGATTCTATAAAAAATTTGTTGCCAAACGCATAATATTTTGAAATACCTTTCTGTCGGTCAGACAGGTATTCAGAATAACAAATCTAGTTGGTTTAGAGACACCTTCTTTTAATTAGAATAATTCCCCTCCTTTGGAGAGACTAGGGGAGCTCTTTTTTCACTATTTTTGTAAAAACTTTCATCATGCAAATCTCCATAGGTAACGATCATGCCGGTACTTTATATAAAAATGCCATTATCAAACATTTACAAGAAACCGGGAATACCATCATTAATCATGGCACTGATGCTGAAGATTCTGTTGATTATCCTGATTTTATTCACCCCGTAGCTAAAGATATTGAAGCAGGTAAATCTAATTTTGGTATTATAGTTTGTGGTAGTGGTAATGGCGCCAACATGACGGCTAATAAATATCAAGGTGTGCGTTCAGCATTATGTTGGAATAATGAAATTGTAGCTTTAGCCAGACAACATAATGATGCTAATGTTTTGAGTATACCAGCTCGATTTGTATCGGTTCAACAGGCCATAAAATTTGTGGATATTTTTTTAGATACACCATTTGACGGCGGTCGACATAAGCGAAGAGTGGATAAGATTGCCTGCTCATAACCAAAAGTTATGGCACATCACCATCATCACAGCAATAATTCACATTCAGGTAAAATATTAGTAACTATTTTTCTTAATATCGGTATTACCGCAGCTCAGGTTGTTGGTGGTATATGGAGTGGAAGTTTAGCCCTGCTGTCTGATGCGCTGCATAATTTTACAGATGTAGTTTCTCTAATTATCAGCTATGTTGCTTCTTTGTTTGTGGCTAAAGATGCATCAGTTGAACGAACATTTGGTTACAAACGTGCAGAAATACTAGCAGCTTTTATAAACGCTTCAACACTTATAGTCATTGCTGCTATCCTTATCAAAGAAGCCATAGAGCGTTTCTTTTCTCCTCAAGATATAGAATCAGATTTGGTCATTATCTTATCTATAGTAGCTATACTGGGTAATGGCTTTAGTGTTTTATTACTAAAAAGTGACAGCAAACGAAATATGAATACTAAGTCTGCCTATTTACATTTGTTAACCGATATGTTAGCCTCAGTTGCCGTACTTATTGGAGGACTACTAATGAAATACTTTGCAGTGTTTTGGATAGATTCTGTGCTTACCCTGGCCATTGCTATATATCTAGTCATTGTGAGTATAGATTTACTGAAACAGTCGTACAGAGTTTTGATGTTATTTACTCCCAAAGAAATCAATGTGGAAGATATTGCAAATTATATAAGACAATTAAAAGGCATTTCAGATTTACATCATATTCATGTTTGGCAATTGAATGAAGATGAAATTCATCTGGAAGCACATTGTAGATTTAAAGAAGATATTAAGATATCTGAATTTGATAAAATTTTGATTGAAATTGAAGATATTTTACACGAAAAATACAATATTAACCATGTTAATATCCAACCGGAAATTTATAGAAAGGACCCTAAGGATATTATAGTTCAAGATTAAATGACATTTAAACATTTTAAATTTAAAGACCTCAGTCTACAAAAACTTTATGATATTCTTCAATTAAGATCTGAAGTTTTTGTGGTAGAGCAAGATTGTGTTTATCAGGATATTGATAATTATGATCAAATCGCTTTTCATGTGTTTGCTTATGACGAAAATACACTTGCTGCCTATGCCCGAATACTTCCACCAAAAACTTATTTTACAGAACCCAGTATAGGCCGAATTATCGTAAAAGAAACTTATCGAAAGCGAGATTTAGGGCATGATTTAATGAAATACTGCATTTCCCTTATTGATAAGTTCTATCCAAATGAAACCATTAAAATTTCTGCCCAGCAATATTTAATACACTTCTATAGTAAGCATGGATTTAAAGCTAAAGGTGAAGGTTATATGGAAGATGGTATTCCGCATATTGCGATGTATCGCAGTGTTCACCGCAATTAAGGGGCTTACTTTATTAAAGAGTTCAATATAAAGCATCCAGGATATTGAACTCCTTAATAAAAGCAGCACCCTGCTGCTTACCAACTCGCAACCCCTGAATAACACAATCAAAAAACCAAACATTTACTTAAATTCGCTATTTTTTATATAAATTTTAAATTTTCGATAAGATGCAATTTTAAATTGGACATCCCTATCACCTATACAATCAAGGTAATAACCGAAGGCAGATTTTCTTCACAAAAGTCAATTACTTTTATTTTATCTAAGAAATAAGAACCTATATTCTACCCTATGCTGATATCGCTAACTGGTGTCTGATGCCTAATCATTTTCACTTGATGTTATACATTAAAAGCCTTAGCTTAGGTTAAGAACTGATCTTACTTTCTGATAGGCCTAGGCCTAAACAGAAGACACGTTCTATTAATGATTCTATTGGAATCATGTTAAGATCTTACACAAGAGCAATAAACAAACACGAACAAATGTCAGGTCATTATTTCGTCAAGAAAGAAAAACAATCTGTGTTAGCTGTCAGAAAGGTTTAAGACCAATTTCAATGAATTCGATGTATGGCAAGGCCATAAATATTAAATCTAAAAGCAATTATCCTCAAAATTGGTTTTGAATATATTCATCAAAATCCGGTTAAAGCTGGTTTAGTTTAAAACCTAACAGATTGGCAATTCTCTTCTGCAAGAGATTGAACGCTGACGCTTCGAAAGCGAAGCTATCTTGATATTAAAGCATTCAATATAAAATTGTATATTGAATGCTTTAATAAAAAAAGTTTGAAGAGAAAAAAATTATACCATTGGATAACAGGAATTGTATTCTTAATACTAATTCTGATTTGGTGGTTTTCACTACCTCAGCCACTTTTGGACTCACCATTATCTACTGTGGTTTGGAGTAAAAATGATAAACTACTTGGTGCCAGAGTGGCAAAGGACGGGCAGTGGCGTTTTCCTTCATCTGGTGCTGTTCCGGACAAGTTCAAAACTTGTATTATACATTTTGAAGACGAATATTTTGAATACCATCCGGGCTTTAATCCTGTATCTATTGCTAAAGCTTTTTGGCACAATTTAACTAAAAACACCTTACGTGGCGGAAGTACGCTTACTCAACAGGTGATAAGACTCTCAAGGCAAAACCAATCCCGAACTTATACCGAAAAAGTAATAGAATTATTTCTAGCTACCCGACTAGAAGTCGAATACACTAAAGATGAAATTTTAAATTTCTACGCTACCTATGCGCCATTCGGCGGAAATGTGGTTGGCCTAGAAACTGCTTCCTGGCGATATTTCAATTTACCGGCTAAAGAATTGAGCTGGTCTCAATCTGCTGCACTTGCAGTTTTACCTAATGCACCATCTCTGGTGTTTCCCGGTAAAAATGAGGACATATTAAAAACCAAACGCAACCGCTTGCTTAAAAAACTCCTCGATAAAGAAATTATCGATACCACAACCTATAAACTTTCATTATTAGAAGACATTCCCGGAAAAGCCCTACCACTTCCAAATGTCACACCTCATCTTACTGAATGGTTGAGACAATATAAAGAAAATACTCAAATACATACCACTATAGCGTACGAAAAACAAAAGCAAATCAATGATATTGTAGAAACACATACCGATATATGGAGTAATAACCAAGTCTATAACGCTGCCGTTTTAATCGTTGAAGTCAAGACAGGTAAGGTTATTTCCTATACAGCAAACACTAAAAATCCGGATCACCCGTTCTATCACGTTGATATGATAAGAAGTGAGCGCAGTACGGGAAGCTTACTCAAACCCATTTTATTTGCCAGTCTTCTTGACAATGGTGAACTTTTACCGCAGCAGTTGGTCAAAGATACGCCGGTGAGATTTGATAATTATTCACCGCAAAACTTTTCAAGATCTTTTCAAGGCGCAGTACCGGCAAACGTATTTATTCAAAAGTCTCTAAATGTACCCGCCGTTAGACTATTAAAAGCTTATGGAATTGAACGCTTTTTGAGTAAACTCAACAGGCTAGGATTACAAAGCATAGATAAATCAGCAGACTATTACGGATTACCATTAATATTAGGAGGTGCAGAATCTAGCTTATGGGAATTGGTTAGAATGTACAGCAGTTTAGCCCATACATTAGAATCCTACAATACTCAGAAAGATGCTTCAGAATTATTTTCAGGATTAAAAGTTATTGACGACCAGAAAACACTAAAAACGACAACTGTTTTAGAAGCAAAGATATTGAGTCCGGCATCAATTTATAACATGTTTGAAGCCATGTCGGGTTTAGAACGACCGGGTTTGGATGCGGGATGGAAGGCTTATGCCAGCAGCCAAAAAATTGCGTGGAAGACCGGGACAAGTTACGGGTTTAAAGACGCCTGGTCTATTGGTGTTACCAAAGATTACGTCGTTGGAGTTTGGGTTGGAAATGCTGATGGTAATGGCAGACCAAATCTTGTTGGAGTTAATGCCGCTGCGCCGCTCATGTTTTCTGTATTTGAAAACTTACCACGATCAAATGCCTGGTTTAATAAGCCTTATGATGAGATGAAACAAGTGGAGGTTTGTTCAAAAAGCGGTTACATCACCGCTTTGAACTGCCCTGATACAGAATTTATTGACATTCCTAAAACACAGCTTAAGCTAAAGCCTTGTCCTTATCATCGTCTAGTAAATTTAACCAAAGACGAAGCCTATCAGTTAAACTCAACCTGTAATTTAACCGACGAAAAAATCACCAAATCCTGGTTTGTCTTACCGCCAATCATGGAATACTATTATAAAAAAGAACATTCAGAGTACAGGACATTACCGCCATTTCATCCCAACTGTAAACCGCAAAATACTTCTCAAATCGGTTTGATTTACCCAAAGCCTAATCAGGATATTATTTTACCCAAGACGTTTGAAGGCTCAGCCTCAAAAGTGGTTTTTAAAGCGGCTTTTGATGATGCGAAAACTCTTCATTGGCACCTCGATGATAAATATATTGAGTCAACACAATATTTCCACGAAATTCAGCTCCAACCCAAGCCTGGTAAACATACCATAACTCTTGTAGGACAAGAAGGGCAACAGCTTCAAAGGAGGTTTCAAATCAGTTACACAGAATAATCAGCTTCTTAAATAACTCGCCCCGTTCACATCAATAATAGTGCCTGAGGAAAACGCCGCTTTTTCGGAGGCTAAAAACAATATAGCATGAGCGACTTCCTCGGGTTGAGCCATACGTTTAAAAGGTGATTCACGCAGAAGATTTTCCCGTTCTACCGGCGTCAATGTTTTTGTAGCCATATCAGTTTCGGTAAAGCCTGGTGCGACTACACCGAAATAAACTCCGTGAGGTGCTAATTTTTTAGCTAAAGACTGACTCATCGCATTCAGTGCAGCTTTACTTGCACCATATGCGGGCTTGGTAGGTTCACCTCGAAATGCGCCACGAGAAGATACATTTACGATATGACCGCCGCCATTTTTCATCATGACTTTAGCTGCTAAAAATGATAGGTTGGCCACAGCAAATAGATTAGTTTGAAATGTATTTTGAAAAGCTGAAGACCAATCATCAAATTCAATACTTTCAATATCATGTTCAATGGAAATTCCAGCATTGTTGACTAAAATATCAAGACGTCCAAAATGACTGATGACCTTTTGCACAAGTTCCTGTTGTTCCCTTTCATTTGAAATATCATACTGAAATAAACCATGACCTTCTCCCGGTAAAATTTTTAAAGTTTCTTCAGCTGCTTCTCGATTAGATTTGAAGTTAATGGCAATTTTCGCATCTTGTTTGGCAAACGCTTTAGCAGTAGCTCTTCCTATACCACGAGAAGCGCCTGTGATGAGTACTGTTTTGTTGTTGAAATCTGACATTTCTTGAATTTTTTTGAAAAATACTAAGTTACGATTTCTGAATTTTCTGTGTGATAAGACCTTTAATGTCTCAAAAAGCTTTAAGGTTTATTGATTATTATTTGGTTAATCCTTTTGGTTGTAAAACTCACAGGTCTCGAAGACCTGTGAGTTCAGTAGTAACTTAAAATTATAAAATATAATCCGTACTGATAAATTTTGACTGTTTCTTTTCTAACAGCTGTTCTAAAATCTCCAGATTTTGTGGATTGTCTTTAGACGCCACAAAAGTTCTGATAGAGAATGAGCGTAACGCATCGTGGACACTCAAAGTAGATTTTGCGGAGTCTTTTCTGCCTGTAAACGGATACACGTCGGGGCCGCGCTGGCAGGAACTATTCAGGTTAACCCGGCATACCAAATTGGCTAATGTATCAATTAAAGGTGACAGAATTTCAACATTGGTGCCGAACAAACTCACCTGCTGCCCGTAATTAGAGTCAGCCATGTCGTCTAAAGGTTGGTTGATATCAGAAAAGGATATCACCGGGATAACCGGGCCGAATTGTTCTTCTTCGTAGACCCGCATATTTTTGGTCACTGGATAAAGCACAGCCGGCCAGATGTAATTTTCAAAATGCTCTCCCCCTTTTTCATTTAAAATTTGAGCACCTTTTTTTAGGGCATCATCAATCAACTCCTGAATGTATTGTGGCTTATCCGGCTCTGGGAGTGGAGTTAAAAATACCCTATCATCCCAGGGATTACCAAATTTTTGACTGTCTACAGCTTGGTTAAATTGCTCTAAGAATTGTTCTTTAATGTCTTCATGAACGTAAACAATCTTTAATGCTGTACAACGTTGACCATTAAATGACAAACTTCCGGAAATACATTCTTTAACGGCCAAATCCAAATCGGCATCCGGTAAAACAATTGCAGGGTTTTTAGCTTCTAAACCAAGAACAAGTCTTAAGCGGTTGCTTTTAGGATGTTGGTCTATTAAAGCATTGGCAGACTTACTATTACCTATTAAAGCTAATACATCAATTTTACCGGTTTTCATGATAGGACTGGCTAAAACTCGTCCACGTCCAAAAATGACATTGACCACGCCTTTAGGAAAACTTTCCTGAAAAGCTTCAAGCAGAGGTGTAATCAATAAAACGCCGAATTTAGCCGGTTTAAAAATGCAAGTATTTCCCATGATTAGTGCGGGAATAAGCAAAGCAAAAGTTTCATTAAGTGGATAATTGTATGGTCCAAGACACAACACCACACCAAGAGGACCACGACGTATATGTGCATAAACCCCGTCGTGTTTTTCAAATTTAGCGGCATTTCTGTCTATATTTTTGTAGTCTTCAATGGTGTCGTAGATGTATTTCACCGTTCTGTCAAATTCTTTTTCGGCATCAGGAAGATTTTTACCGATTTCCCACATGATGAGTTTTACGACAATATCACGTTTGGTTTCCATTTTTTTGACAAAGGTCACCATACACTCTATGCGGTCGCTCACACGCATTGTCGGCCATAAGCCCTTTCCCTGGTCATAAGCGCTTAAAGCAGCATCCAAAGCTTCATGAGCCTGTGTTTCCTCAAGATTAGGAACACTGCCAAGAAGGGTAGGCTTGTAGTCTTCGGTAGAAGAAATGGTAGAATAGACATCTGCCATATCACCGGACCATGTCTTTAATTCACCATCAATCAAATATTGATCAGCTTTTAAAAGATTTGAAATTTGGTATGATTGTGGAATGTGATTTTTCATAATTACTTTAATTTCTATAAATTTATATATAAAAATACATAATTATCAGATCTCAAAAATTATTTACCATCTTATTATAAAACGTCAATTATAATAGTTGGATAATTAGTTCACTCTGATTAAAACCCATAAACTAACTTACGCCACAACCACTCCGTTGGCCCGTATTTGAAATACTTTAACCATATTCTACTGATAATGACCTGACCAATAAATATGATTGTGGCAATAAACATGATAATTGTATAGCCATATTTACCTGCCAATTCAAATCCAAAGCCATAGAATACAATAATACCGGCTAAAGTATGCACCAAATAACAGGTCAAAGCCGTTTTGCCAACAGGGCTAAAAAGTGTTTTCAAGAATGTGTTACCATTAAGGCAAAGCAGTGCAATACTTGCCGCGATACTTAAGGCAAAAGGTAATGTACCAAGTGCATAGGTTAAGGTGTGTAAAAATTCGTTGAGCGTGTTTTTATCGGCGTAAAATTCTAAATACCCTCTCCAAATATTAAAGGGTAAACCAAAAAGCAGGCCTATCCAAAACACTTTTTTTAAGAAAGAGGTATTGGTTAAAAGATTGCCATTTAATATTTTTCGACCTGTCCAAATGCCGATGAGAAAAATGCCGATTACTTTAAAGATTCGGCCCTCTGCCAGAATCAACCCTATCCTTGCAAAACCACCGCCAAGATTCATTTTAAAAAAATCCAGAATATTGTCATTGAGTAGATAAGCCCGAAGGTTGACCCTTGTTTGACCACCTATTTCAATTAAAGGCATATCAAAATATTGCCAAATTGCAATTTGCATTTTAAAAAATGTGGCGGGATAAAAAACCTCCGTAAAATGCATAAACGCCCAGTTCAGCAAAGGCATCAGGATTAAAACTGCAGCAGTAACAAGTAAAGTTTTATTTGATGTTTTTACAAACCAAACCAGCACAAAGCCCAATACGGCATATAAAGTTAGGATGTCGCCCGCCCAAAACAAAAACAAATGGATCAAGCCAAAAACCAAAAGCCAGAACATCCGTATTCTGAAAAAGGGGGCAAAGGATTTTCCTTTTGAAGTCACATTGTTATATTGAATGACACATCCTATTCCAAAAAGTAAAGAAAATATGGAATAAAATTTACCATCCACCAATACGTAGTGAATATAACGCAGAGGTTCATCACTGGCCCAATTCATTTCGCGTATTTCGCTATCTGCATCAAAGAACCACAACCCCGCAAAAAAGGGAATGTTTGCCGTAAAGATAAAAAAGATAGACATTCCTCTGAGAATGTCTAAAAATTCAATACGGTTCAGGTTAGAAATCGGTTGTAAAGTTTTCAATAGATTGGGTTTTATATTAAAATTGGAAATAGATAAATTGTCCGATGATTAACCAATCATAATGATAAATTGCAGAAAGTCTTAATCATAAATTCGCCTTATGTTGTCCACCATCAACCGCCAAACAAGTCCCAACCACCCAACTGGCACAAGGTGACACTATGAAGGTGGCCACCTTTCCTATTTCGTCCGGGGTTCCTAATCTTCCGGATGGTATCATATTCAATATCATGTCATAAAATGGTGGATTTTCAGTTTTGGTCTGTTCCCAAAGTCCGCCGGGGAACTCAACAGAACCTGGCGCCAGCGTATTGACCCGAATGTTCTTTGGCGCCAATTGAATGGCCATGGTTTTAGAATAACTGATAATGGCAGCTTTAACAGCGGCATAAGCCGGAGGCGAACCTGCCTCCAGTCCTGAACCTGAGGAAATGAACAAAATGTTGCCACCGCCTGCTTCAATCATCCACGGAATCACTTTTCTTGTGCCTCTTACACTTCCCAGCAAATCAACATTGATTGAGGACTTCCAATCGCTGAAATCATCACCCAAACTTAAGGCAGACACATTATTGACTAAAATATCAATCGTTCCAAACTGGTCTTTAACCTGGTCGAGAAAATCATCTAATTGGTCAGCGTTTCCTACATCGCAGGTGAGTGCAATAACTTTTACGTCTTTTTCCAGAAGTTCTTTTTCAGCTTTCTCTAAGTCTTCTTTACCACGCGCACAAATGGCTACGTTGGCACCTTCCTGGGCCAGGTTTAAAGCAATGCTTCTGCCTATGCCTTTACTGCCACCGGTGACGATGGCGTTTTTTCCTTTTAATCCTAAATCCATAATCTATTTTTTAATAATTACTCCGCTTTATAAACTTCCAATTCTATTTCAATCATCAACTCTGGTAAAGCTAATTCTTTTACACCTAACCAGGACCCTGTCGGGAAATGATTTTTGTAAATTTCAGTTCTGTATGCGGCATGTTCTAAAAATAAAGGCATATCTGTGGTAAACACATCTTCTTTTAGGACATCATCAAAGGTGCAGCCGTAATGTTTTAGGATTTTATCTAAATCGGCATAGCAATTTTTCATTTGTTGTGCGAAATCGCCTACTGCCGTTGGGTTGCCTTCATCGTCCATGCTTACTGCTCCTGAAACTTTGATGTGGTTGCCGATTTTTACGGCGTGCGTATAGCCATAAGCTTGTTCTACTTTCGGCCGGAGCTGAAAGTATTCGGGTTTTTCAGACAAGGACTTTTCAACTGTTTCTGATGTTGTTTTCTCGGTTGTCTTTTTTTCTTTTTCAACACAACTAAATATTGAAAAGCTAAATAAGCTAATTATGATAATTTTTAATGTTAGTTTTTTCATTATCAAGTTACATAATTAATTTTTAAAAAGTTGATCAAATAGTTCCCTGATTTCAGATGACGACGGATACGGGGCTTTAGAATCAATGATATTCCCCTTTTTATCTAGAAGTGCATATGTAGGCGAAGAACTAACCTGATAATTTTGAAATTCTTCAGAGTCCCAAAAATTTTCAGTGATGAGGCTTACACCCACATTTTTGTTTTCCAAAACGTAATCCTTCCATTTACCTTTATCAAGATCTGCCGAAACGCTTACAAACTCAATTTCCTTGTCGCCATAATCGTCATATAGTTTTACATAGGCATCTGTTTCTTTTATGCAATACTTACAGCCCGTATGCCAAAAATCGAGATAGACGTATTTACCCTTAAAGTCACTTAAAGTGACCATGTTACCGTTTAGATCTTCAAGTTTAAATGCCGGCGCCGGTTGACCTGGTGCTAAACTCATTTTCTCTTTATAAACCAGCTCAAGCTGCTTGTCATAATATGAGTCTTTATTGTTTTCTTTAAAATAATCGTAGTAATTGTCAAAGCCGGTAATGCCATTTTCTTTTAGCCTCAAATTCATGGTATTAAAGAGTGCATAGTTTTTGATGTCTTCATTTTGAAAATCTTTAATGATTTGTAAGCTTTCTTCAAAAAGTGCATCAGGATCATCTTTTTGAATAGAATCCAATTGGCTAACTCTTTTTTGAGCCTTCATCGTGATGTAATGATATAAAAAACTACGATAATCAAACACGCCCAGGTAATCTTCATTTTCTAAGTCAAGATCATCTACAAAGTCAAAATAACCCTCTGGTTGTTTGTCTTTTCTGGTGGCTATATATAATTTGTACCCGGCACTGTTGTAGTCGATAGAAGCTTTAGCACAGTCTTTAAATTTTGCTTGTAGGATCTTATCTTTGGTTAAATGCGTCAAATAGCTGTTATGGGCCTTGGTAACAGAATCCAAATATTGAACAGCATTTTCTAAAGATTCGCCATAAACAACTTTGAAACTCATTTTTTTTCGTTCAGTCTGGATGGAGTCTAAAATGGCATTCTCTTTAGCCAGACTTCCCGCATAACTAAATGTGCTATCTATATTTTTAGTATCAAAGGATACCTCTATTGTTTCACCTTGTTGCAAAAAAATATCTTTAAAGGTCCTACCAAAAGTCAATGTTGTGATTTTTGGATTATCTACTGGTATACTTATCGAAAAACTGCCGTCATTAATTTCAATTTCGGTTTCCCAATCTGAACGTCCCAGGAAATCCTGAATTTTTAGAATAGCGCCGTTGTAATTTTTAATAGTGCCAGATAACATGGCGTGTTCCTGGTTTTCTTTTTCTGGTTTTGATTGGTTTTGCTGGCAAGCTGAACATAACAATAGTATTGTAAATCCAATTATAATTCGTGTTTTCATTTTTTTAGTTTAAAATTCTTAAATGTTGTAAATAATAAAAGCCAGATAAATATGAATACTTATCCAGCTTTTGACTAATCAAAGCAATCATAAAAATTAGTTAGATAATTCAGGTTTGTGTTCCCACATATAACTCCAGGAATCCTCGACAGCCTCCTGCCATTTTTCACTCATTTTTTTCATTTTGTCTCTCATCTCATCGGCTTTCTCTTTCCCCTGGGCTTTTTCATACTTTTCTATGGAGCTATCCTCATCAATATCCATAGCCGCATAACTTTCTTCAAAATAGACTAATGTATAATCTGCATCATCCGGTCCACCGCCTATGGTATAACTAAAATATCCTTCTGTTTCTTCATCCATCTGACTCATCATATCTATATATTCTTCAACGGCTTCACTAAAGAGCTGCCCATCTTTTATTTTAAAACTCGTTTCCCACGCTATTTTGACTTCATCCTCATCGGTTTTTTGACTCCATTTTGGAATACTTCTATGTAAGCTGTATTTTACTTTTTCTACATGTGGCATGATAAAGTTCATAACTATCGCTCTACATCCTTTTCCGGCATCATCTTCTTGATCCATTTCCGCCCAGTTTTCCATATAGCCCACAAGGCTGTAAACCGTTCCTTCGCCTTGAACACGTTGCCACATATTCCATTTTTCTGTGCCGTTATTTTCCAAGTAGCAGGCCTTCCATTTTTTCGCACCATCCTCAAATTGGGCGGCATGGCCAGTTTTAATCGTAAAGTCTGCAAAAGACATCAGTGTGCCTTTTTCTTCCTGCCCGGTAGCGATTAGCGGCAGGACAAATAATAAAATCCATAATTTTCTCATAATGTTAAGCTTTAATTGTTAAAATATGTTTTGCAATTTATCTAGGTATTCTTTGTGGCGCAATCACATATTGATGTGGTTTATAATGAAAATAAAAGCATTACATCGCTACATAAGATTCAATAGGCGACATTTCATTGACCAGTAAAAAATTATTGAAAGCATCAACCCATTGATTTATGCTAGATATCAAATAGAAAAAACACACTATAAAACATAAAAACACTAAAGACCATAAAATGCTTGGGAGGTAATTTGAAAATGTTTTCACAACAAAAAATTTAAAGATTTTACTTGATTATTATTTATATGGTGCAATTTCGATAAGAATGACAAGCCTGTCAATCACATATTGATGTGATTGTTAATGAAATGTTATATATTTGAAAGCATAAAACTTATTATTTTGTCTGCAAGAGCTTTATTTGGGTTAGTCGTTTTGTGGTCAATTTGGCTTAGTCATTCTGTCTATCCGCAAAATGCTATACAGGTCGAAAAGCTTACAACCGATGGGGGTTTAAATTTTAGACACGTCAACAGTATTGCCCAAGATCATAAAGGCTTTATGTGGTTTGGAACCAGTCAGGGTTTATCCAAATATGACGGGAATGGCTTTAAGGTTTTTAATAACAGTAAGAATAACCCTAATTTTATTCCCTACGAAGATGTATTAAATTTAAAATATCAAAAGTCAACCAATATTCTATGGTTTATTGCCAATCTTAAATTGTTTGCCCTAAACCTGAACACAGAAAAACTGGAACACATTACAGGTCTTGATGATGCATTAAAAGGCGACGTGTTAGATATGGTTTTTGATAAAACGGACAATTTATGGGTTGTAGTTGATTATCCTGTTGACAATACTAAAACTCAACACCTCATCAAATATGACGGGAAATCTTTTCAAAACATAAAATCCTTGGGACGGAAAAGTGCCGGTTTTACATCTATAAAAGTCACAGAAAATAATGAAATTTTATGGACAACTGTTAATCATGGATTGACATCATTAAACCAGGAAGGGGAGATATTGAAGCAAAATATTTTAGAGTCTTATGATTGGTACGGTTACACCATTCATTTTGGACGATCTTTTATAGATTCAAATAACCAACATTACTACTCTCCTGAGTCTCAGGGAGGGGTAAATGTGTATAAGAATTTGGAATTCAGCCATAGATTAATTGATAATAATGTGGTGATTTATAATGCCGTTGAGTATCAAAATGGAGGAATCTGGTTTTGTGGAAAAAAAGAATTGTTTTACCTAAACCCTTCAGGAGAATTTTTTGATTATACTTCTGAAGTTGAAGCTGTTTTAGACTTTTCAAGCATTACCTCTGCCTATCTGGATTTTTCTAACCTTTTATGGTTAGGGACGGATAATGGCCTACTTAAAGTAAAACTACAAGCTCAAAATTTTGAAACTATTCTCCACAACAATCAACAGGGTTGGGGGCTGAGTTTTAGGGATATTTTTGGTTTAAAAAATGGTGATATTGCTGCCATGTGTGAAACTGAAAATCAGCTTTACAGAATCAATCCTGCCGGTGAAGCGAAAAAAATGCCTATACGTGGTGCTTTTGAGAAGTTGAAAGATGCCCGGTTTTTTGTGTCAGATACAATAAACAATAAAGCGTTTACAGTGACCAATTACTTGATTGAAATTGATTTAAGCACTAATGAATTAAATCTACACGAAGCATTTAGCCCGTATTTAAATGAGACCAAACCTAATCCCGTTATAAAATTGGAAGACGGCTCACTGCTCATGGGTTATAGCCTTTCTCAACTCATTAAAGTAGACCCGAAAACCAAAGCGTTTGCCCCGGTTTTTAAAACAAAACCTGAAAATGATTATATCTTAAAAACCTTTATCCAAAGTAAAATTAATCCGAACGTCATATGGGTAGGGACGCAAAGCCGTGGACTCCTTAAGTTAAACCTTAGTGGTAAAATTGAAGCCCAATACAACATCAACACAACGCCTTCATTGAGTAAAAATTCTGTGTTATCCCTTTTGGAATTCAATGATCAACTCTTTGTAGGAACTTTTGGTGGCGGAATCAATGTATTAGATTTGAAACAAAATAGTATTCAAGTCATAAATGCACAAAAAGGACTCTGTGACGATAGTGTTGTGTCAATATTGCCTGTCAATGCTAATGAAATTATTGCCGGGACATATCACGGCTTAGCCCGAATTCATCTCAAAACGCTTGATATTCAAAATAACTTCGAAAAAGAAGGGATTTCAGATAATGAATTTAATTATACTTCGTCTTATAAGTCTAAAGATGGTCAATTTTACTTTGGCGGTTTAAATGGCATCACCGAATTTTCAGCTGAAAACCTTATACAAAAACGAGAGCTGCCGGCTTTAAATTTTACCCAACTTGAAGTTTTTAATCAACAGAAAGACACGATTATTCAGCGCACCAAATTAGATGAAAATCCAGTTGTATTGTCACCGTATGATATCAATCTCAAAGTAGATTGGTCTATCCCGGATTATTTTAACCAAAACCAATACACCTATTACACCAAAATGGAAGGCTTTGAAGATAAATGGTTTAACCAAGGTCAATCCCACAGCATTCGGTATAATCAATTGCCGGCAGGAGAATATCAATTAAAAGTCAAAGCCGAAGATATCAATGGCAATGAAAGTAAAGCCGGGTTGAGCATTCCGATTATTGTCAACCCTATTTTTTATAAAACCTGGTGGTTTATAGGTCTTGTGATACTTTTTATTGTGGGTATAATCTATATTGTTTTTCAGTACCGTTTACAACAAGCCCTGGCAGTGGAGCGTTTGCGTACTAAAATTTCCAGTGACTTACATGATGACGTTGGCTCTATGTTGACCGGTCTGGCCATGCAAACCGAAATGTTGGAAATGCAAGCGACCAATGAAAAGGACAGGAGTAAACTTCATAAAATAACAGATACGAGCAGAAAGACCATCTCGCATATGCGAGACTTGGTGTGGAGTATCGATAGCCGAAAAGATACACTGGGGAATTTGTTAGAGCGAATGCACGAGCTGGCTGAAGAGCAATTACAGCCGGCAGGTTTTTCTTATCATATTAATGTAGATGATATAAATCTTCAGAAAAAGATAAACTTCAACTGTCGTAGAAACTTGTATTTGATTTATAAAGAAGCCATCAATAACGTTATTAAGCATTCTAATGCCAAACATGTTTTCATTGAATTTAACAACAACAAAGGCACTTGCCAGTTTAACATTAAAGACGATGGGCATTTAAAAGTTAAAAAGCACATGACCGGACAAGGATTGGCCAATATGAAAATGCGGGCTCAAAACATCAATGCCGATTTAAAATTTGATGTAGAAAACGGCTTTGGAATTTTTATTTCTATACCCAATGTAGCCTAAAAATTTCACATTTTGATGTGATACTCCTCTAAGCTTTATTTTCTTAATTTAGTCGTCTTTAATATTATGTCATTGCAAGATAAAAATCACATTATCATCGTAGAAGACGACCCAGTGGTCCTTGACAGTTTGGTCTCGTTTTTTGGATGTCTGGAATCTGTACAGGTTTTAAACACCTTTGGGAGTACAGAAGATTTTTTAAGTTGGTTAAAGCAGAATAGTGAAACTCAATTCATTTTACTCCTCGACATTCAACTGCCGGGTAAAACAGGTTTAGAAGTGCTACCGGAAGTCAAATTATTGAAACCGAATCTAGATGTCATTATCCTCACCACTTTTGAAGAAACCGATATGATTTTTAAAGCTTTATCTGCCGGGGCTTGTTCCTACGTGTCCAAAAGAGCCTCGTTGACAAAAATAAAAGAAGCGGTCGAGGTGGTTGTAGAAGGCGGTTCTTATATGTCGCCAGCCATCGCCAGAAAAATCGCTGATTATTACGCGCCTAAAAAAAGTAAGTCCCTTACAAAACGACAACTAGAAATCGTAAACGGTATCGTTAATGGTAAAAGTTATAAAATGATAGCCGATGATTTGTTTATTTCTTTGGATACTGTGCGGAGCCACATCAAAAACATTTACAGTACACTCGAAATTAATTCTAAGGCCGAGTTGATTAAGAAGTCTTATAATAAAGAGCTATAAGTTATTCGCTCAAATCCGGTAATTGATCGATCGCGTCTTTATGTTCCTGGCCCATTTCTACCATTTTATACCAAACGGTTTCAGAAAGGCCGTTGAGAATAGGATAGGTAAAAGACTCATCAAGTGTTTTCTGCTGAACTAATTTTACTTCAGTATTGATAATATTGAAAAGTAAAAGCAATATGCTGATCAACAACGCAAATTTGAGGAACCCAAACAATCCACCAAGTATTTGATTGATTGTTCCCAACGCCACGATATCCATCAGTTTTGTGATGAGTTTGCCGATGAGAGAAACCATAATGATAATAAGAATAAAACTCAGAAGAAAAGTTGTAATTCTAAGGTATTCATCATCCCATTCTAACCACTGACCGATGAATAACCCGTGGTGTTTTGAAATATAATACGCACCAAAAACTCCAAGAATTAAACCCAAAAGCGAGGTGAGCTCTACGATGAGCCCTTTTCTAAAACCGCTGTAAAACCCTAAAAGAAGGATAACTCCTATAAAAACATCAATGAGATTCATGGGGTAAATATAGAGAAGAATTTTTTATTTCACGCAATGACGCCAAGACGCAAAGATTAGACTTATTGTTTTAAATGTATTCCTACAAATGCAAAGGTTTAAACTTCAATTTTATAAAACAAACTTCCTATCTTTAAACCGATTTATCGAGTTAAAATGAACCGAATACCATACATACTTTTTTTAATATTTTGGTGTGTTACTATCCTGTCTTGTAACGACCAAAAAACTGATGACAAAACGCAGGAACCTCCACAAAAAGGTTTCGAAAAACTCTCATCAGAACACACTAAAATCAAATTCGCCAACATCATCGAAGAAAACGAATCTTTTAATTTCCTGTATTACCAGTACCTCTACAATGGCGGTGGTGTCGCTGTTGGAGACATCAACAACGATGGATTAGTGGATTTGTACTTTACCGGTAACACTGTCTCTGATAAGCTCTACCTGAATAAAGGGGACTTTGTGTTTGAAGACATCACCAGTCAAGCCGGGTTGACCGCAAACGGTGGATTTAAAACCGGGGTCAATATGATAGACATCAACAAAGACGGCCTCCTCGATATTTACGTTTGCCGCTCTGTGGTGCAGGAAATCGAAAACCGAAAAAACCTACTCTATATAAATAATGGCGATAACACCTTTACTGAAAAAGCTGAAGCATACGGCCTTGCTGACGCCGGGTATTCGGTGCAGGCTTACTTTTTAGATGCAGATAGGGACAATACTTACGAGGTTTATGTGTTGAACCATCCCAAAGACATGAACAATGCCAACAATATTCAAGTGAAACAAAACGAAGACGGCAGTTTTAGTCCTAAGGAATTAGCCGATTACAGCTATATTTCAGACCGGTATTATGTCTTGAAAGATGGAAAATATCAAGACGCTTCAGAATCCGCAGGTATACTTGATGATGCCTATGGCCTTAGTGCGGTCGTTGCCGATTTTAACGACGATGACCTGCCGGATATTTATGTGGCGAATGATTATATCAAACCCGACCGCCTGTGGATCAACCAGGGGAACCATCAGTTTAAAGACGAATTAGACCAGTATTTTAAGCATACCAGCTTTTCGTCGATGGGTTCAGATTATGCCGATTTGAATAACGACGACAAACCGGATTTGATGGTGCTGGACATGCTGGCTTCGGTGCCGGAAAGGCGACATCAGCTCAATCACCTCACCAACGTCAAGAAATTTAAAGACATGCAGCGCTTTGGGTTGGGCTCGCAGTTGTCCCGGAATGTCTTGCAAATCAACCAGCAGCCCGCGCCTTTTTTAGACATTGCCTTTATGGACGGTATTGCCAATACCGATTGGAGTTGGAGTGCGCTGATGGCTGATTTTGATAATGATGCTTTTAAGGATATTCATATCACCAATGGTTACTACAGAAACATCACTAACCTGGATTATATGGATTTTGAAATCAATGATTTGCAGGCGAAATACCGAAAAGGACAAATTACTTTACTGGATTGGCTGAACCAAATTCCATCGGAACCAACACAAAACTTCTTTTTTAAAAATGAAGGCCAGTTAAAATTTTCTGATGTTTCCGATCAATGGCAAGCCCAAACCGAATTTTCTAATGGAGCGGCATACGCCGATTTAAATAATGATGGCTTGCTGGATTTGGTGGTCAATAACATTAATGGTGAAGCGCATATTCTAAAAAACCTAATGTACGGCAATGAACATCACTATTTAAGTCTTAAATTAAAAGACGATAATAACATTATCCATAACACCAAGGTAAAATGCTACACCAGCGACAATAAAGTGCTCACTGAAATTTATAATCCACAACGGGGTTATCTCTCATCAACTCAACACAGGCTACATTTTGGTCTGGGTAAAGCAAAAGTTGATCGTCTTGAAATTTACTGGCCGGACGGTAGTTTTCAAACTTTGAAATCTCCCGAAATCAATCAAATTTTAGAGGTTAAAAAGTCTGAAATCACAGCTGTTTCTAATCACGAACAAACAAACTCTACTCTATTTCAAGCTATTGAAGTTCCTTTTGAACGGCATCGGGAAAACAGCAATTATTCAGAATTTAATTATGAACGCTTGATAGATAGGAGTTACAGCGATTTAGGTCCGGATGCTTTAGCTCTTGATGTTGATAAAGATGGTCTTGAAGACGTCATCATTTCCGGTGGAAAAGACCAGGCCACTCAAGTCTATAGGCAAACAACCCTAGGCCGTTTCAAACTTGTTGAAATTCTGGATTTTGAAAACGACAAAGCCTTTGAAGATACAGCTCTCGCCACTTTGGATGCCAATCAGGATGGGTTTGCAGATGTCCTTATTGGCAGTGGTTCTAATGAACTTAAACTCACCAAAACGCATTACCCCTTAAGGCTTTACCTCTACAAGCCATCGACGCAGACGTTTGAAAGAACCGACTTCCCTGATGTTGCGGTGAGTACCTCAAAAATTCTTATAGCTGACTTTGATAAAGATGGGCTAGATGATGTTTTTGTTGCAGCCAGAAATCAACCTAAAGACTATCCAACTGCCCCGATGTCTTTGGTTTTTAAGAAAACAGCAAATGGCTTTATCAATAAAACTGAGGATTGGTTACCCGAAGCAAGTCTTGGCATGTTGACCGATGCCGTTTATGACGATTTCAATAATGATGGTCAGGCAGAATTAATCCTCACGGGCGAGTGGATGGCGCCACGAGTTTTCCAATTTGACAATGGGTTTAAAGAAGTGAGTGAAAACTACAGCTTTCAACATTTGAAAGGCCTGTGGGAAAGTATCCACATCATGGATATCAATAACGATGGCATGAAAGACATTTTATTGGGTAATCGCGGCTTAAACAATATTTATAAAGCCAGCCCGGAACAGCCCTTAAAAATGCTTGTCGGCGATCTTGATGAGAATTCAACTACTGATTACCTGTTGTTTCAGCCCAATACCAAAGGCGACTACAAACCCATTTTAGGTTATAAACGGGTGGCGTTACAACTGCCAAAAATCAGAAAAGAGTTCAATTCTTATGAAGAATATGCTAATGCAAGTTGGGAGAACACCATTAACACCCCTTTTTATCAAACTTTAGAAGTGAACGAATTAAGGCATGTGGTTTTATTGAACAAAGGCAACACTGAATTCGATAAAATAGTCTTACCGCATTTTACTCAAAACTCGATTGGTAGAGCCATCACTTCACTCGAAATCAATGGACAGAATCACATTCTTTTAGCTGGTAATCAATTTGATACCGATGCCGAATTTACAGTGTATGATGCTTCAAATGGCCATGTGATGGTATGGAATTCAGAAAGCAATGATTTTGAGTTGCTTTCAAGTGAAGAAAGTGGGTTTATCGCCAGTGGAGATGTAAGGCGATTGAAAACGTTTAATATCGCCGGCAGAAGCGCTGTTTTAGTCTTGAATAATGATGATAAGCCGGAGTTATACTTTCAGCAATGATTTTTTAACCAATTGTATCTTTTATTGAGAGAGGATTAAAACTTTTTTATTGAAAAAAACATTAATTTTGATGTAAATCGTTTTCTGATGGCGTCATCTATTACCGATATAAATCAACTGGATTTTAATAAGCAATATACTTATGCCGACTATCTTACCTGGCAATTAAATGAACGAGTTGAGCTTATTAAAGGATGGTTATATAAAATGCCTGCCTCGCCGTCCTTTAGGCAGGAGTCCTGCGCTAAAATTAAAACATCAATTAGTATCTCGAGAGTTATTTTAAACTTTGGAAAATATTTTGATTCTGATGGGTGCCAATTGTTTTATGCGCCATTTGATGTAAGATTAATAAAGAATAGAGGAGTTGGAAATCAAGAAATTGATACTGTTGTCTAACCCGATATATACATAATTTGTGATGACAATAAATTAGATGAAGCCGGTTGTATAGGTGCACCTGACTTGATTGTAGAAATATTATCAAACAGGACAGCCAAGAAAGATTACAACGAGAAATTCAATTTGTATGAAGAAAATGTAGTCAAAGAATATTGGTTGGTTCACCCTGAATTACAAACCATTCAAATTTTTTCAATGGAAAATGGAATATACAAGGAACACCTTTGTATTGAAAAACCTGACGCCATAATCACATCAAAAATATTCCCGGATTTAAGTTTTTCGACTTAGTTATTTAGCTAATACTTTTAAAAGTATGATTTTCAATGCTTTATATGTTTATTTGCGTTAAAACCATAAATCTTTGTGATCACTGCTTCTCTGCGGTGGGATAAATAACCGCAAAGACGTCAAGTTCGCAGAGCAAATGAATTAATACTAAAAGTAAGCAAGTGCCTAAGCCAATAAGTTTTTTAGCTTCAGATATTATTTCAAGTAATTAGTCAAAAGACTTTTTATCTTTATTCTACAATCACTTTCTTTGTTGTAAAAC
>Ga0102940_1000191_pt1 | contig 43324 bp, 36 predicted proteins | sample SalPonR2_C_D1_MG_FD_78215 | JGI IMG/M metagenome (GOLD analysis project Ga0102940, IMG submission 78215) | Salt pond soil microbial communities from South San Francisco under conditions of wetland restoration - Salt Pond MetaG R2_C_D1_MG | ecosystem: Environmental > Aquatic > Marine > Intertidal... | reverse complement strand
TTGAAATTTCAGCATTACCACCGATGGATTTAAGTAAAAGAACAGAACAGCTTATTGGTTATCCGCATGGCTGTGTTGAGCAGACGACATCAAAAGCCTTTCCTCAGATTTTTCTTGAAGATATTGCAGATTTAAGTTTTAATCAGAAGAAAGAGACCAAACAAAACGTAGAAAAAGCTATTGAAAAACTAAATGACTTTCAGCTCGTTAACGGTGGCGTGAGTTACTGGCCAGGAGGACAAGCCGATGCCTGGTGTACCAGTTACGTCGGTCATTTTATGATAGAAGCCCGCCAAAAAGGATTTGAAATTCCTGTGATGTTCCTGAACAACTGGAAGAACTACCAAAAAGATCAGGCGAGAAGATGGAATGAAAACAGCTATCGTTGGGCTTCAGATTATCTTCAGGCATACAGGCTTTATACTTTGGCACTCTATGGCGAACCCGATTTAGCTTCTATGAACAGGTTAAGAACGAGTTCTATTTCTAATGCCTCAAAATGGAGACTGGCACAATCCTATGCGCTTATCGGTCAAAAAGATGTTGCGGAGGAGTTGGTCTCTACGGCTTCAATTTATCAATTAAGAGACAGAAATCAGTATTATACCTATGGCTCAGTTTTCAGAAATGAAGCCATGTTGCTGGAAAGTCTGGTTTATCTTAGGAATGACAAGATGGAGGAGCTCGCTAACAGTCTGGCGCTTAAATTGTCTTCAGACGATTGGTTAAGTACTCAGGAAACCGCTTTTGCGTTGGTCAGCTTGTCTAAGCTATTAGAAGCTAACGGAGGCAAGGAGATGGACATTACAATGAATGCTGAAAATCTAAAAACGGCAAAACCGATTTTAAAGCGAAACATAGAATTAGATGAAAATGGAGATGCCAAAATAAAGCTGAATAACAACGTGGACTCTAAACTTTACGTGCGCTTAACCCAAAGCGGTAAACCCGCTTTAGGCGATTCCTTTGCTGAACGAAAAAACCTGAACCTGAGAATCTCCTACGAAAATGCCAATGGAGAAACCATGGACATCAGCAACATCAAACAAGGTTCAGAAATCAATGCCATTATAAGTATCGGTAACCTTTCGCAAACTGATCTCGTGAATATTGCATTACAATACCACTTACCGAGTGGCTGGGAAATTATAGACACCTCGTTCACTGATTATAATTCCAATGCTTACACCGAAGCAAATTATGTAGACATCAGAGACAATGAATTACGGTTTTATTTAGACCTGAGCGCAAAACAGAGTAAAACTTTTGAGGTCAAAATGAATGCCTCCTATCTGGGTGAATATTTCCTACCGGGAAGACAGGCAGAAACGATGTATAGTAATGATTATTTTGCGAGGACGGAGGATAAGAGGGTGAAGGTAGTGGAGTAGTATTTTTGTGAGGGACCATCTTCAATGGCTTAAAATTGGAAACGATCGCTCGGACTTGCAGTCCGAGATTATAAAGTGATAATTAGCACGGCTACAAGTCCGCGCTAACGGTCGGTTTGATGTAATTATGACACTTCTGAAACTGATCGCTCGGACTTGCAGTCCGCGCCAATAAATGCAGAACCGAATTATACTGCTCAATTAAATGCATCATTTATAGTTATGTAAAAAAATCATATATTGCTATTAAAAAAGAATGTCCACAAAATATAAAGCTACGGAAAAGGACGTTGCTTATTTTATAACCATAACCATTGTTGGCTGGATAGATGTTTTTACAAGGTTAAGGCAAAAGTATGTGATTTTAAACTCTCTAAAGTTTTGTCAGAAAAATAAAGGCTTGGAAATTTATGCATACTGTATCATGAGTAATCATATACACTTGTTATGCAAGGCTCAAGAGAACGATATTTTATTTAATATTATTAGAGATTTTAAGACCTACACTTCAAAGAAAATTGTCGAAACCATAATAGACTACCCTGAAAGCAGAAGAGAATGGATGTTAGATTACTTTCAAAAGGCTTGTCATCATTTGAAACGAAAACAAAAGTATAAAGTATGGCAAAACGGCTACCATGCACAAAAGGTATACTCGAATAAATTTATAAAGCAAAAAATAGATTATATACATCGTAACCCTGTTGCGGAGAAAATTGTAGAGTATCCTGAGGATTACGTATTTAGTTCAGCACGAAATTATGCTGAATTAGATAGTGAACTTGAGATTATACCGGTTATAATTTTTTAAAATTGTATTGTAGTGAAAATAATTACTATGTGTACGCAGGGACTGCAAGTCCGCGCTATCGTATTGTGTTGGACTAAAAGTTTGCATCGACCGCTCTGACTTGCAGTCTGGGACAAGTTTGTGTTACCTAATTCTCATTAAACACATATTTTATAATGGTTTTATCTAGTATAAAGCAAATGCCTAAGTCAATAGAAATATAACTTTTGTAATCTCAACTACAAGCCATACTTCCAGGTAGCACCTTTTAGGAGTAAGCAAGTTCTTAAAATATCTTTCTGGCTCACAATACCAATTATTTTTCCATGTTCAACTACCGGGAAACGTCGTCTTTTTGAATTGAGGAATATGTTGGCGGCGTCAAATAAATTTATTTCCGGGGTCATAGTATCTACATCTTTAGACATGTACTTTTCTATAGTTGTATCTTCCATTGGCATATTGTAATAGCGGCTTTCAGAGATTTGTTTGATACAATCCCCTTCTGAAATGACGCCAATGACCCGATGGTTATCATCTACAACAGGACCGCCTGAAATTCTATGTTTTATCAATTGCTCTACAACTTCTATTACACTTTGGTCTTTTCTAAATAGCACCATATTTTTAGACATACAGTCCCTCACCGTTATTTTTTCTGCTTTTTTATTGGCATCACCAACCTGATGCCCTTGAAAACTTTTTATGCCCATAATATTTTATTTTTACAATAAAGTAACGAAAAAATTATGAAATAACCATGTTTAGACAAATATATTTTTGAAATTATCATAAAACAGAGCACAAAACCTATAATTTACAATCAACTATTTTCAATCATATCTAATCAATTTAAAAACTAGTATGGCTTAAGCTTCGAATAACTTAAATCAACGACTTTTAATTCAATTTTTAGGTATTCGAGAGGTTCGATTAAATGTTTGATGGGCTTACCCCTTTAGTTATCAGTTTTCTGATGTTTAATTTCAAATTCACTTCATAATTTTTTGTCCAATAGTAATTGCTTAAACCCATTTCTAATGAAAGGTTATTATTTTAAAGCCCAAAAATTCAATTGTGGACTTTATAATATGTGAGTTTACAACTCTACTCATGGATTTATCAGTGCGCTTTAAAAATGTATTGGGGCACACAGATAAATTATAAATCAGCTAAGGATTATCATTCAGGCTTATTTGAGAGCGGTTACCGAGTGTGTTGAAATAGCAAAAAATAGCATTGCATGGAGTCTATCGAAATACCTGGGTTGTAATTCAACCTTGAGCCTCGATACAAATTTTCCTCCAAAAAAAATCACACAGCTTTCCTGCCATGATACAGTTTGATGATGCTCAGTGCAATGTAATTCAGCACTTCACACACCCTCAATCTCTACCCAAATATTCCCTTTATGATGAGATTCTACGGCTTTTTCAATAAAATTCATTCCTCTTGCACCATCAATGATGCCTGGAAATTCGGCAGGCTTGTAGTTTTCGCTAGTAATGGCTCTGGCTACACCTTTGTAAATGTTACCCATCGCATCAAAAATGCCTTCCGGATGGCCCGGTGGAAGTTTTGTGCCGTCTAAGGATAAATCAGAATTGTATTCATGACCTGGTTTTAAGATCTGCATAGCTTTACCCTCTTCCATCAGGTACAAATAATTGGGATTTTCCTGCTCCCACTTCAATCCGGCTTTGTCCCCGTAAATTTTAACAATGAAATTGTTTTCCTCGCCGGTAGCAATCTGACTGGTACAAATCACCCCTTTGGCCTGATTGCTTAGTCTAAGGAGTACTGTAGCATCAACGTCCATCTTATTGTCGCTATAGACAAAATTCAAATCTGATAAAACCGACTGTATTTTAAGGCTGCTGACGTATTCCAGCATGTCAAAAGCGTGCGTGCCAATATCGCCAAGGCAACAGCTAATTCCTGATTTTTCTGGGTCTAACCGCCAGGTAGATTTACGTTGGGCTTCGTCATGAATGATTGGGTTTATCCAAGCCTGATAGTATTGAGCATCCACTTTTTGAATTTTACCCAAAACACCGCCTTTCACCATTTCCCGCATCTGGCGAACCATAGGATATCCGGTGTAGGTATAAGTCACCGCAAACACTTTTTTATGTTGCTTTAGGGTCTGGTATAACATTTTGGCTTCTTCAAAGGTGGTGGTCATGGGTTTTTCGCAAATCACATGAAATCCACTTTCCAAAAGTGTTTTTGCCATAGGAAAATGTAAAAAATTTGGCGTAAGTACAGAGACCACTTGCATGCGTTCGGTCTCCGGGAGTTTTAGCTCCTGTTCAATTAAAGTGTTCAAGTCTTTATAAACTCTATTAACGGGCATACCAATAGATTTGGCAAAAGCCAGACTATCTTGATGTTCAGTGTTAAATACGCCACCCACTATTTTATATTTATCATACATTTTAGAAGCTACACGATGAAGTACACCGATGAGTGAACCGCTTCCACCGCCAAGAATACCTAATTTTATTTTTCCGGACATTTACGAAATTTATTTTTGTTTTTCAAAAAAACCAACTTAAAGTTTTGAGTCAGGATACAAAAAAGCAATTACATAGTGTTTAAAATAATGTATTCTGTAGAAATACAATTATCTATGAGACACTTTTTTAATTTAAAGCCTCTACAGACTTTAATAGTAATTCTTTTGTGGCTATAATTCCTTCTTTTTCAGATAATCTATCACCTTCATATTCCACTCCTATGAAGCCTCTGTAGCCGGAATCTTTGACGAGTTTCATGATTCTCGGGAAGTCTAAGGTGGTTTCATTCCCATTGTCGTCAAAATCATAGGACTTGGCACTTACCGCTTTGGCTTCTTTAAGCATCATTTCTATACCTTGGTATTTGTCTGGATATTCTTCTATACATTCACCCCAGGTTGAGCCATTCTTTCGTTTTACACACCAGTTTCCAAAATCCGGAAGTGAACCGCAATTATCCATATTGACCATGTCTATGGCTTCCATCAATAATGGGGCGTCAGAAGACAGCCACCCGTGATTTTCGCAAAGGACATTAATGTTTTTTGCAGCGGCGTAAGCAGATAGTTTTTTTAGCCCATCTACAACCGCCGGAAGCCATTCTTCTGGATTGTTGGTGCCAAAGGTGTTAACCCGAATGGAATGTGCCCCAAGTTTCTTAGCTGCATCTATCCATTTTTTGTGGTTTTCTACAGCCTTATTTCTCTCAGTTTCATTCGGACTGGCTATATCACCTTCATTATCTACCATAATCAATACGTTTTGCATGTGGTGTTTTTTACTTAAAACATTCAGCGAGTCTATAACTTTATCAAACCCCAGGTTTTCAATTTCATTGGTGTAGATGTGGTTGACATATTCCAGGCCTTCAAAGCCCATTTCTTTTGATATTTCTGCAAACCTAAAGGGGTCAACGCCTTTTTCGTTAAATGTTCGGTGTAACGACCATTGGGCTAAAGAAAGCTTAAAAAAGGGAGTATTCTCTTTTTCAACTTCTTCAGATTTACGTACTTCTTCAGTGGGTTCTTGATGGTCTTTACAACTGATACTTAAAATAAAAAAACAGTATAGGCTTATTGGTAAAATTGATAATTTCATGAGGTGGTTTTAAAATAGGTTATAAAAATGCTAAAAAAAATTATGGATTTAAAAAATTCATCGTCCAAAATAGTAAAATAAATCTCAAAAGCGTATTTTTAACCGCTTATAGTTGAAAAATACTGAATAAGAGTTTTATGGACAGAAAGGAAATTGATGCCTCCGATGAGCACTATGATGCAATAGTAGTAGGAACAGGAATCTCAGGCGGTTGGGCAGCTAAAGAGCTTTGTGAAAACGGGCTTAAAACTTTGGTTTTGGAACGCGGTAGAAATGTAGAACATATTAAAGATTACAAAACCGCCCATATGGATCCCTGGGATTTTCCAAACGGGGTGGAAGCAACTCGAGAAACTAAAACCCGCAAATATAAACAACACCGAACGGGTTATGTTACTCGTGAGACGCGCCAACATTTTTTTGTGGATGACATTAAACATCCGTATAACGAAAAACGACGCTTTGACTGGATTCGAGGCTACCATGTCGGTGGGCGTTCTTTGATGTGGGGACGGCAAAGTTATCGTCTCAGCGAAATCGATTTCTCTGCCAACAAAAAAGAAGGTATTGGTGTAGACTGGCCGGTTCGTTATAAAGAGATAGAACCTTGGTATGATAAAGTTGAAGATTTTATAGGGGTGAGCGGCGAAAATCTTGGGCTTAAACAGTTGCCGGACCAAAAGTTACTCAAACCCATGAATTTAAATTGTGTTGAAGAGCACCTCAAAGAAAAGATGGATGAAAAGTTTGATGATGGAAGACTATTGACTATTGGTCGAGCTGCTCATATTACTGAAGGTACTAAACCCGGTGCCGGTCGTGTAAGCTGTCAATATAGAAACCGATGCATGCGAGGTTGTCCCTACGGCGCCTATTTTAGTAGTAATTCATCCACTTTACCCACAGCAGAAGCTACCGGAAATATGACCTTAAGGCCTTTCTCTATTGTCTACGAGGTCATTTATGACGAAAACACCCAAAAGGCTACCGGCGTAAGGGTTATTGACACCGAAACTAAAGAAAAACTGGTTTTTAAGGCTAAAGTCATCTTTTTGTGCGCCTCTTCTATGGCGTCAAATTCTATTTTATTGCAATCTAAATCTAAACGTTTTCCAAATGGCCTTGGAAACGACTATGACCAAGTAGGACGTAATTTGATGGATCATCATTTTTGGGTTGGTGCAACAGCGGTTGCTGAAGGCTTTGAAGACAAATACTACAAAGGACGTCGGGCTAATGGCCTCTACATTCCTAGATTTAGAAATTTGGGGGGTAATACCGATGCTAAAAATTTTATAAGAGGTTACGGCTATCAAGGTGGAGCTACTCGTTCAAGCATTTCTGAAATGGTTGCCGAACTCAAGTATGGCCCTCAATTGAAAGAAGCCATTTTAAAACCCGGACAATGGAATATAAGCTTACTTGGCTTTGGCGAAACGCTTCCAAACCCTAATAACAGAATGTATATAGATGAGGACAAAAGAGACGAATGGGGCTTGCCCACCATCACCTTTGATGCTGATTTTGGAGAAAATGAATTGGAAATGAGAAAAGATATGAAATTGCAGGCTGAAAATATGTTGAAAGCCGCAGGATTTAAAAATGTGCAGGGGTACGACATTAAAGAAAAAAGAGCTATGGGGCTTGGCATTCACGAAATGGGTGGTGCCAGGATGGGCCATGACCCCAAAACATCAGTAGTGAATAAATACAATCAGGTACATACGTGTAAAAATGTCTATGTAACCGATGGGGCGTTCATGACATCTTCAGGTTGTCAAAACCCCTCACTTACCTATATGGCTTTTACTGCCAGAGCAGCTAATTATGCTGCAAAAGAATTAAAAAATAACCTGATTTAAATGAAAGATTTATGAAAAGACGAGCGGCTTTAAAACGACTAGGGATGGCCTCAGCGGCTATTTTAGCGACACCAACAGTACTAAGCTTAATGAATGCTTGTACCACAGAAAAAGACTTGTGGAAGCCCCGGTTTTTAAGTCAGGAAGGCGGAAAAGTGCTTCAGAAAATGGTAGATGTTTTTCTGCCTAAAACTGATTTACCATCTGCATCAGAATTGAATATCCCCGAGTTTATAGACCAATACCTAAAAGATGTCTATGAAACAGAAGAGCAAACCCTTTTTAATGCCGCCTACGATAAAGTCATCATTTCACTTAAAGCCTATTCACAAAAAGAGGTTGAAGACCTTAAGGATAAAGATATACAAGGTTTTTTAGACACGCATTTAAAAGTGAAAGACGAAGTCGATACCGAACGCCAAAACAATCCAAATTATAAGGGACTTACAGTATCAGAGTGTCTTGATTGCCTAAAGTGGATGTGTGTAAATGCCTACATTACAAGAGAAAAGATAGGGGAAGAAGTTTTAGCCTACGACCCGGTGCCCGGTGCTTATTATTGTGGAGACTTAGAAAATTTAACCAGCGGTAAAAGATGGTCATTAGGATACACCATAGCTAGAAATTAAAAAATGAATAAGTTGAATGCGATTAATTGTTTTAGACTCACATGCATCTGAAAGTTTAAACGCAGAACCGCTATATGACAAGACTGAAGTTTCTGATGTTGAACTCAATGTTGTCACCACTTGCACTGATGGGAAATAAGACCGTCACATCGATTGATTTTTTATCGACTATAGGAGATGAAAAATAGTATCGTGATGTGCGAGTGTGGGTGGGTCTCGATACAATTTGCCATTTCATTTCGCTATGCTCAACGAAACGAAAAACAACCTGTCCATGCCAACAGACAGGACTACCTGACGTTGCTTTTGGTATGAATCAGACAGCGCGGACTTGCAGTCTGTGCCACTACGTCCTTTTTTATTTCTACGTCATGCAAAGGTATAAAATTTTAAGCAACATAATCGCCAATTCATTATCTGGTAATCTAAAAAAACCACCTCAACAAAATGGCTTATCCCTTTATAATCTCGGAATGCAAGTCCGAACAATTGGTTTAAAGCAATCATAACAACTTACTCATGCAATCTAAAATCTTCAATTCATCAATAAACTAAGGCTGTTTCAAGATATTTTTAACTTTTTAGACGGTATTTTTAAAACTTGGACATCATATAAAAATAAATCCATAATATTGATAATCAGCCATCTAGTAGATTTTAGTTAAGAATGAGTTTAGTCTATGGAGTAATACACAATGGTGAAGAAGTTTATAGAAAAATATTTTTATCATTTTTAAACCTTTAAGTATGTATTTTAAAGAGGATAGTCTTATCTATTACAATGGTGAGTTTGTGAACCCTTCAAGCCTTGGTGTAGACCCTTACAGTCAAACTTTGCATTATGGAAACGGAGTTTTCGAAGGTATCAGGTCTTACAAAACGGAAAAGGGGACTAAAATTTTTAAGGCCGAGGCCCACTATAAAAGATTGAAGTATGGCGCCGACGTCATGAACATTGCATTCAACTATAGCATTGAAAAACTTGTTGAGATTACCTACAAATTATTGGAATTAAATCAACTCCAGGACGCCTACATCAGGCCGATAATCATTACCAGCCCAAATATGGGGCTTGGCACACCGGAACACTCTTCACTGATCATTCAGTGCTGGAAATGGGATAAATTAATGGGCGATAAGCTTTTGAAAGTCATGACCTCTTCCTTTCAACGACCAAATCCAAAATCCTGTTTTGTTGATGCTAAAGTTACCGGTCACTACGTCAACTCACTACTGGCAAGAAATGAAGCCAGTAAAGAGGGCTACGATGAATCCATTTTATTAGATATGAACAATAATGTTGCTGAGTGTTCCGGGGCAAATATTTTTATGGAAAAAAACGGTAAATTATACACTCCCAAAAAAGGCCACATCATGCCCGGAATTACCAGATCTGTAATTATGGATATTTGCAAAAGTATTGATGTTGAAGTCGAAGAAGCTGAGTTTAGCATTGAAGATTTGAAACAAGCTGAAAGTGCCTTTTTTACTGGAACAGCCGCAGAAGTTGTCGGTTTAAAATCCATAGATGAGTATGAATTTCCATTAGAGTGGAAACAGTCCTTGGGCTATCGCCTCGTGCATCTGTATAAACAAGAAGTTTTAGGAACGCGAGAATTAACTAAACATTTATCAAAAGCTGTTTAAAATATGGAGTTGAATAAGTACAGCAAAACAGTCACCCAAGACCCTACACAGCCTGCGGCAAAAGCTATGCTGCATGCTATTGGGTTAACAACGGAAGATTTTTTTAAACCTCTTATTGGGATTGCCAGTACCGGTTATGAAGGTAACCCCTGCAATATGCACCTTAACGACTTAGCCAAATTGGTCAAGAAAGGATCTTTGGAGGAAGACATTGTAGGTTTAATTTTTAATACCATTGGCGTAAGTGATGGCATTTCTATGGGTACACCAGGAATGCGGTATTCCTTGCCTTCAAGAGATATTATTGCAGATTCTATGGAAACCGTAGTTCAGGCCATGAGCTATGACGGCTTGGTCACTGTGGTGGGTTGCGATAAAAATATGCCCGGGGCACTGATTGCCATGATAAGATTAAACAGACCAAGCATTTTGGTCTATGGCGGCACCATAGATTCCGGGCGTCATAAGGGCAAACGCTTAGATGTGGTCTCCGCTTTTGAAGCCTGGGGCAGCAAAGTGGCGGGCACGATGTCTCAGGACGAGTACCAAAACATTATCCAAAAAGCTTGTCCCGGAGCCGGGGCTTGCGGAGGCATGTATACTGCAAATACAATGGCCTCCGGTATAGAAGCTTTAGGCATGGCCTTGCCTTATAATTCTTCAAATCCCGCCCTGAGCAAAGACAAAAAACGGGAATCTGTTAATGCCGGCAAAGCGATGAAAGCGCTTTTGGAGAAGGACATAAAACCTTTAGATATCATCACCAGAAAATCTTTGGAAAATGCCGTTAGACTCATAACTGTTCTGGGAGGCTCTACAAATGCAGTGTTACACTTTTTAGCGATAGCCAGAGTTGCCGGGGTTGAATTTTCGCTGAGCGATTTTCAAAAAATCAGTGACGACACGCCCTTTTTGGCCGATTTAAAGCCCAGCGGCAAATACCTCATGGAAGATGTGCATGCCATTGGTGGCATCCCGGCAGTGCTGAAATACCTGCTTAAAAAAGGCTTAATCCACGGCGATTGTTTAACCGTTACCGGAAAAACCCTCGCAGAAAACCTATTGGACGCTAAAGATATAGACATAGACCAGGATGTGATAAGGCCTGTTGAAAAACCCATAAAACCCACAGGACATTTAAGAATGCTCTATGGTAATTTGGCTAAAGACGGCTGTGTTGCGAAAATTACAGGTAAAGAAGGCTTAAAATTTACAGGAAAAGCCAAAGTGTTTAACGGCGAATATGAAGCCAATGATAGCATAAGAGATGGACAGGTCAAAAAAGGTGACGTGGTGGTGATTCGGTACGAGGGGCCAAAAGGCGGTCCTGGCATGCCCGAAATGCTAAAACCAACCGCAGCAATCATGGGTGCCGGTTTAGGTAAGGATGTCGCTCTTATCACAGATGGGCGTTTTTCAGGGGGCACTCACGGTTTTGTTGTAGGTCACATAACACCTGAAGCTCAGGACGGCGGTACAATAGCGCTTGTTCAAGACGGAGATACCATTACCATCAATGCTGAAACCAATACCATAAATCTGGACGTTTCTAAAGAAGAGCTTTTGCAAAGAAAGAAAAGCTGGAAAGCCCCCGACTTAAAATTCAAAAGAGGGGTCTTGTATAAATATGCCAAAACCGTATCATCGGCCTCCAAAGGTTGTGTTACAGACGAATTTTAATTTATTATTATGAACGAAGTGAAATCAATGACATCTACAAAGCAAAATGCTAAAACAACTGAACGTATTTCAGGAAGTGATGCTATTGTGAGATGTCTTATCGAAGAAGGAGCAAACACCATTTATGGCTATCCCGGCGGTGCCATTATGCCTGTTTATGACGAACTTTATAAGTATCAGGATAAAATTCATCATGTCCTTACACGACATGAACAAGGCGCCATTCATGCCGCACAAGGTTACGCCAGAATTTCCGGAAAAGTGGGCGTAGCTTTAGCGACTTCAGGACCGGGGGCAACCAACCTTATTACAGGTATTGCCGATGCCCAAATAGATTCAACCCCATTAGTCTGTATTACAGGACAAGTGGCTTCCTATCTTCTGGGAAGCGATGCCTTTCAGGAAACAGATATCATTGGGATTTCAACCCCGGTGACCAAATGGAACCACCAAATCACAAAAGCATCGGAAATACCCGAAGTGCTAGCCAAAGCTTTTTATATTGCCAAAAGTGGCAGACCCGGACCGGTGTTGATAGACATTACCAAAGATGCCCAATTTGAAGATTTTGATTTTTCTTACCAAAAATGCCAGCACATAAGAAGTTATAAACCGGTACCAAAAACCAGTACAAGCAGTTTGGAGGCTGCAGCCGAGGCGATAAATACCGCCAAAAAGCCACTTATTGTTTGGGGGCAGGGCGTTATTCTGGGAGAAGCAGAAGAACAACTTAAAGCTGTAATTGAAAAAGCAGGGATTCCTGCAGCATGGACTATATTGGGCGTTTCTGCAATACCTACTGAACATCCGCTGAATGTAGGTATGGTCGGTATGCACGGCAATTATGGTCCTAACGTACTCACCAATGAATGCGATGTCCTCATTGCTATTGGGATGCGGTTTGATGACCGCGTCACCGGAAGTTTAGCCACCTATGCTAAACAGGCTAAAGTGCTGCATTTTGAGATAGACCCGGCAGAAGTTAATAAAAATGTAAAAGCCGATATTGCAGTCCTGGGCGATGCGAAAGAAAGCCTTTCGAAATTATTACCATTATTAAAACCAAACGCGCATATAGAATGGCATCAACGCTTTAAAGACTACTACGCTATTGAATATGAAAAAATAATAAAGAAAGACATCCTCCCCACTAAAGAAGGGCTTACTATGGGTGAAGTCGTTCATGAAATTAATAAACAATCCAAAGGCCAGGCTGCTATTGTAAGCGATGTAGGCCAACATCAAATGATTGCCTGTCGCTATGCAGATTTCAAGACCACCAAAAGCAATATCACCTCAGGAGGTTTGGGCACAATGGGCTTTGCCTTACCGGCCGCTATTGGTGCAAAAATGGGCGCTCCCGACCGTGAAGTTGTCGCCATTATAGGCGATGGCGGCTACCAAATGACCATACAGGAATTAGGAACCATTCTTCAACAGCAGTTGCCTGTAAAAATTGTAGTCTTAAACAACGAATTTTTAGGCATGGTACGCCAATGGCAACAGTTATTTTTTGATAAACGCTATGCCTCTACAGACATGATTAATCCGGATTTTGTAGCCATAGCCAAAGGGTATTATTTAGAGGCTACCAAGGTGACAAAACGTGAAGAACTTTCTGCAGCTGTTGAGGAGATGATGACCTCTAAAGGCCCGTATTTCCTTGAAGTTTGCGTGGAGAAAGAAGACAATGTCTTCCCGATGATACCTTCAGGCGCTTCAGTTTCAGACATTAGATTAGAATAATATGGATACAGAAAAAGAACTATACACCATCTCAGTGTATTCAGAAAATAATGTAGGACTTTTAAATCGGGTGTCTGCCATTTTTCAAAAGCGCCACATCAATATTGAAAGCATAAGCACCTCTATTTCAGAAATAAAAGGGGTGTCAAGGTTTACCATTGTTGTCATTATAACTGAGGTGCAAATCAGAAAAATTATCGGACAAATTGAAAAACAAGTAGAGGTCATTAAGGCGTTCTATCATAAAGATGAAGATATTATCTATCAGGAATCTTGTTTGTTTAAAATCAAATCTGAATTGTTGTTTGAAAAAAGAGACATCCAAAACATCATCAAAGAAAGCAATGCAAATATTGTAACCGTAAACAAAGAATTCTTTGTTTTAGAAAAATCCGGAAGGCGTTCAGAGGTCGATTTATTGCATCGTGAACTCAGCGCGTATGGTATTTTACAGTTTGTAAGATCCGGACGAATTGCAATTACAAAACAACCAATGGAAATTTCAAAAATTTTAGAAGGCTATCAACTATAAAAGATAAAACATGGCAAATTATTTTAATACACTTTCGCTAAGACAACAATTAGAGCAACTCGGTAAATGCAGGTTTATGGCATCTTCTGAGTTTGAAGATGGCGTAAACGCGCTAAAGGACAAAAAAATAGTTATTGTAGGCTGCGGCGCACAGGGCTTAAATCAAGGCTTAAACATGCGCGATTCCGGTTTAGATATCTCTTATGCCCTACGTCAACAATCTATTGATGAAAAAAGAGCTTCTTATATTAACGCGACAGACCATGGGTTTACCGTAGATACCTATAAAGTATTAATCCCTGATGCAGACCTTGTACTCAACCTTACTCCGGATAAACAGCACACCAATGTGGTGAATACTGTTATGCCTTTAATGAAAAAAGGCGCCACATTGAGCTATTCTCACGGGTTTAATATTGTAGAAGAAGGCACACAGGTGAGGGAAGACATCACCGTCATCATGGTTGCGCCAAAATGTCCCGGTACGGAGGTGAGAGAGGAATATAAACGCGGCTTTGGGGTTCCAACACTTATTGCCGTACACCCGGAAAATGATCCGGAAGGCAAAGGTTTAGAACAGGCTAAAGCTTACGCAGTGGCTACAGGAGGCCACCGAGCCGGTGTTTTGGAATCCTCTTTTGTAGCTGAGGTTAAAAGCGATTTAATGGGTGAACAAACTATTTTATGCGGTGTTTTACAAACCGGATCCATTTTGTGTTTTGATAAAATGGTAGAACAGGGTACTAATCCTAATTACGCCGCAAAACTCATTCAGTACGGTTGGGAAACCATAACTGAAGCTTTAAAACAAGGTGGAATTACCAACATGATGGATCGATTATCTAATCCGGCTAAGATAAAAGCTTTTGAATTATCTGAAGACTTAAAAGTCATCTTAAAACCACTATTTGAAAAACGTATGGATGAGATCTTATCCGGCTATTTCTCAAAAGATATGATGGAAGATTGGGCAAATAACGATGCTAAACTCTTAAAATGGCGTAAAGCTACGGGAGAAACGGCCTTTGAAAAAACTGAATTAACCTCAGAAGACATAACCGAGCAGGAATACTTTGACCATGGAACACTTATGGTCGCTTTTGTAAAATCCGGCGTAGAACTCGCTTATGAAACCATGACTAAATCCGGAATCATAGAAGACTCGGCCTATTACGAGTCTCTACACGAATTGCCCTTAATTGCCAATACCGTTGCCCGAAAGAAATTGTATGAAATGAATCGTGTAATTTCAGACACCGCAGAATATGGTTGCTATCTTTTTGATCATGACGCCAAACCTCTACTAAAGGATTTTATGAAAACAGTTGAAGCTTCAATTATAGGTCAAGCTTATTCTGAAACCAATGCGGTAGATAACAGTAAATTGATAGCTGTAAATGAGGCCATACGCACCCATGATATAGAGACTGTTGGTAAACGACTAAGAGGAGCAATGACGGCCATGAAACAAATCAATAAAGCAGACAAAGCCATAGCGTCTGTTACGGTATAACCATTAAATTTTACGATTTTGAAATTCTTGTTGTACAAGTAATATTACAACAGTTATGAAGTTACAATTTGATAAATCCCCTGTATGAGTTCAGTAGAAACGACATATTTCCCCACCTTAAGAAAAGTTAGAGAAGCATCAGAAACCTTAAAAGGTGTTGCAGTATTAACCCCTCTAACATCAAATATTAGGTACTCTAAGAAATTTAATGGCAAAATTCAGTTTAAACGCGAGGATTTACAACAAGTCCGTTCATATAAAATTCGTGGGGCTTACAACAAAATACATTCGCTTTCCAGAGATCAACGTCGTAAAGGGATTGTTTGTGCAAGTGCCGGAAACCATGCCCAAGGCGTGGCTTATGCCTGTGCAAAATTAGAGATAAAAGGGGCTATCTATATGCCTGCACCAACACCAAAACAAAAGATTGAACAGGTGAAAATGTTTGGGGGCAATTATATTGAAATTATTCTTGTTGGCGATACTTTTGACGATGCCTTCGATGCCGCTAAAGCTGATTGTAAGTCGTCCGATAAGACGTTTATTCATCCTTTTAATGACCCCAAAACCATTGAAGGTCAAGCTACAGTTGGCCTGGAAATCATAGAGCAGTGTAAAGACCACATCGATTATGTTTTTGTAGCTATTGGTGGTGGCGGGCTTGCCTCGGGACTGAGCTCTATTTTTCAGGTGCTTTCGCCTAAAACAAAAATTATTGGGGTTGAGCCTTTGGGCGCACCGGCTATGAAAACTGCCATAGACAACAAAGAGATACAAACCTTAGACCATATCGATAAATTTATTGATGGGGCATCTGTAAAACGCATAGGATTTCTTAATTATGAGATTTGTAAAACACTATTGCACGATATCGTTCTTGTGGATGAGGGTAAAGTATGTCAGACCATTCTCGATTTATACAACAAAGAAGCTATTGTAGCAGAACCTGCCGGCGCCTTGTCTATTGCCGCTTTAGACGATTATGCCGAAGCCATAGACGGAAAAAATGTGGTATGCATCGTGAGTGGCAGCAATAATGATATTTCCAGGATGGCAGAAATAAAAGAACGGGCGTTATTGTACAATAAATTAAAACATTACTTTATTGTGAAATTCCCTCAGCGATCCGGAGCCTTAAAACAATTTGTTGCCGAAATTTTAGGCCCAACCGACGATATTGCGCATTTTCAATACACAAAGCGAAACAGCAAAGAAACCGGTCCTGCCGTTGTGGGTATTGAGATTGAAAAGCCGGAAGATCTTGACCCTTTGATAAAACGAATGAAAGCGCACCATTTTTTCGGAGAATACCTCAACGACAAACCTCACCTTTTTGAATTTTTAACTTAAACCAATTTCCTAAATTCTCTTTATATTTTGAAAGTCTTAAAATTCGGCGGCACTTCTGTGGCTAATGCCAAAAACGTAAAAAAAGTAGTAGAAATACTAAAATCAGAATCCAACACTCACAACCTGGCTGTGGTGGTGTCTGCTTTTGGAGGCATTACAGACAAGCTTTTGGAAGCCGGTACCTTAGCTAATAGCAACGATAAAGCTTATCTAAAAGCCTTTGAAGCAGTTTATGAAAGACACTTAAATATTGCAAATGAACTTGTAAAAGGGCATCAAAAAGATACACTTGTACAAGCGGTTGAAACCAAATTAAACGAACTTAAAAACTATTTGGATGGTGTTTTTCTTCTAGGTGAATTTTCTAACCGTTCAGAAGCCATAGTCTTAGGCTTTGGAGAACAATTATCATCTTACATCATTTATGAGACTCTAAAAGAAAAAGTACCGGAAACGGTATTAAAAGACAGCCGTGAACTTATTATAACTAACAACAGCTTTACCAACGCCAGAGTACACCGAAAACTAACACATGAACGACTATCTGATTTTTTTAACTCAGTAAAAGCAAAAATTACCATACTCCCCGGGTTTATATCCAAATCAAAAACCGGCGATTATACTACACTTGGTCGCGGTGGTTCCGATTATACGGCCGCCATCATTGCTTCCGCGGTAAAGGCTTCGGTTTTAGAAATATGGACAGACGTGAGCGGGATGTACACGGCGAATCCTAAATTGGTGAGACAAGCCTATCCCATTGATCAAATTTCTTATGAGGAAGCCATGGAATTATCGCATTTTGGTGCCAAAGTTTTATATCCGCCAACCGTTCAGCCGGCGCTTCAAAACCAAATACCTATTCATATTAAAAACACCTTTGAGCCCAACGCTAAAGGAACACTAATTAGCCAAAGTCATTCTTCTCAAAATGGATTAATCACCGGCATCAGCCACGTTGATGGCATTGCACTTTTAACACTTGAAGGTGGCGGAATGGTTGGAGTAACAGGCTTTGCTTCGCGCTTATTTTCAGCATTATCAAAAGCAGAAATTAATGTTGTGGTCATCACTCAAGCCTCTTCAGAACATTCTATTTCTGTAGGCATTTACAGCGATGAAGCAGAACTGGCTAAAACGGTTGTAGACCAAGAGTTTTCAATTGAAATCAGTCTAAAACGCATTAAACCTCTTCAAGTTGAAAACGATCTGGCAATTGTTGCCGTTGTTGGAAGCGCGATGAAAAATCATCAAGGGGTGAGTGGAAAAATGTTTAGTGCATTGGGTCAAAATAATGTAAACGTTAGGGCTATTGCACAAGGCTCTTCAGAGCTTAACATATCTGCGGTGATTTCAAAAAACGATATTAAAAAAGCCTTGACCACCTTGCACAGCCGGTTTTTTGAAAAGCAAATCAAAACCCTTCATTTGTTTATTGTCGGTATCGGTAATGTTGGCGGCATCTTAATTGAACAGATTAAACAACAGCAGGAATACTTAAAAGAACATTTGCGTTTGAACCTTAAAATTAACGGTGTTAGTAATTCTAAGCAAATGGTTTTTGATGCTGAAGGTTTAGATCTAGACCACTGGAAGACCAGGCTTGCAAAAGGCGAGCCCCGAACTAATGACACATTTTTTCAAAAAGTGAAAGCCCTTAACTTGAGTAATAGCATTTATCTGGATATCACAGCCAATGAAGCGGTATCAAAAACTTATACAAGCTATTTAAAAGAAAGTATTTCAGTAGTTGCCTGTAATAAAATTGCATCTTCTTCAGATTATCAATCCTACCGGGAGTTAAAAATCCTTTCCAAAGCCTACGGCGCTTCATTTTTGTTTGAAACTAATGTAGGCGCCGGGCTTCCCGTGATTAATACCCTTAATAATTTAGTGGATTCGGGAGACGAGATTCATTCTATTCAAGCGGTTTTATCCGGGAGTTTAAATTTTATTTTCAATGGGTTTAATGATTCCAACAGCTTTTATGATGTCGTAAAACAAGCGCAGAAAGAGGGCTATACAGAACCCGATCCACGGATAGATTTAAGCGGTGCAGATGTGGCCAGAAAAATTCTAATTCTGGCCAGAGAAAGTGGTTATAAGCTCAATTTTGAAGACATTGAAAACCAATCCTTTTTACCTAAATCTTGTATGGAAGCCAATTCTGTTGAAGGTTTTTACGAGACCTTGAAGACCCATGCCGAGCATTTTGAAGCTTTATATACTTCTGCTCAGGAAAAAGGTCAACGTCTTAAGTATGTTGCAGAATTTAATAAAGGCAAAGCCAAAGTTGGACTCAAAGAAGTTAGTCCTGATCATCCGTTTTATAATTTGGAAGGTAAGGATAATATTGTGTTGTTTTACACTTCTCGATATCCGGAACAGCCCATGATTATAAAAGGAGCTGGTGCCGGCGCTTCGGTTACAGCATCCGGGCTTCTGGCAGATGTTATTTCAATCGGTAAAAAATAAATATGGACAACATCAGAATTTTTGCGCCTGCAACGGTGGCTAATGTCTCTTGTGGATTTGATGCCATGGCTTTTGCCTTAGACAATCTCGGGGATGAGATGGTGTTTAAGAAAACGGCAGCGCAAAGTGTTTGTATTTCTAAAATAGAAGGCGCTAAACTCCCTTTTGACCCCCATAAAAATGCCGCCGGGGTGGTAGCAGCATTGATGTTGGAAGAATCCAAGGCCAACTTTGGCGTTGACATAGAAATTTTCAAAAAATTTAAACCCGGTAGCGGTCTGGGCAGTAGTGCCGCGAGTGCTGCAGGAAGTGCATTTGCGGTAAATGCATTATTGGGAAAACCCTATTCTAATCTGGATTTAGTTAAATTTGCCATGCAAGGAGAAGTGGCTGCCTGTGGCTCGGCCATTGCCGATAATGTAGCCGCCTGCATTTACGGCGGTTTTGTGTTGATAAGAAGTTACGAGCCTCTTGATATTATTGCGATTCCCTCGCCAAATCAATTAAGAGTCAGTATAATTCATCCTCAAATTGAAATCAAGACGGAAGATGCTCGAAAGCTCATACCGGAGGATTTGCCCTTAAAAACTGCAATTGCCCAATGGGCAAATGTAGGCGGTTTAATTAGCGGTTTGTACGAAAGTAACTATAAGACTATTGCTAACAGTCTTGTTGATTTGGTCGCAGAGCCCTATAGAAAACAAGGGATTCCACATTTTGATGAGCTAAAAACTGCCAGCATAGAAGCAGGCGCACTCGGCATAGGAATTTCTGGTTCAGGCCCTGCTGTCTTTGCCTTTAGTAAGGGTGAGGACTCATCAAAGGAGGTCGTTAAAGGCATGAACAGTATTTACAAGAATACAGGTATAGATTATAACATACACCAATCACAGATTGGGAAAAAGGGCGTTAGACTACTATGAAATACTTCAGTTTAAACCATAAAGCACCAAAAGTTACGTTTAAAGATGCTGTCATTAATGGCCTGGCACCTGACAAAGGCTTGTATTATCCCGAGCGCATAGAAAAATTGCCGTCTTCTTTTTTTGATAGGATTGAAACTTTAGACCATGATAACATCGCCTATGAAATCATTAAGCCGTTTGTTGGTGAAGATATCTCAACCGAAGACTTAAAATCAATTTTAAAAACAAGCCTTAATTTTGAATTTCCAATTGTAGACATCGACGACAACATCAAAGCCCTTGAGCTTTACCACGGGCCAACCATGGCTTTTAAAGACGTTGGCGCACGTTTCATGGCCAGATGTTTAGGGCATTTTAGCCATCATCATACTGAAGAGAAAGTTACGGTATTGGTGGCTACATCGGGCGATACAGGTGGTGCTGTGGCCAGTGGATTTCTTGGTGTAAAGGGCATAGATGTGGTCATATTGTACCCAAGCGGGAAGGTGAGTAATGTTCAGGAGAAACAGCTCACAACCTTGGGACAAAATATCATAGCTTTGGAAGTTAACGGCACCTTTGATGACTGCCAAAGCATGGTAAAACAAGCTTTTCTGGATGAAGAGTTAAAGTCAAAATTTACACTGACTTCCGCCAATTCTATTAATGTGGCGCGTTGGTTGCCCCAGATGTTTTATTATTTTTTCGCCTACAAGGCCTTGAAACATACAGGAAAGAAATTAGTATTTTCTGTTCCTAGTGGTAATTATGGAAACATCTGTGCAGGCATGATGGCACAGCAAATGGGTCTGCCAATACACCATTTTATAACGGGAACAAATGCCAATAAGGTTGTCCCCAAATATTTGAATTCAGGAGATTATCAAACCATGTCGTCCATTCAGACTATCAGCAATGCCATGGATGTCGGTGCGCCCAGTAACTTTATCCGAATTAGAGAATTATATAAAAATGATTTTGAGCTTCTTAAAGCAAATTTATCCGGTTATAGTTATTCTGATGAAGAAACTACGGCGGCCGTAAACCAATTAAAGCATGCGTTTGATTATACCGCAGATCCTCATGGTGCCATCGGCTACTTAGCCCTAAAAGACTACTTTAACGCCCATCCTGCTGATGATGTTCTGGGGCTTTTTCTGGAAACCGCCCATCCCATAAAATTTTTGCCGGTAATGCCAAAGTTTATAGCAGAGCAGATTGAAATGCCTCCTCAGATTAAACAATTGATGGATAAAACGAAAAAAAGCAAGATGATTTCTACCTACAAGGAACTAAAGTCCGCTATTTTATAGGGAGTGATGGGTGAATATGAAATGTTCGGTACAGTTTTACTTGCCTATACCAAAAAAGCTTCAACCTTAAATAATCGTACTTTGACCTATATGGATGTTTTTGAAATTTAAATTACTATCCTCGGGGTGAAGAATATAATCCACTACAAAATCTCCAACTTTAGTCGTGCTAAAGGCATTATCCGGATTGATATCTTTGGTAGTAATGCCAAGTTCTAAGGATTTTTGTACGGCACTTTCTACAAGATTGGCCTCCTCTTGAAGCCCTAAATGTTCCAAAAGCATTTTTGCAGACAAAATGGAGGCCAGAGGATTGGCGATATTTTGTCCGGCAACTTGAGGATATGAGCCGTGAATGGGCTCGAACAACGCATTGTCATGACCAATTGAAGCCGATGCCAGTAGACCAATAGAGCCACCAATAACGCTGGCTTCATCACTGATGATATCACCAAATAAATTTTCGGTAAGTATAACGTCAAACTGTTTCGGATTAAGAATCATTTGCATGGCGGCATTATCCACAAATAAAAAATCCAGTTCAACGTCCGGGTATTGTTTAGCCAAAGCTGTGACGGTTTTGCGCCATAGCCTTGAGGTTTCCAACACATTAGATTTATCTACTAAGGTTAAAAGCCCTCGGCGGTTTTGGGCGGCCTTAAACGCTAAATGGGCTATGCGCTCTATTTCTTCAACAGCATAGGAACAATCGTCAAAAGCGATTTTTCCATCTTCACTAAGGTGTTTTTTACCAAAATAAATTCCACCCGTCAGTTCTCTAAAAATAGAGATATCGGTGCCTTCAATGATTTCGCGTTTTAATGGTGATTTACCAATTAAGGTGTTATAAGCCTTTACCGGCCGGATGTTACAAAACAACCCCAGCTCTTTTCTAAGCCGCAGTAATCCCTGCTCGGGACGCACTTTTGCAGAAGGATTGTTATCGTATTTTGGGTCGCCAATGGCTCCAAAAAGTATAGCGTCTGATGTTTTACACAATTTGAGGGTTTCCTCAGGCAGTGGATCACCGGTCTGGTCTATGGCAACGGCACCCATCAGGCCTTCTGCGTATTTAAAATTATGGTCATACACTTCAGCAATCACATCCAGTACTCGTTTTGACTGAGCTGTAACTTCTTGACCTATGCCGTCTCCGGGAATTAAAGTAATATTAAAGTTCATTGTTGTTGAATTTATGTAATCAGTTGCTCATGTTTTGCTTCAAAAGCTTCAATTTTGTCTTTATGGTTGATTAAAAAATCAATATCATCATATCCGTTGATAAGGCATAACTTTTTATAAGGATCAATGTCAAAATCAGTCTCACCAATTGGTGCTATTAAGCTTTGGTTTTCCAAATCAACTTTTAGCTCTTCGTTGGGATGTTTTTCTATAAAAGCCAATAAATCAAGCAAAAATGAATTGGAAACTTGAATAGGAAGAATGCCGTTATTCAGCGCATTGCCTTTAAAAATGTCTGCAAAAAAGCTGGAAATCACCACTTTAAACCCGTAATCTGCCAAAGCCCAGGCCGCATGTTCCCGGCTGGAGCCGCACCCAAAATTATTACCGGCCACTAATATTTCACCTTGATATTTCGTATTATTTAGTGCAAACTTTTCGTTTTCACTCCCATCATTGTGATAACGCCAGTCTCTGAATAAGTTTTTACCAAAGCCGTCCTTATCAGTGGCTTTTAAAAAACGAGCAGGAATTATTTGATCTGTATCAACATTCTCTACAGGCAAAGGAACGGCTTTGGATATTAAAGTTTTAAAGGCTTCCATAATTAGTTTAAGTATTTGGTAATGTCTATGATTTTCCCTTCAATAGCAGTTGCCGCCGCCATAAGTGGGCTTGCCAATATGGTTCGTGAACCCTGACCCTGACGGCCTTCAAAGTTTCGGTTTGACGTAGAGACACAGTATTCACCTTTGGGAATTTTATCATCATTCATGGCCAAGCATGCGGAGCAACCAGGTTGTCGGAGCTGAAATCCGGAGTTTTCAAACACCTCTAAAAGGCCTTCCTCTTGAATTTGTTTGACCACTTGCTGTGAGCCGGGGACAATCAAGGCATTCACATTTTCGGCTTTTTTCTTGCCTTTGATATAATCGGCCACTACTCTAAAGTCTTCAATTCTGGAGTTGGTGCAACTGCCAATAAACACATAATTTACAGGGGTGTTTATAAGCGAATTGCCTTCTGAAAAGCCCATATAGGCTAAAGCTTGCTTAAAAGAGTCTGAATTATTTCTGGGAATACTGCCGCTAACCTTTAAACCCATGCCCGGATTTGTCCCAAAAGTTATCATGGGCTCAATATCTGAGGCGTCAAAATGGTATTCTTTATCAAACACGGCATCATCGTCGGTGGGAAGGCTTTTCCAATAGGCTATTTTTTTCCGGAGCGCCTCACCTGTTGGAGCAAATTCTCTACCTTCAATGTAGTCAAAAGTAGTTTGATCGGGCGCTATCATTCCACCGCGAGCGCCCATTTCTATGCTCATGTTACAAACCGTCATCCGCCCTTCCATGCTCATGTTTTCAAAAACATCACCGGCGTATTCACAAAAGTATCCTGTTCCGGAGTCTGTTCCAATCTGAGAAATAATGTATAAAATAACGTCTTTTGGCAAAACGCCGGGCCTGAGCGTTCCATTAACTGTAATACGAAGGCTTTTGGGTTTTTCCAGTAACAAGCACTGGCTGGCAAATACCTGTGCCACCTGGCTGGTACCTATGCCAAAGGCGATGCTGCCAAAGGCTCCATGAGTGGAAGTATGGCTGTCGCCGCAAACAATGGTCATGCCTGGTTGTGTAAGGCCCAATTCCGGTGCCATGACGTGCACAATGCCGTTATACTTATGGCCTAAACCATAAAGGGTAATATTATTTTCCCTACAGTTTTTGGTAAGTTGTTCTAATTGCTTTCTGGAAAGCGCATCTTTAACCGGAAGGTGCTGATCTATAGTCGGTGTGTTGTGGTCGGCGGTAGCCACAATTTTATCGGGTCTGGCGATTGGGATATTTCGCTGTTTTAACTCGTTAAAAGCCTGCGGACTGGTCACTTCATGTATTAAATGCTTATCTATGTATAAAATCTGCGGGCCGTTTTCAACACTATGCACAACATGCGCGTCCCAAACCTTATCAAATAATGTCTTTCCCATTATGCACTTTTAATTCTATTGTAGATATTAGAAGATTCTATGATACCATGAATATCATGATCATAAACTTCCTTTTTGGTATCTGCAAGGTTTAAAAAGCGTTCATAAACTGAATCAAGTTGTAGTTTTGTTAATTCATAACCTATTTCTTTTGCTCTATAGGCCAAAGCTGCTCTCCCGCTTCTGGCTGTTAGTACAATATTAGACTGGTCTATACCTACGTCTTTGGGGTCCATAATTTCATAAGTTTCACGATTTTTAATGACACCATCCTGATGTATGCCAGAGCTGTGGGCAAAGGCATTGGCGCCGACTATGGCCTTATTTGGCTGAACGTACATGCCCATATGTTTTGAAACCAATTGGCTTATACTGTAAATTTTAGTAGTATCAATATCGGTTTGGAGATTAAGGTAAGGATGCTGCTTTAATATCATCACTACTTCTTCCAAGGCTGTATTTCCGGCCCGCTCTCCAATGCCATTTATGGTGCATTCTATTTGGCGCGCGCCATTGATAATAGCTTCAACAGAATTGGCAGTAGCTAAACCTAAATCGTTGTGGCAGTGGCAGGATATCACCGCTTGATCAATATTAGAGACATGTTCTTTAAGGTATTTTATCTTTGCGCCATACTCACTTGGCAGGCAATAGCCGGTGGTATCTGGAATGTTGAGAACCGTTGCTCCGGCTTTTACAACAGCCTCACAGACTTTAGCGAGAAAAGCATTGTCTGTGCGTCCGGCATCTTCGGCATAAAATTCAATATCATTAACGTAAGTCTTGGCGTATTTTACGGCTTCGACAGCCCTTTGCAGTATGTTGTCTTGAGTGGAATTAAATTTGTGTTTAATATGAGAATCAGAAGTTCCGATGCCTGTATGTATTCTTGGATTTTTAGCATATTCAAGTGCTTCTGCGGCGATATCTATATCTTTTTTGTTTGCTCGGGTCAAACCACAAACGGAAGCATTTTTAACGGTTTTACAGACTTCAACAACAGACTTAAAATCGCCAGGGCTAGACGCTGGGAACCCGGCTTCAATAACATCTACACCAAGTTTATCTAAGGCTTTTGCAATCACGACTTTCTGTTCGGTGTTTAGCTTACATCCGGGAACCTGCTCCCCATCTCTTAAAGTTGTATCGAAAATTTGGATCTGATTATCAGACATTTTATAAGATTTATTTTGGTTTTAATAAGCGAATGTATATTTTGCTTAATAAATAGCTAAACCTTTCAGTATTTAAATACGATGTTCAATTTAATAATGTGTTATTAAACATCTGTAAATCAATATTTTGAAATAAAAAGAAATTGATGACTAAAAACAAAAAAGACAACCTTTTTTCTCTTATAAAATCTTTGACCAAGTCTGAAAAGCGCCAATTTAAGCTCTATGTGCAACGATTAGGCGTAAATAAAAATTCAAAATTTTTGAACCTTTTCAATATTTTAGATAAATTGAAAAGGTATGACGAAAATGCTATACTCGAAACCGGCATTGTAAAAAAACAACAGTTGGCCAATGTAAAAACGCATTTGTACAAGCAGATTTTAATCAGCTTGAAATTAAGTCCGTCTCATCAAGATGCCAGGTCACAAATCCGGGAACAATTAGATTTTGCATCTATCCTTTACCATAAAGGGCTTTATAAACAAAGTTTAAAAATTCTGGATAAAGCCAAAGAAGTGGCGAAATTTAATGAAGAAAAAAACCTGGCTTATGAAATTGTAGAACTGGAAAAGATTATTGAATCTCAATTTATTACCAGAAGCATGCGAGGTCGAGCAGACGAACTCAGCATTGAGGCCAAAAACCTAACCAGACTTAACGTCATAGCCAGTAAGCTTTCTAATCTGTCTTTGCAGCTGTATGGGGTTTTTCTCAAAACCGGCTATGTCAAAAATAAAAAGGAAGCTGAAGAAATCACCGATTATTTTAATAAGCGATTGCCAAAGTACAACATCAGAGAGCTTGGGTTTAGAGAAAAACTTTGGTTGTATAACGCATATTTATGGTATAGTTTTTTACTTCAGGATTTTAAAAACTGTTACAGGTATTCCAAGAAATGGGTCAATCTTTTTTATGATTATCCTAATATGGTTTCTTTGCATCCTGTATTTTTCCTGAAAGGCAATAATTACCTACTTGAAGCTCTTTTTATGATAGGTAATAAAGCGAAATATGGAGAGGCGCTTCAAAATTTTATTGACACTCAAAACAAAACAAAATTTCCAAACGACAAAAATATAGAAACCCTGAGTTTTTTGTACATCAGTTTCGGTAAAATCAACCATTGTTTTATAGATGGCTCTTTTAGTGAAGGCATCAGTTATATTCCGGAGATGGAAGCTAAACTAAACAAGTTCAAAAAACATGTGGATGAGCATCACAGAATGATATTTTACTATAAGTTTGCCTGTCTTCATTTTGGTTTGGGAAATAATGAGGACTGCATTCGGTATCTGGACAAAATTATTTCAAATAAATCGCTGTCTATGCGTGAGGATTTGCTTTGTTTTTCAAGAATTCTCAATCTCATAGCGCATTATGACGAAGGGCTTGATTTTAACTTAGAGTCTTTAATTAGAAGTACTTACAAATATTTAATTAAATTGAATGAATTGTATGAGGTACAAAAAGAAATCATAAATTTTATAAGGGAATTGCAGGACATGTTTCCGCACGATTTAAAAAAGGCATTTATAAAGCTGCATAAAAACTTAAAACGCTACGAAGACGATCCTTTTGAGCGCCGATCATTTTTATATTTAGATATCATTTCTTGGTTGGAAAGTAAAATTCAAAATAAACCTGTGGCACGAATTATAGAGGAGAAGTATCGGGAAAAAAATTCATGATTTTAATTTTAAATTATGATGACTGCCGACTATTTAAAAATTTTATCAATACAGAGATGAAAGCATCTTTAAAATTATACCTTATTTTTACACTAAGCGTTCTGTTTCTTCAAAGCTGCAATCAAATTCCAAAACAAGACGCCTCAGATGATTGGCATTCACTTTTTAACGGTAAAACTTTAGAAGGATGGACACCGAAAGTTAAAGGAGAGGCTTTAGGAAGCGATAGGCTGAATACATTTCGTGTAGAAAAAGGGGTGATAAAAGTCTCTTATCAAAACTATGGCAGCTTCGATAACCGTTTTGGACACCTGTTTTACAAATCGCCTTTTTCGTATTATCGCCTAAAACTCCAATACCGGTTTGTAGGCGAGCAAGTTAAAGGAGGAGAAGGTTGGGCCGAGAAAAACTCCGGGATTATGATTCATTGCCAAGATCCTAAAACCATCGGTTTAGATCAGGACTTCCCGAATTCTTTAGAAGTACAACTCCTCGGTGGTGTAAACGATTCTGAGCTTCGTCCTACCGGAAACTTGTGTACGCCCGGTACTCATGTCTATATTGAAGGCAAACGAGTTATTCAACATTGTATTACAGCTGATGCACCCACGTTCTACGGAAAAGAATGGGTCGATGCTGAAGTTGAGGTTTACGGGGATTCACTCATCCGGCATTACATTAATGGTAAACCTGTTATAACTTATACCAAACCGATTAAAGATATTCCAGAAGACAGTTTGAATCATCTTAAGCCTTTAAAATCCGGCTATATTTCTTTGCAAAGTGAGAGTCATCCGTTGGAGTTTAGGAAGATTTATGTAAAACCTATTACAGGAAAATAATTTAGATTGCAATTGATATTGAAGATCATCGTCAATATTGAAAATGCTGACTATTATCGCGAGTTTTTCAAATTGAAAAAAACCATGTGGAATGGCATCTTACACTTTGAATCTACATTAACTTAATGTAAAATTAATTATAATTTTAAACTCATAATATATTTTTATAATTTAGGCTTTTCATAATTTTCAATACAATGCAAAAAATTATTCTTCTCATCCATTGCAAAGACCAGTACAACATCATTGCTTCGGTTTCCAATTTTATAGCTGGTAATAATGGAAATATTGTTTACTTAGATCAACATGTAGATAGGGAACAAGATATTTTCTTTATGAGGATTGAAACTGAATTTGAAGACGACAATTTTTCAGAATTTATCTTTAAAACGGATTTTGAATATAACATCGCCAAAAAATATGATATGCATTGGCGACTATTTCGCAAAGATGAAAAGTTAAAAATGGCGTTGTTTGTTTCCAAGTACGACCATTGTTTATACGACTTACTAGGGCGTTACAACGCCAATGAACTCCATCTGGAAATTCCATTTATTGTAAGTAACCATAAAGATTTGAAGGCTATTGCCGATAATTTTCACATTCCGTTTTACCACATTCCTGTAAGCAAAGCCACAAAAGCTAAAGCAGAAGACCAGCAGTTGAAATTGTTGGAAAACTACAATATAGATTTTATAGTATTAGCCCGATATATGCAAATTGTATCCAGCAAGATAATAGATAAGTTTCCCTCCAGAATTATAAATATTCACCATTCTTTTTTACCAGCCTTTGTCGGTGCAAAGCCCTACCACTCTGCTTTTAAACGCGGTGTAAAAATCATTGGTGCGACCAGCCACTACGTTACCGAAGAACTGGACGCAGGACCAATTATAGCTCAAGATGTGGCTCACGTGACCCACGCCTATACCATTGCAGATTTAATTGCCAAAGGCCGGGATTTAGAAAAAATTGTACTCTCCAACGCTGTAAAACTTCACGCTAAGCATAAAGTGATGGTTTATAACAATAAAACGGTTATTTTTGCATAAAAATCTAAATCATTACTTAGGTTTTTAAATTAAGAATTATCAGCATTTTTTTAAACTCCTGCAAAGTAAGATATTTGTCAATAGCTTATAACAGAAATACCTCATGAAAATATTAGCAAAATTTCTAAAATGGTTTATCATCATCATTTTAGTCCTAATCGTCGGCCTATACGCCACAGGCTACGGCTACATTTTAAAAGGCGTTAAAGTAGTTTATATGACAGGCCATAAAACCGCTTTTATTGATGACTACCCCTATTTCACCAACCGAACTATAGAAACTTCTACGCCACAAGTCTGGGAAAAACACAAGGATTACAATACATTAGAACCTACGGTTCGGCTATTAGAAACCAACGATAAATATGGCACAGTTGCTTTTCTGATCATTAAAAACGGCAAAATCCTCTATGAAAATTATGCCGAAGGCTACTCGAAAGACTCAAAAACAAATTCATTCTCTATGGCCAAAAGCATTACGACGAGTTTATTATTTAGGGCCATTCAGGATGGGCACATCCAAAGTTTAGACCAACCACTAGCCGATTTTTTCCCTGACTTTAAAGGCGAATATGCTTCAAAATGTACAGTTGGGGATTTAGCCTCTATGTCTAGCGGATTGAATTGGAATGAAAATTACTATTCACCATTTTCTATGACGGCAAAAGCCTATTACGATGCTGGACTCGAAGATTTAATTTTAGATTTAGCCATAGATGAAAAGCCGGGGCAGGCTTTTAAATATTTAAGTGGAAATACGCAATTAATGGCTATGGTCATAGAAAAAGCCACCGGGAAGTCGCTTTCAGAATACCTGAGCCAAAGCTATTGGCGCCCCATGGGCATGAACGATTTTGGCTTGTGGCAGTTAGACGATGAAAATGGTTTTGAAAAAGCCTATTGCTGTATCTCAACAAACGCTCGTAATTTTGCCAAGTTTGGTCAATTGTATTTAAATAAAGGCAATTGGAAAGGGCAGCAACTTATAGACAGCAGTTTTGTAGACATAGCTACAACGCCAAAATTTGAAAGTTCGCCGGAATATGGCTACGGCTTTTGGCTGTCAAACTACAAAGACAAGCAGATATTTGCCATGCGGGGCATTTTGGGGCAATACGTTATCAGCATTCCAGAAGATGATTTAATCATCGTAAGGCTCGGTCATCAAAGAGCTCCTACAAAAGTTAATGCATTTCCTATTGATTCTTATATCTATATTGACGAAGCTTATCAGATGCTTCTATAGATTGATAAGATTCAATAAAAAAAGTTAAGCTTTTAAGTTTTTTTAATTTACATAAAGCTATCATCACAATAATTTCGAAAAATAGCTTATTTTTAGCCATAAGATTTTGATCTATACACACAGCATACTAAAATTCTTATATGAAACCCTATTTTTATCTCGTAGTTATTTTATGTTTAAATATTAATTTTCTTTTAGGTCAAAACTATGAATCAGCCGAAGATGCGGTTCAATTCGCAAATCAAAATGTACAAGACTATAAGAATTATGACGTATTTTCTTCAAGCTCACAAAGCGTTTCACCATCCATAAGACATATAGCAACAGATGCTAGTTTCCTAAATATTGATCTGAATGTATTAGAACAGATTCAGGAAGACAAACCTAAATTTATAACATTTAAAGTACAATATAAAAACCAGACATTATGGGTTAAAATGCGAAGACAGGATATATTATCTGAAGATTTTAGCCTAAGCAATGAAAATGACGAGCTTTTAAATTACACGCCCGGATTGTATTACAGAGGAATAGTTGATGGCGATAGAGAAACTTTGGCAGTATTTAATCTATTTGCCGGAAGTGTAAACGGGGTAATTGCTCAAACAAACTCAGGGAACATTATTATTGGTCAACTTAAAGAATCATCAAATCATGTTATTTACACAGATAGTGAAATGACAGTAACCCAAAATTTTGTTTGTGAAACCGATGAACTTCAGCAAGAAGTTAGCCTCACCCCTCAAAATGACATTTCAAGCCTTTCTAAGCTTTCTTCAAACTGTGTGCGCGTGTTTTATGAACTAACAAATGACGTTTATTTAACCAATTCAGCTTCAGTTGATGATACAATGAACTGGATAACCTCAGTGCATAACATTGTAGCGAGTTTATATAGTGACTCTAGCATACCAATGGCTTTAAGCGATGTGTTAATTTGGCAACAAACTGACCCCTATACCGGGAGTAATAGTGATAAACTCTCTTTTTTTAGAGATAACCGTATAGCTTTTAATGGAGATTTAGCTCATCTTATTGATTTTCCTGCTACAGGAGGTGTGGCTTATCTAGATAGTTTGTGTCAAGATTTTCGTCATGCCTTTTCTGGGGCTTCTGTTTTTTACCAAGAGTTACCAACTTATTCCTGGACTGTGGGTGTGATTGCACATGAAATGGGACATTCTCTAGGTTCACCTCATACTCATGCCTGCTTTTGGAATAATAATGATACTGCAATTGATTCTTGTGGTCCAAATAATGACTATTCTGAAGGCTGTGATAATGGCCCAATCCCTGCAAATGGTGGAACAATTATGAGTTATTGTCATTTAGACTCTACTGGCATTAATCTTGCTCAAGGCTTTCATCCACAAGTTGGCTCTTATATGAGTTCAAATATAGACACCAAATCATGTCTCGGTACAGATTGTATTACGTCTTGTATGCAGACCATTGCAGGTGTTAGTATTAATCAAACAGATTTAAATTCATTGACTATAACTATTGATGATGTGATTTCTAACTCATGGGAGTATAGAGTTTTTGAAAGTAATACATTTCCAAGTTCGTTTACCACGACAAATAGTAATTCAATTGTGTTTAATAATGTTCAACCCAACACCTACTATACCATTCAGGTAGCCAATCTTTGTTCTAATGGAAATTTTGGAAGTTCATTTCAACTAAACTATCTTACAGACGATGATTGGTGTTCTACGCAAACTTTTACAGACACAGGTGGACTAAATGATAACTATAGCGATAATGAAGTAATTATAAAAACATTTTACCCCAATTTGCCAGGCAACTCAATAGCTCTTGATATTAATAGTTTTGACATAGAATCAGGATTTGATTTTATGACGATTTACGATGGTGAAACTATTAATGATGCCGCATTTGCAGATGGTATAGACTTGACAGGCTCAAATCTATCAACTACATTTTTCCAAGCCACTAATCCGGCAGGAGCTATCACTGTTGAGTTTAGATCAGATTTTACGCTTAGCTCAGCAGGATGGGATATTACAGTATCTTGCGTTTCTTTATCAAATACTGAATTTAATCAAGATAAGATGACGTTGTACCCGAACCCTGTTAATGATCAATTGTTTATAAAATCTGAAGTTGCTTTGAGTAAATTAACGATACTTGATATCAGCGGGAAAAAGCTTCTAGAAAAAAAGCTTAATCAGCAATTCAATAGTACAACAAATCTGGACCAATTGAGCTCGGGTTTATATTTTATAAAACTACAAACAGAGAATTCTTCAATCGTTAAACGTATTATCAAGAAATAATATTTTAAAATAATTAATTGACTTAGAGACTTGCTTAATATTAGTATTCATTTCTTCTGCAAACTTGGCGCCTCCACAATAGTCGGGATAAGTATTGCGGGTATTAATTTTCACCACAGACCTGTTCCTATTCAATGTTAATAGATGTATAGATCTAGAATTTCACTTTAGATAAACATATAAAACATTATAAATCCAACAGTAGCATCCAAAACTTTTAGAAAATAGACCGTTGCACTCTTAGAATATAGATATAAGACTCATTTCATAAGCATTTTAGCTTAAGCCATAATTTAAAAAATAATAAAACTTAAAAAATAAGTTAGCAGTAAAAATTCTTTATAAACGGAATCATTCAATCCTTGAGACGCTTAATATCAAATTGTCTTTATTCTTTTTTCTTACAGCGACTTGTGCTGAGCCAGGTCGAAGTAAGCGGTCTATTCTATTTACCTTCAGATTCTTGTGTAAATCCATAGATTAAAAGTAGTGGTTATGTACCTAAGTTTAATAATCAATTACCAGACCATTTTGTTTACAAGCGGTTTGCTTAGCAAGTGTTAAAGCTAAAATCTCAAACTCAATTTTCTTCGTAATCTACCGGGCAATCTTCATACCAATTTTTAAATTTTTTATCGGTATGGTAATTATCTCTTAAGACATGATAGACGGCAATGACCAGAAGGATTTGACCAATTGTAGTTAAGCTAAATATCCAAGCATACTGAAAATCAAGTGCTGCCATAATATTTAGCATAACGAGGAGTATAGTTGTAATAATTAGTAAAACAATGCCTTTAGATTTCATGTTTTTGTTTAAAGTTAAAAGGAATACCTTAATCTACAACTTGACTGCTTATACTTTATGACAATTTTAACCGCTACTAACCATAATGTTACAACTGACCGAAAAAATTAAGTTAAAGTCAAATCAATTAAAAACCCTTACCGAGCCATCATTTTCGTTTACGCGGTAGCTTAACAATGGAAACTGTAAGCCATCTTCCAAAGGCTGACCTGTGACCAGGCTGTAAGAATTGGGATTTTGACAAGTGGAGGAAGCAGAAAGCCCATCTATTTGAAGCCTGGTGCAATCTGATGGAAATTCATTTGGGTCTGAAGCATCCCAAGCCACAAAACCACTACCCGTATTTACGACAATAATGCCGTCGTTACCAATACCTTGCCCGCCCACATAGATAGCATTACCTGCAAAATTAAGCTGACTGTATTGAGGGAAATTCAAGTTAAGCACAATGTCAAACTGAATATTGAGTAAGTTAGGGTTTTGTTGCCGAATATCATCATCCTCACAACTGCTAAAGCAAATAGCTATTAATAAAAATAGCACTCTTAAATTCATAAATAATAAGGTTTATTTTTTTAATATTCGCAAATTTACTACTTTTGTACGCTACAGTCCCGTCAGTACGGGATTTTTGTTTTTAAAATATACCGAGAACAACTTTTCATCAACTTAAAAAAATATAATCGCTCGAGGTATTTCAGCAGATAACAATTATAAATATAACGATCATGAGTAAGGTTTCGTATTACACAGAGGAAGGATTACAAAAATTAAGAAAAGAATTAGATCAATTACGAGATATTGAACGTCCTAAAGCTTCGCAAGCCATTGCAGATGCCAGAGATAAAGGCGATTTAAGCGAAAATGCAGAGTATGACGCCGCAAAAGAAGCTCAAGGCATGCTTGAGATGCGTATTGCTAAACTGGAAGAGGTCGTGGCCAACGCCAGAGTGATAGACGAATCCCAACTAGACACCTCTAAAGTTCTGATTCACAGCAATGTAAAAATAAAAAATAAAGCCAATAACCAGACTTTAACTTATAAACTGGTGGCTCAAAGTGAAGCGAACTTGACTGCTGGAAAAATATCAGTAGACTCGCCAATTGGCAAAGGTCTGCTTGGTAAAAAAGCCGGAGACACCGCAAAAATAACTGTTCCCAACGGCGAAATAGAATTCGAAATACTGGAAGTCAGTCGTGGTTAAAATTTTTGAGCCACAGAACTGCCGTCTTATTCATTCTCATCGTGTCTTTTATAATACCTACTATTTTAAATAATTCAGTGGTTGCCCTTAAAATGATGTATTATTGAAAACGATTTACATTATCACTTCTTTATATGAGGCTAGAGAAAAGAGGTTGACAGATGTACAGCGTTCAGAAGCAAAAAGGCTTATGTCGTAATCAAAAAATCTTGAGAGCATTTTGAGTTTTCTGCTCTAAAATTTTTTATAACGTATTGATTTATAAAGTGCTGTGAAAAAATAGCATGTTTTTCAAACTGTTAAATAATGCTAGCAAAAATGCTCAAAACTTCGGTTATCTAAATCAAAGTACATTATCCATAGTCTTGTGTTTTTAAGAAAATTGACCAATTGACGAAACCTGGAGTGGCGAAACGATTACAAGAATGTAAAAGCATCAAAAAATAAATCATGCAACCCATTGCGGGTCAACAAGTTATGCTTTTGTTTTTAAGTTGCTTACAGTCTTAACCCAGGATCTTTTGATGGTGTAATTTTGAAGTTTTATAAGGGTGAGAAGTTACAAACTCTTCGCCCGGTTAAGACTATTCGTTGCCTGAGACTATGTATTTGTGGAAAAATTGATTGGCTCCTTCCTAGTCGTTTTTGTATAAGAAATAGAGCCTCAAGTGATTAACGGCCCCAAAGAGAGTCGAATATTTTTTTAATATTGGTTTACCATTCAATTAAATAAAATAGACTTGTTGGGATTTTTTTGGTGTCAAGTTCCTTACTTTGCAAAGCTTAATTACTTATAAGATCCCCAATGTTATTTTGAAGAGACTAAAAAATAGGTATATTTAAGACCCTTAAAAGATCAAAAAATGCTGAGTGGTTTTAATCCTACTATAACGTATACAGGCTAAATTTTAGTCCAATACATCAACATTCCAAATCAATTCTTTTTCATCTATTCCTATACAGTATTTTCCCGCTTCAAAATCCTGCCTTACCCACTTGGCTAGAAAATCTACTTTACCTTTTCGCTCAACACGATAAACCATTCCTTCAGGCTTTTCTTTACACCAAATGTTTATTGTTTTTAAGTTTAGTATTGGCTTCAATTTTTCTACACTTACTGCATCGCCTTTGTGCAGTAATCGAGGTAAAGGTAAATTCATTTTTTCAAGGACATCAAAAGTTTGCCGCTCATTATTTGCACTAAAGTAATCAAAAAACACGATGGGTTCAGTTTTTATGTCGTAAATCAATCCATGGGCCTGGTATAACCATTCGCCAGATATTCGCTCACCTTCTTTCAATACATGGCTAAGCATTTCAGATCTTCGTTCTACCCATTTTGCAAACTCGAGATGTTGTTTGTATGGGCTTGTACTTGCTTGATGTCCACTTCTAGTTAAGGCAAAGATATTCCCGTCTTTTTTAGCTACACCTACGTTGGAGCCATCGTATTTTTCAAATACAAGTATGGTATCGTGTTTATCACGTTTTTTTTTGGTAAGTATTCGCTCTTGTCCCTCACCAATATAATGGTCTATCTCACCAAGTTTACTATTGGAAAGATGCGGAATACTGCCGTAATTTTTTCTATTTAATGGTTTCATTAAAATGTGCACTGTTGGTGGCCATTAGGATTTTAACTTGGCATTATCATCTTTTTTGTGGCTTATTTTATCCCGATTCTTCTCACACACCAATACTTTACCTTTTTATAAATGTCTTTTATTCAAATATCTGCAATTTATGGTTTATGCAAAAGCTTGCAGTTTAATTTTAGAAGAGAATTTAACATTTTGCAGATTCACTCGAAAGGAGTTGAAACCTTTACTCTACATCATTATAACACCTTAATATTGGGACTATATTCTGTATTAACGTTAGGTTTAGGAATTAAAGAAAACGTCTTTATCTTTCATATCATACTTAGGCATTGTATTTTTGTTTTTTTGAGATACTTTCTACTTTCATTACGTTTGAATTGTTGTTCTCCTATTGGTATACCAAATTTAGCGGTGTTCTTGCTTTTATTACAACGAGGGTGTTGTTTTTCCTAATTTATCTTAGTATATGTTGTTTATGCTGCCTTCAAAGGTATTTGAAGGATACAATTTTATAACCAACTTCAAACTTTACTGCCAAATACTTATATAAAGACGAACATAAACACTTTAGAACCTAATCCGGGTTGAATTTAAGAAAGCCTATACTTCTGTTAATTTTTTTCACTAATTAACACGTGTTAGTTTGCGTTGAATCAATTAAATAATATTTTTAGCAAAAATTAAAGTTCATGCGTTATTATCTTTTTTTGTGTTTACTCTTTGTTTTATACATTTCTAATGCTCAAAATTTTGAAACAACAATCAGCAATTACTTAGATTCTAATGCTGAGCGATATGCATTTAAACGCTCAGATCTTCAAAGTTTTTCGATTACAGATCAATCTTACTCAAAAAGCATGAAGGTGTATAATGTGTATGTTCAACAAGTTCATCAAAGCGTTCCTCTTAAAACTAGTATTGGAAGTTTTGCCATAAAACAAAATCGAGTAGTGAGCTTTAAGCATTCTTTTATTTCTGATATTGATCAAAACATAGAAACAACCACAGCAACTATATCTGCAAGAGATGCTATAATCGCAGCAATAGTTGAACTAAACTTAAATGAAAATTCGTCCTTAAGTGTAAAAGAAACTATTTCTAACGCTGAGTTTGTCTTTGAATCTGAAGAGCTTTCAACAGAAGTTATTCCGGTAAAAAAAATGTATGTACTCACTACGGGTCATAAACTTCGTATGGCTTGGGATTTAAGTATTTTAACCAAAGAAGAAAATCATTGGTGGAATGTGTCTATAGATGCTCAAACCGGCGAAATTTTAGAAAAAAATGATTGGATGCTATCTTGTAATTTTGATCACGGCCATACACCAAAGCAGAACACTACTATACAATACCAAAATCAAGATATTGAAACATTGAGCAACACTAATGATGGTTCACAATACAGGGCTTTACCTTTGGGCGTAGAATCACCAAACCACGGCAGTACTGTATTGTTAAACCAACCTGCAGATCCCGTAGCTTCCCCGTTTGGCTGGCACGATACAGATGGTATTGCAGGTGCAGAATTTACCATCACTCGAGGCAATAACGTCTTGGCCAGTGAAGACAGAAATGCTGATAACCTGCCGGGATTTTCTCCGGATGGAGGAACAAATCTAAGTTTCGACTTTCCTTATAATCCAAATTTACCACCATCTTTGTATCAGGAGGCAGCAATCACCAATTTATTTGTATGGAATAATTTCAACCATGATTTATGGTATGCTTATGGTTTTGATGAGGATTCTGGGAATTTTCAACAAACCAATTATACAGGTCAAGGTGTAGGTAACGATTTTGTCCTTGCAGATGCACAGGATGGATCTGGGATAAATAATGCTAATTTTGGTACACCACCTGAAGGCTTTAATCCCAGAATGCAGATGTTTTTATGGTCGCCGCCGGGACCACCATCCAACCCATTAAGCGTAAATAGCCCATCAGATATAGCAGGCGATTATTTTGGTGTAGAAGCGGCATTTGGCGCAGAATTAACACCCACACCAATCACAGAAGATTTGGTTTTAATAGAAGACGACAATTCTTCAGCATCAACAGATGTGCATGATGCCTGCGATCCTTTAATAAACACAGCGAATTTAAATGGCAAGATAGTTGTTATAAACAGAGGTATTTGTCCATTTGTCAGTAAAATTCAAGCTGCTGAAGATCACGGTGCCCTAGCTGTAATAATGGTAAATAATGTTCCCGGAGATCCAATTACTATGGGAGGTGCTCCTAATAACATTAGCATTCCTTCAATAATGATTTCTAACACTAATGGTCAAACTTTAATCACAAAACTTCAAAACGGGGAAACTATAAATGCAACTTTAGTGAATAACGGCCCCTTCGAAATTGATGGTGATTTTGATAGTGGGATTATAGCTCATGAATACGGTCACGGGGTCTCTACTAGACTAACCGGAGGGCCACAGCAAGTTAACTGTTTATTTAATGATGAACAAATGGGTGAAGGTTGGAGCGACTGGTTAGGGCTTATGATGACTATGAAGCCGGGCGACTTTGCAGAGCAAGTTAGAGGCGTTGGCACCTTTGCAGTTAGTCAGCCTGTTACAGGACAAGGCATAAGGCCTGCACCATATTCAACAGATTTTAGTGTTAATCCTGCCACTTATGATTTGAGCAATAATCCAAATATTTCTATCCCTCATGGCGTGGGGTTCGTTTGGGCAACTGTGCTATGGGACTTGACTTGGGAATTGATAGACCAATATGGATTTGATCCTGACCTAATTAATGGTACCGGAGGTAACAACTTAGCCATGCAACTTGTCCTTGACGGCATGAAACTTCAAAACTGCCAGCCTGGTTTTATTGATGGTCGAGATGCCATATTGCAGGCAGATGTATTGGCTAACGGTGGAGCAAATCAATGTTATATCTGGAAAGTGTTTGCCAATCGCGGTCTTGGTTTTAGTGCCGGACAAGGCTCGTCGTTTTCTCGAGACGATCAGGTAGAGGCCTTTGATTTACCTTCAGATATTACTCTACCTTGCGAAGAATTATCAACGCAAGCTTTTGATGCTATTCCGCTTAAAGTCTATCCAAATCCTGCAGATCATATCATAAATATCGAGAGTCTTTCGGGAAGCATAGGAAAAGCCAATCTTAAAATTTATGATTTAAACGGTAGACTTGTAAGCAATCAGCCATTAGATTTTGATGAACTGCAGCAAATTGATGTGTCTCAATTGCAGACTGGTGTTTATCTTCTAAAGGTTGAGAATTCCGCTGTAAATATCTCTAAAAAATTAATTATCAATTAATTTAGATTCCTTTTAGATATTAAAAAGTTGAATTTGTTATACATTCAGTTTTTTAAATATTACAGACACCTATTCAAAACTATGTTAGAAGTAAAATCGATTCATTACGCTTATCATAAAAACTTTGCACTACAAAATATATCTTTTGAATTAGACCCCGGCGAGATTCTAGGTATTATTGGAGAGAGTGGTTGTGGAAAGACAACCTTATTAAAACTTCTTTTTGGAAAGATGGATACCGATAAAGGCGAAATGTATTGGCAAGGCGATAAGATCTTAGGCCCATCGCATCAACTTATTGCCGGGCATAAAGATTTTAAATACGTCACTCAGCATTTTGAATTAATGCCTTATATTACGGTTTTAGAAAACATCATAAAACCCCTTTCCCGCCAGTATCTTGAAGACAATTTCAATAGGGCTAAAGACTTATTAAACCTTGTAAACCTCGAAGATTATCAAGACAAAAAAGTCAAAAATTTGAGCGGTGGTCAAAAGCAACGTGTTGCCCTGGCTCAAGCTTTAGCAAAACCACCAAAACTGTTACTACTCGATGAACCTTTCTCTCATATAGACAATTTTTTTAAAAATGAATTGAGGCGGAAATTGTTCAAGTTTATTAAGGAAGAAAACATCACCTGTATCATCGCTACCCATGATAATGCAGACATTTTGCCCTTTGCTGATAAAATAATGGTGTTAAAAAAGGGAGAAATTATAGACTTTAATTCGCCTAAAACAATTTACAACAACCCCAAAAACCCCTACACAGCAGGCTTATTTGGTGATTATAACTTTGTAGATTCAAGTTTCATTTCCCCAAAACTAAACGTTTCTGAAATTATTGTTTACCCTCACGAAATAGAGTTGATAGCTTCTGAAGACAAAAAAGTACAAATCTTAGACACCTACTTTATGGGCGAATACTACAAAATCATCATTGAATATGAAGGTAAAAAAATGATTATCAAAACTATATATTTACCAAACCTGTCCTTAAATTACAACATAAAATATAAAGCCCATAAAGTATTAGAACGTCTGCAATCATAAAAAAAACAGGACGTTATTTTTTAAATGCCATTACATTTTAAGAGCGTAATTAAAGATTATTTACGATAGTATAATTGTAAACATTTGTTTATCAACAATAAATGTCATACATTAGTTCAATAAATATCCAGTTATGTCAAAATTTGGGGATATAATAGATTTAGAGGTTCCTGTGCTGCTAAATTTTTTTACAGAATGGGATGAAAACTGTCAGATGGTTCATCCTGTTTTAAAAGATGTAGCGGCAGCCATGGGCGACAAAGCAAAGGTTGTAAAAATAGACGTAGATAAAAACGAGGAGCTGGCCGAAGCGCTTCGAATAAAAAGTCTTCCTACGTTTGTGATATACAAATCTGGTGAAATGGTCTGGAGAAAGAGTGGTTTTATGGAAGCTAATGATTTGTTGATTAAGCTTAAAAGCGAAGACACAAAAAATTAGAACTTTATTTTTCCCTTTCAATCACGTAATCTACCATTCCAATAAGAGAAGATTTAAATTCTGAATTTGGATAAAAGTTCAGAATTTCTAAGGCTTTATGTTGGTATAATTTCATCTGCTTTACAGCATAATCCAGGCCACCATTCAATTTTACATATTCTATAACTTTATTTACACGTTTTTTGTCTTTATTGTGGTTTTTCACTGAATTTATCAACCATTTTTTATCTTTAGGTTTTGCGTGATTTAAGGCATATATAAGGGGTAATGTCATTTTCTGCTCTTTAATGTCTATTCCGGTTGGTTTACCTATTTTTTGTTCGCCATAATCAAACAGGTCATCCTTAATCTGAAAAGCCATTCCAATATATTCGCCAAAAAGCCTCATTCTTTCAACATGTTCAGACTCCGGCTTTACAGCAGCAGCCCCAAGGCTGCAGCAGGCCGCAATTAAGGTCGCAGTTTTCTGTCGTATAATGTCATAATAAATATCTTCTGTGATATCGAGTTTGCGCGCTTTTTCTATTTGTAATAACTCTCCTTCACTCATTTCTCTCACCGCAACAGAGATAATCTTTAATAGATCAAAATCGTCATTATCTATGGAAAGCAATAATCCTTTAGATAATAAATAATCACCAACCAAAACGGCGATTTTATTTTTCCACAAGGCATTTAAAGAGAAAAAACCACGCCGTCTATTGGAGTCATCTACCACATCATCGTGTACCAAAGTTGCAGTGTGGATGAGTTCAATTACCGAAGCCCCTCGGTAGACCCGGTCGTTTACTTCACCCTTAGACACCATCTTGGCAACCAAAAACACGAACATAGGTCGCATCTGTTTGCCTTTTCTGTTAACAATAAAGTGTGTGATTTTGTTAAGTAAAGCGACTTTAGAAGACATAAACAAAGAGAACTTTTTTTCGAAAAGTTCCATTTCATGGGCAATAGGGGCTTTTATTTGGGAGACAACTTTCAATACAATTGATTTTTTAAAATGCTAAAATTAAGATTTAATTTGTCAATGCTATGTCTATTTCTTTATATTTACAACTTATTAATATTAAATTCGTTTATTATGAAAAAAATTACTTTATTAGTTTTATTAATGTTTAGTTTTTTAACCTATAGTCAACAGATTGTATTTGAAGATGGTTTTGAAACTTATACAGATTTTGCGATTGACAATGTAGGTTCTTGGACATTGTTAGATAATGACGCATTACCAACTTATGGTTTCGGTGGAATTTCTTTTCCAGAATCTGGATCAGCTAAGTCTTTTCAGGTGTTTAACAACAATAACACCACTCCACCCTTAGATCCAACAGCAGATTCTGATTGGACTGCAAGGACAGGTAATACTTCTATGGTATGTTTTGCAGCTGTACCAGATGTTTTAGGAAATGGAAATGATGATTGGTTAATATCTCCTCAAATTACATTAGGAACAGGAGGCAGTTCTCTATCTTTCTGGTACAAAGCCACAGACGGAAATTTCTCATCAGAAGAGTTTACTGTTGGGGTGTCTACAACTGGCACAAACCCTGGAGATTTTACTATCATCTCTGCCAATCCAGAACAAGTTACTAATGGTGGTCTTGTGTATGTTGAATTTACAGCAGATTTAACAAGCTATGAAGGCTCGCCTATTTATATAGGGATACATTGTATTTCTAACGATCAGTTTGGGTTTATGGTTGATGACTTTCAGGTCACCTCTCAGACTTTAAGTGTTGATCAATTTGATTTTTCTAATTTCGATTATTTCGTAGATAACAACAATTATCTCAACCTCTCTGCCAATGAGCAAATAGACAATGTAAGCTTGCACAACTTACTAGGACAACAGGTTTTAAGCCAAAAATTATCTGCAGAAGACGAGCAGATTAACCTCTCTGCCTTGAGCAGTGGTGTATATCTAGCTAAAGTTCAGATTAAGGGCGCAACCAAAACGTTTAAAATTATGAAGAAATAAAAGCTGTTATTTCAGCGTATTT
>Ga0102940_1000190_pt1 | contig 43334 bp, 38 predicted proteins | sample SalPonR2_C_D1_MG_FD_78215 | JGI IMG/M metagenome (GOLD analysis project Ga0102940, IMG submission 78215) | Salt pond soil microbial communities from South San Francisco under conditions of wetland restoration - Salt Pond MetaG R2_C_D1_MG | ecosystem: Environmental > Aquatic > Marine > Intertidal... | reverse complement strand
ATATTCCTTCCTTTAATTTAGGTAACGAACGGAGTTGGGCATCGGGCTGAGCATAGCCGACCCACGATTTACGCCCCCCCCACACCGAGAGCCAATGGCGCAGGAATTGCCCGGGTTTTGGCTGTAGCCAAAAAAGAATGGGCAGCAACAGGGTGAGCACTGTATTCGCCAGCAGGTCAACGAGCCGCTTATTACGCCGGTTCTCCGGGGTAGCGATGGCGTAGCGCACATCGATGGTGTAGAGCTCTCCGGCGGCATTTTTGGAAGAGCTGCCAATAATGCTCATACTGCCTTCCGGCAAAATTTTATAGGAAAGGGAGTTTCCCATCTGATCCATCAACCGGATAATGGCTTTAGCGGGCAAATCACGCAAACAAAAAATCACTTCGTCAACGTCAAACCACCGGACCAAATCCGGTAACTCCCCCACCCCACCCAGCTGCGAAGCGGAAGGTGAAGCCTCTTCCTGTGGGGCGACCACTCCCTGGTATCGCCGGGGAACCTCGGCGCGCTGCAGCAACTGCCGGGCGCGCTCCGCCTCCGCTTTTGAACCGACAACCACCAGGTTTTTTGCTGCCGGTAGCCCAAACCAAAGCGATCCGCTACGCGCCAGTTGACGCAACATGCGCAAGCCGGTAGTCCCTGCCATAGCCCAGGCCATTCCCAGTATAATAAGGGCGCGGCTGGAGCGCAGGCTTTGATCCAAAAAACCATATACAGCCGCAATGACCAGCGTGCCGACCAGGATACCGCGTATGAGGCGCCATGGGGTCGCCGTACGGTCATAACCACCACTCAAATAAATGCTAAGCAACCAGAAAAAGGTATAGAGCGGAGCATTAAATAACATAAAGGTACGACCGTAGTAATCGGGGTTCTTAAAATGATAAGCGCCCCAGAAATCTTTTAATACATACAATCCTCCCAGGAGCAATGCCGCATCGAGAAGAGGCAGGAGGCCCGCCCGAAACAGGTTACTCACGATCGTCAAAAAGGCGCGCAGGTAAATGCCCACCTGCAGCATCCCGACGAACAAGCGGGCTTTGCCTCCTGAAAAATGCTTGCGGGCGAAAATGATCATCGCCTGATAAAAAACCTTCACGTAATTGAGGCTGCCTTTTTTGGTGCTTTCGCCTTTATAGTGGATGATGGTCGTGGTGGGTACGTAATAATTTTGATAGCCCGCCTCTACAATGCGGTAAGACAAGTCAATATCTTCCCCATACATAAAAAACGCCTCATCGAGCAGACCGACCTCCTCTAAAACTGACCGCCGTAACCACATAAATGCCCCCGCCAGCACATCGACGGAATGCATTTCATCCTCCGCCAGGTATCCCAGGTGATAGCGGTTGAATATCCGGGAACGGGGAAAAAGCCGGCTCAGTCCAATCGTTTTACTCAGGGCTACCAGGGGAGAAGGAAATCCACGTTTACTCTCGGGTAAAAAGGCTCCCGAACCGTCCAGCATACGCACCCCCAGGGCACCAACATTCGGATGAGTATCCATAAAATCAAGGCAAATGCGAAAAGTATCTTCGGCCACCAGAGTATCCGGATTAAGCAGCAAAACGTATTGGCCCGTAGCCTGACGGATAGCCTGATTATTGGCCCGGGAGAAGCCGGGATTATTGTCATTGGCCATCAGATGAACGGCGGGAAACTTGCGGCGAACCATATCCACCGAATCATCCTGCGAGTTATTATCCACTACGAAAACCTCTACCGGCAGACCCTCCGCTGCCCGCATAACAGACTGTAGTGCCTGCTCCAGAAAATAGCGGACATTATAGCTAACGATAACAACGGAAAGGCGGACATCGCTCATTTGGCGTTGGATTCGTCCTCATCGCTTTGGTAGGGGATGCGGGCCACAATAGAGCGTCCCAACGTAAGTTCGTCGGCGTACTCCAGCTCGCCTCCAAACGATACCCCACGCGCAATGGTACTAACGCGCACCCCCAGTGGTTTGAGCTGGCGCGATAGATAAAAAATAGTGGTTTCGCCCTCGATGGTCGGTGAAATAGCCATAATGACTTCCTTCACTGCTTCTTCTTGTACCCGTTGGGCCAGACTGTCAATGTGCAGTGCCTCCGGCCCAATACCTTCGATCGGTGAAATAACCCCACCCAACACGTGGTATACCCCGCGAAACTGACCCGTTTCTTCGATAGCCATAACATCACGGATATTTTCAACTACGCAAACCACCTTCTCGTCGCGGCGTTTATCCGTACAGATGGTGCACAATTCCGTATCGGAAAGGTTATGGCATTTTTTACATTCCCGGATATTTTCTCGCATACGCACAATGGCCTCCGCAAACGACGTACTCGCTTCTTTATCCTGCTGAATTAAATGCAGAACTAACCGCAGGGCTGTTTTCTTACCAATACCGGGCAGCGTAGCGAATGCTGTGACCGCTTCCTCAATCAATCTCGATGAAAAATTCATACCTCAAAGGTAACAAGAAAGTTATTGGAAAAAATGCGTTGACTACCATTTTGGCGAAAGCCAGCCCCTGCCAAATAACAGGAAGACCAAATTTATACGAACAAAATTTGTCCACAACCTGTATTACCGTAAATTTGGGATTCGTTCGGACAAACCGGACTTTACACTATATTTAGAACACCGGCACACATAATGCCAACGTAAACAGCCCGTCAGCCCATTAAGGCAGAAGGCTTTTTTCTTAAAAAACGATTGACCTATGGCTGAAGTCATACGCATGCCCCGCATGAGCGACACGATGGAAGAGGGCAATATTATTGGATGGTTGAAGGAAGAAGGAGAGGAAGTGGAATCCGGGGAAACCCTGGCTGAAGTAGAGACCGATAAAGCAACCATGGAATTAGACAGCTTTTTTGATGGTGTGCTCTTGCATATTGCTGTGAAAGAAGGGTCTGTACCCATCGATGGAGTCATTGCTGTCATCGGAGAGGAAGGTGAAGATTGGAAAAAGGCCATCGAAGAAGCCGAAGCCGAACAGTCTTCCAATGGTGCCGAAGAAAAGAAAGAAGAAGAACCTAAAGAAGAACCAGCCCCTCAGGAGCAGGCCGCTCCTGCCGCTCAGGAGCAAACCAAATCGGCGGACACGTCGGGTGGAGGCTCTGATCAGCGCATAAAAGCTTCTCCGTTGGCTCGCAGTATGGCTAAAGAAGCCGGTATTGATCTGTCTGCCATTTCGGGCAGTGGTGATGGTGGCCGCATCGTGAAGCGGGACATTGAAGAAGCCATGGAGAAACAATCTGCTACTCCTGCGCCAACGGCAGCTCCCGTGCCAGACCCAACCACGCAGGCCGAAGAAGCTCCTGCGGCCCAGAAAGAACCAAAAGCTGAAGAGCCTCAGGTGGTGCCCTTCAGCTTCAGTGGCGGCGGAGAAAACTATACCGAAGAGCCGGTTAGCCAAATGCGTAAAACAATTGCCCGCCGACTGGGTGAGAGCAAATTTAGCGCGCCCCACTTCTACCTGACCGTAGAAATCAATATGGATAATGCAATTAAGATGCGTAAGCGCGTCAACGAAGTAGCGCCAACCAAAATATCCTTTAACGACTTTGTCATCAAAGCAGCTTCCGTAGCCCTACGGCAGCACCCGGCCGTCAATGCCAGCTGGCTCGGGGATAAAATTCGCTACAACAACGACGTCAACATGGGTGTTGCCGTTGCTGTATCGGAAGGGCTGCTCGTGCCGGTAGTTCGCTACGCCGACATGAAAACGCTTTCGCAAATTAATACGGAAGTAAAAGCCCTGGCTGGTAAAGCTAAAGATCGCAAGCTCAAGCCAGAAGAAATGCAAGGTAATACCTTTACCATCTCTAACCTGGGCATGTTCGGCATCGAAGAATTTACCGCCATTATCAACCCGCCCGACTCCTGTATCTTGGCAGTCGGTACCATCGTCCAGAAGCCCGTGGTTAAAGACGGTGAAATTGCCGTTGGCAACATGATGAAAGTAACCCTCTCGTGCGACCACCGCGTCGTAGACGGTGCTACCGGTGCTCAATTCCTGCAGACCTTTAAAGATATGCTGGAGGATCCGGTACGCCTGATGGTATAAAATTGGAGCGCGCCAGAAATTTAGCCGTTGACGAGGTAATTGTCAACGGTTAAATTTATTATTCACTTTACTGAAAACTATCCACCATGAAGAAAACGCTGGTTCTCGGTGCTTCTACTAAGCCCGAGCGCGTATCGAATCAGGCCATCCACCGGCTGGTACGTGGTGGATACGAAGTGGTCGCCGTTGGCAATCGCGAAGGAGAGGTTGCCGGCATCCCGATTCATAAGGGACCTACCTCATTTTCAGATGTCGATACTATCACCCTCTACCTCAATGCGCAGCGGCAACGGGAATATTACGATTATATCATTGCTCTGCAGCCCAGTCGCATCATATTTAATCCGGGAACAGAAAATCCGGAGCTCGCGAAATTGGCGAGGGAGAACAGTATTGAGACCGAAGTTGCCTGTACGCTGGTCATGCTGTCCCTGGGAGATTATTGACCACAACAAAAAACCTGCTACGGAAGCCCGTAGCAGGTTTTTTGTTGTGGGAGGAGACAAAACCAGAATCAGGCATTAGCGATGCGCTTACCGTCTACTTCCGGCATTTTGCAATCCTCATCAGGGGATTTACCACAAACATTACATTCACCTACCTGGTTTTTCAGCATAGGGTTATTGGTGGCACAGGTTCCCCGAAATTCTTTACCGGTGAAGATCTGGCGAATATTAATCATGGCGAAGGAAAGTCCGAATACGACGAAGATGATGCCGAGGACATATAAAAATTCCATATTGAATGCGTACTTTCGGTGATAAAATCTGGCAGGTGATGCCAATTGAATGTCTGTCTTTACAACAAATTGACCAGGTGTAAAGTTCCCTGATAACCGGCAGCTTTTCCCTGACGGTGCAAACATACTACATTCTTCGAATAAAGAACAATATGCAGCAAAAACTCGATGCTTTTGGTCGCCTCCTGACTATCATGGACGAACTTCGCGAACAGTGTCCCTGGGATCGCAAGCAGACTTTACAAAGCCTGCGCAATCTGACTATTGAAGAGACCTACGAACTGGCGGATGCCATCCTGGACAATGATTTGCAGGGCATTAAAGAGGAAATAGGCGATCTGATGCTGCACCTGGTCTTCTACGCTAAAATTGCCGATGAAAAAGGAGCTTTTGACATCGCCGATGCCTTACACGAGGTCTGCGATAAACTGGTCAAACGCCATCCCCATATTTACGGGGATATTTCGGTTAGCGACGAGGAAGAAGTAAAGAAAAACTGGGAGCAACTCAAGCTCCAGGAAGGCAAAAAATCAGTGCTATCGGGCGTTCCCCAGAGCCTACCGGCGATGGTCAAGGCCTACCGCATGCAGGAAAAAACCAGTAAAGTGGGCTTTGAGTGGGAAACGCCCGCACAGGTCTGGGATAAAGTAGAAGAAGAGATACAAGAATTCCGGGAGACCTTGCAGCAAACGGAAGATCAGGCACGTCGGGAAGAAGAGTTTGGCGATATTCTCTTCTCCCTGATTAATTATGCGCGCTTTCAGAACATCGACCCCGAAACGGCATTAGCCCGCATTAATCAAAAATTTAAACAGCGTTTTGAATACATCGAAGCTCATGCCCCACGCGACCTGGAAGAGATGAGTCTTGCCGAAATGGATGCCCTCTGGAATGAAGCAAAGACCAAATAGGTAAACAAGCCTTGGCAGGACGTGTTATTTATAAAAGAAAGAGAGGGAGTAAGCTCCCATCGTAAGAGGAAATTAACGTACAAGGGCCCGTAATAACCGCAAATTAATTCATACTTTTGCCCCCTCAAATCAGGGGTGATTGTTTTCATTTTTTGCCGATATCAGCCCATCTCAATTCGATCAGTAGTTATTGCCATATGAAGAAAATTGAGCTCGAAATAGTCGCACTTTCACATAGCGTTACGCAATCTCACAACTACGCTGTAGTATTAGGTGAAAAAGAGGGAAGCCGCCGCTTACCCATTGTCATCGGCAGCTTTGAGGCGCAAGCCATTGCCGTGGCCATGGAGCGCATGACGCCCAATCGCCCACTGACGCACGATCTGTTTAAGAATACGCTGGAAACATTCAATGTAGAGCTGAAAGAAGTCGTCATCAACAATCTGCTTGACGGCATTTTCTACGCCCGTCTGGTTTGCCTGAAAGACGGAGAACTGATCGAAGTGGATTCGCGCACCTCCGATGCTCTGGCGATGGCAGTTCGATTCGACTGCCCCGTCTATTCCTATGAATTCATCCTCGACGCTGCCGGCGTAGTACTGGAAGAAGAGGGGGCAGAAGAGGAAGGCGCCGCCGAAGAAGCAACCAACGTTCCAGTAAAAGAAGCGCAAAAAGCCGAATCCCTGGAAGAATATTCCGTGGATTCCCTACAGAAATTACTGGATAAAGTCCTCTCCGAAGAGAACTACGAGCGGGCCGCTGAAATCCGCGATGAAATTAATAAACGAAAACAGGCCGACTAGCCGTCCTCTCAAAATGTTTCGCTGGCTGCTAAGGATTCATCCGGGGTAATACATCCAGTACCCGCTCTACCATCGCTTCTGTCACGTCCAAATGGGTCACAAAACGCACCGTTTGTGGCCCGAATGGCGACGCTTTGATGCCATGTTCATCTAGCTTTTGCAAAAAGCTGGCTGCGGTGTAAGGCTTCTTTACGTCAAAAATAAGGATGTTGGTCTTTACCGGTCGCACTCCATCGACGTAGGGTAACGTTTCCAATAATGCGCCAATGCGGCGAGCACGTTCGTTATCTTCCCGCAGCCGGTCGACCTGATGCTCCAAAGCATAGTGCGCAGCGGCGGCCAGAAAGCCCGCCTGTCGCATACCACCCCCCATTACTTTGCGGAAGCGGCGAGCTTCGCGAATAAAATCGCTGTCGCCCATCAATACCGATCCCACCGGAGCACCCAGCCCTTTCGATAAGCACAGAGACACCGAATCAAAAGCAGCACCTACCGCTCGTGGACTTTCTTTCGTTTCGACCAGGGCGTTAAACAAGCGCGCCCCGTCGAGATGCAGCCGCAGATTATTGCGGCGACACACCTCGGCAATGGGCTTGGTTTCATCGATGGTATAGTAGCTGCCTCCCCCCTTATTACACGTATTTTCCAGTACCACCAGCCGGGTGCGTGGCAGCCAATCATGAGCCGGCTTGATCGCCTGCTCGACCTGCTCTGCCCGAATTTTTCCGTTCTCGCCCTGCAGCAAATTGACCGATATTCCCGAGTTGAACGCAAAACCAGCACTCTCATACTGATAAATGTGCGAGTAATGATCACACACCACCTCATCGAGTGGTTGGGTATGGACTTTAAGGGCTATCTGATTAGTCATAGTACCCGATGGACAAAAAACAGCCGCTTCGTAACCAAATAGATCCGCAACGAATGCTTCCAGGGCATTGACACTGGGGTCTTCACCAAAAACATCATCCCCTACTTCTGCCTGCATCATGGCCTTGAGCATGCCCGGAGTTGGCTTCGTTACGGTATCGCTAATTAGATTTATCATTGTTTTTGTGTTTTATCCTTACTAAATTTCAATCTCCCCCGAAAATACCCGCGTGGCCGGACCACAGAGCCAGATGTCGGAGAATCGCTCGCCCTTCCGGGCAAAACGCACTTCCAGGTCGCCTCCCTTAGCACTGACCGGAATGCTATATGGTCCTGCCCCAGCTTGCGGCGTGCCTTTCGGCAAAAAAGTCGATACCAGAGCCGCCGCCGTAATACCGGTTCCACAAGCCAGGGTCTCGTTTTCCACCCCCCGTTCGTAGGTGCCAATGCGCAGCCCGGGCGTACCCCGTTCCACAAAATTGACATTCGTTCCTTTTTCGCGAAAGCGATCGGAATAGCGAACCTCCTGCCCTTCCTTGACCACATCAACCACCGACAGCTCTTTCACGAAGCGCACATAATGCGGTGATCCTGTATCGAGAAAAAAATCTTGCTCACCCTGTTCAACCGCTACTACATCCTGCATCTTCAATTCGACCCAATCCGGCCGGATAATGCGGGCCTCGTGCGGACCGTCAATGGCCAGAAAAGTTGTTTCGTTACCAATGAGCCCCAGGAGGTAGGCAAAAGCCACAATACACCGTCCGCCATTGCCGCACATACTCCCGATGCGGCCGTCCGCATTAAAATAGATCATTTCAAAATCGTGGTCGGTATGCTTGCGCAAAAACATCAGGCCGTCGGCGCCGACGCCAAACCGGCGATCGCACAGATGAGCAATCGCCGCCGTATCCTCCCTGTTGATGTATGGCGATTGCCACTGATTGAGGATGACAAAATCATTACCGGCGCCCTGATATTTAGTGAATGGAATGACCATAAGCGGATATTCGTTGATTTTTAGAAAGCCTAAATGTTGGTGCATCTGCCCATGCCCCACGTCACCACTTTGGTGGTGGCAGGGAGCTAATTTGCCTCGGTCGAATCTTTTTTCTGAGCTTCTTCCTGAGCTTTTTTCTGGTAGTAGGGCTGCTCAAGAACCGGCCGTTCTTCGTCCATACCAAAGGGCACATCCATCGCATAGTGCCGATAGAGTACCACCCCCAGCATAAACAAAATAAACAACCCGCCCCAGAGGGTCATTTTGGGCCCCCAAAGATTGCCCGATGATCCACCCGACGCAAATGGATTTGGTTTCTCTTCCGACATAGTGTTCTTTTTTTTGCAAAGTAAACAAATTGCTCCGAAGAGTGCGCGACTTTGTCACGTGTGCTTTAGAGCTCGTTGGGATTTCACCCTTCGGGCTGCTCTTGCCAAATTTTGCACCAAAAGCGCGCGCGCCATACGCTCTTAACGTGGGCATAACATAAATATAAAAAACAGAATTGCCGATAATTTCGTTAAACATGCAACTTTAATTGGCCATATTGTTGTATTGAATATGCATATAGGCCACCACGCCTGCTTTGCCAAATTGATCCCCCCAGGGGTATTGAATGCCTGTGACCATGAAAAAATACATACTGCTTGCCGCTACCTCCATGCTCAGTGCGCTCTTTGCCGTTTTACTATACCGGCAATTCATTGAAGAGCCCCAAAAGATAGTGGTACGCGATATTATCCCCACCAGCTATACAACTAATCAGGCTTCCGAACCGGATGCCTTTGCTCAGCCCTCGGAAGACCATACCCCTACCCTGCGCCCAACCAATTTTATTGAAGCTGCTGATGTCGTCACGCCCGCCGTAGTGAATATCAAAACCATCCAGGGGTCGGGGAGTTTCAACTTCCTGCGCGGTGGCTCCGTGGGAACAGCCAGCGGTTCGGGAGTAATCATTTCCTCTGATGGGTACATCGTAACCAACAACCACGTCATTAAAGACAGCGATGAAATCCGCGTCACCCTCAGCGACAAAAGAGAGTATGAGGCCAAATTGATCGGCACCGACCCGTCGACCGACCTGGCCCTGATTAAAATTGAAGCAACGGACCTGCCGGCGCTGGGCTTTGGCAACTCCGATTCGCTACAAATTGGCGAATGGGTCCTCGCGGTAGGCAACCCCTTTAACCTCGCCTCTACCGTGACCGCCGGAATTGTCAGTGCCAAGGGGCGCAGTATCGACATCCTGGAAGGACAGGATCGCATCGAATCTTTTATTCAAACCGACGCAGCGGTGAACCCCGGTAACAGTGGAGGTGCCCTCGTCAACACTCAAGGCGAACTCATTGGCATCAATACGGCTATCATCACCCGCTCGGGCCGCTACGAAGGGTATTCTTTTGCCGTACCGTCTAACCTCGCCAACAAAGTTGTAAAAGACCTGCGCGACTACGGCGTAGTACAACGCGGCCTCATGGGCGTCTACATCGATGAGGTCGATAGCCGCCGGGCACGCGAGCTGGGCCTAACCGAAGTCGCCGGCATTTACATCACCCGCATCACCAAAGGTGGAGGCGCTGACGATGCCGGCTTACAAAAAGGGGATGTAATTATTAGTATCAACGGAGTGCGCACCGAAACCCTACCCGAAATGCAGGAACAGGTCGGTCGCTACCGTCCCGGCAATGCGGTGGTCGTAGAATTTATTCGTAAAGGAGAATTGGAGAAAACCTCCGTCATCCTCCGCAATAAAAGCAACACTACCGCGCTGGTCAGTGCCGAACATCGCGATTACCTCGAAGATATCGGTTTCGAACTGCGCAACCTCACCACCGAAGAAGAACAACAAATGGACATCAACGGCGTGAAAGTGCTCAGCATTTTTGCCAGTAGCCCGATCGATCAAACCAATATGGATCCCGGCTTCATCATTACCACCGTCAACGAGCAATCCGTCCGTAATATCGATCAATTGGTGGCCGCCCTCAAAACGACAGAAGGAAAATGTGTTTTGGCGGGATATTACCCCCATCAGGAGGATGCTTATTATTATTCCTTCTCCCTTGAAGAACAATAATAGGGAGACGTCGGACAGATTTTTGTATTTTCCCGGCTACAACTATCGGAGACGAAGCGCGTGTTTCCCATTTTACCGTTGCCTGGCAAATGGTCCTCACAAGGGAACCCGGAATACGCGCTACCCATCTCCGCATTTACCAATTTTAGCCGGCTTCATCATGCCGGCGCGCCCTAACCACAAATAAACCATGACCAACATCGACTTAAAACGCAGCAAAAACGAAGACGCCCAAAAGTTACTCATTGGCCAGCTCAATCACCGGTTGGAGAAAATCCATCAGGGCGGTGGCACAAAGAAAATTGCCAAACAGCACGACAAAGGAAAACTTACCGCCCGCGAACGCATCGATACCCTTCTCGATGAAGGCAAACCCGTTTTTGAAGTCGGCGCTTTTGCCGGCGATGGCATGTATGAGGAGTACGGGGGTTGTCCCAGTGGTGGTGTAGTCGTTGTCATCGGCTATGTAAGCGGACGGCAGTGTATAGTAGTTGCCAACGACGCCACGGTGAAGGCCGGCGCCTGGTTCCCGATCACCGGCAAGAAGAACCTGCGGGCCCAGGAAATTGCTATGGAAAACCGTCTGCCCATTATCTATCTCGTCGATAGCGCCGGCGTATTTCTGCCGATGCAGGATGAGATTTTTCCCGATAAAGAGCATTTCGGCCGCATCTTCCGCAATAACGCCCGGCTGTCAGCCATGGGTATCCCCCAAATTGCCGCCATCATGGGGAGCTGTGTTGCCGGCGGAGCGTACCTGCCCATTATGTCGGATGAAGCGCTGATCGTCGACGGTACCGGCTCCATCTTCCTGGCCGGCCCCTATCTTGTTAAAGCTGCCATCGGAGAGGATGTCGATAAAGAGACCCTCGGCGGGGCTGGTACTCAATCCGAAATTTCCGGCGTCACCGATTATAAAATGCCCGACGACCAAACCTGCTTGAGCACCATCCGCGACCTGGTCGACAAATTTGGGCATTTTCCAGAAATTGGTTTCGATCGCAGTAAACCCAAGGCACCAAATATGGATGCCGACGACCTGCTCGGCCTTGTACCCGAAGACCGCACCAAACCCTACGATACTACCGAAGTACTTAAATGCCTGGTCGACGAATCAGAATACACCGAATATAAAGCCGGCTATGGCAAGACCATCATCTGTGCTTACGCCCGCATCGACGGCTGGTCGGTAGGGATTGTCGCCAACAACCGGCAAGTTGTAAAAAATGCTAAAGGGGAAATGCAGTTTGGTGGAGTTATCTACTCCGACTCCGCCGATAAAGCGGCCCGCTTTATCATGAATTGTAATCAGAAACGCATCCCGCTGGTCTTCCTGCACGATGTGACCGGTTTTATGGTCGGTTCCCGCTCCGAACACGGTGGCATTATTAAGGACGGTGCCAAGATGGTGAATGCCGTATCCAACTCTACTGTCCCCAAGTTTAGCATAGTGATGGGCAACTCCTACGGGGCCGGCAACTATGCCATGTGTGGTAAAGCCTACGATCCACGCCTGATTGTTGCCTGGCCCACGGCAAAAATTGCCGTGATGGGAGGCACACAGGCCGCCAAGGTACTCCTGCAGATTCAGGTGGCTTCGCGCAAAGCAAAAGGAGAAGAAATTACGCCCGAGGATGAAGCCCAGCTGCTGAAAAAAATCGAGGACCGCTACCACGAGCAGACTACACCCTATTACGCCGCCGCCCGGCTATGGGTCGATGCCATTATCGATCCTCGTGCAACCCGACAGGTGATCAGTATGGGCATCGAAGCGGCCAACCACGGCGAGCTGGAAAAATTTAATCCCGGCGTGTTGCAGACTTAGCCTCTACAGTGGTCCGACCGCTAAACGGTCGGACCACTACGACCCCACTTACTCATGAAAAACAGTATCATCCTTTTTGGACTATGCCTTTTGGCTGGATTTACCCATGGGCAGGATACCATTTATTTCTCCAACTCCTCCTTTGAGGGCCGGGCAGGCCACAGTCAGGTACCGGAGGGGTGGGTCTACCGCGGCTTTGCCAACGAGACACCGCCCGACCTCTTACCCTTTGGCGCCAATACCTACTTCCCCTTTTATAGTACGGCAGGAAAACAGATCAATTCCTCCACCTGGGGTTTTGGCGTAAGCCTGCCTCCGGTCGACGGGCACACTTACCTCGGCATGGTCACTCGTGACAATCGCACGGTTGAGGCGCTTTCGCAAAAACTTGCACGGCCCCTAGCAGCAGGAAAATGCTATATCCTGACGATTTCTCTGGCGTCTTCTCCTTCCTATTACAGTATTTCCCGTCACTCCGGCCAACCTGCTAATTTTGCTGCCCCCACTAAATTAATGATCCACAACATCGACCAAACCGGCTCTCCCAGGGAACTCCTCGCTCAATCGCCCCCTATAGATCACCCCGTTTGGCGCACCTACACCCTGATTCTGCGGCCGCTCAATCGCGCAAAACGCATTCAGCTAACAGCGTGGTACGGTATCGATTCGCTCGCGAACGGCAACCTGCTCATCGACCATCTCTCTCCACTTTCTGCTTGTGCCTGCGCCAAAAAAGACCAGTATCCACAAATCGATACGTTCACCTACTCGCCACCCATTAGCCGCGAGCAGGCCCGGGAAGTCGCCAGCAAGCAAGCCGCGCAAATAAGATTTTCCACTCAGGGGGCCCCAACAAACGTACAGCTGTTCCGCTACGGAGGTCGCCGGGCCGCACATGCCAACCCGCATTGGTTCTTTTGCCGCAAAGCGCTTTCTGCCTATCCGGTCACTATTGAGGTGGCCATCAATGCGGCAGAGCCGGCTACCAGGCGCGCACTGCGCAAGTGGCTCAGAGTTAACCTGCGCAAACTACCTCAGGTAAAGCTGCGTCGCATTATCCGGTACACTCCGGAACAATCGGTTGCATGGCCCGTTCCTCCAGATACAAATGGTATTGCTATTCGCTTCCGCTAAAACCTCGTCGGATTCTGGTTATGCCATGGGGTAACCGATTTCCCAAAGCACAGCATTTTGAGTATATTCTCCCCCTAAAACAATATTTGTGGATTTAACCATCAAAACCTTATCCGGACTCGAACCGGTGCTGGCGCAGGAACTGGAAGCACTGGGTGCCGGAGATATTAAACCCGGTGGCCGCGTGGTCACCTGCACCGGCGACCAACGATTAGTCTATCGCGCCTGCCTTGAGCTGCGAACCGCCCTGCGGGTGCTGATCCCCATAGCGCGCTTTCGGGTATACGACGAACACCACCTCTACAAGAATATCCGCCGTAAAATACCATGGGCCGAATATATGGATGTGACCGACACCCTGGCCGTTGATGCGGTAACGAAATCGGACGAATTCCGACATTCTAAATTTGTAGCCCTTAAAACCAAGGATGCCATTGTCGATGAATTCCGTCGCCTTACCGAAGACCGCCCCAATGTGGATACCCGTCGCCCTACCCTGCGCATTAATGTCCACATCAATGATCTAGACTGTACGGTATCCCTCGATGCTTCCGGTGATTCCCTACACCAACGCGGATACCGCAAAGAAAAAGTTGCAGCCCCCCTCAATGAAGTGCTCGCCGCCGGGATGCTGCTGATTGCGGGGTACGACGGTAGTCAGTCGTTTCTGGACCCTATGTCCGGCTCGGGCACCCTGCCCATCGAAGCTGCCCTCATCGCCGCCCGTAAAGCGCCCGGTTCTATCCGCGATGACTTTGGTTTTTTCCGCTGGAAGGACTTTGATGCCGATCTATGGCAGGAGGTGTTAGCTGCCGCCAAAAAACAGGAGCGCATTCCTCCCTTACCTATTCACGGCTACGATAGTGATTTTAAAGCGGTACGCATGGGTCAGCGCAACGCCATGAACGCCGGCGTTGATGAATACATCGCGTTCGAGCGCCAAAAGTTTGAAAAAATAAAATCGAAACCTTTCGAGGAAGGCCTGATGATAATGAACCCTCCCTACGATGAGCGGTTAGAAGAAACTAATATTGAACGCTTCTACAGCATGATCGGCGATCAATTGAAGCAGGTTTTCCCCGGTTTCACAGCCTGGATTATTTCATCTAATATCCCCGCCATGAAATCGGTGGGCTTGCGGGCCAGCAAGCGCAAAACGTTATTTAACGGTGCCCTGGAATGCAAGTATATGCGGTTTGATTTGTATGAAGGAAGTAAGAAGGAGGTGTGAGGTATGATTTATCGCAGCCCTCGCAAGGCAGCCCGACGGCTCTAAGCCAGTCGACCACTAACGTTCAGTTTCGGAGATGAGAATTCGAAAGGCGGGGGGCGGAAGGGACCATTATCCCGTACTTGCTATGGGGACCGGATCACCTACGCAATCCTCAAGCGGTAAGGAGTAGTATGAATATTTGATAGCTCAATCTCAACATTATGAAAACCATATTACCCATCATGGTGTGTTTTTTAGCTGTTGGTACGCTATCCGCCCAGGAGCCGGTGCAGCTGATGGGTAAAAGCTTACCCGAATTGCGCAGGCTGGTGTATCCCGTTGCGCAGAAAGACCACATTTCGACCTTGTCAACTGTACATTTTTTTTGGCGGCAGCCACTACCTACCACGCAGCCGCCATCCTTGCGGCAGGCGCTACTGCGCCCACCATCAACGCCACGGGTATATAGTTACGACGACCTGGCTTTCTTTTGCCGCCTGGAAGTGCAGTTGGAGAAATCGGTAGGTATGCCGGTAAAGTTCCGCCTGGGCGACGTACAGGTAGTGGAGCAGATGGAGCGGCGGCGAGCTAGTGCTCAGGAGCCGGTAAGAACCCGCTCTCTGGAGCGTCGCCATTAAGCCACTGCACCTCATTCCCATCCGAAAAGAGCTATCTCAGTAACCTTATCTTCCCGGTCTGCCGTGGTCCAGTCAGTAAAATATACTCGGCTCGATGGGGTTTTGGGAGCCCCAGTACGCAGTGCAGTGAAACTAAACCTCGTCGTTGCCGGTATAGCTTTACCCTGCCCCAGTCGCTGTTTTATTGTGGTTGTTAAAATTCTTGAAACCATAATTTTTGCGATTCAATTTCTCCAAAAATACGGTTTTCCCAATTAGACTTACTCCGTTGGTAGCGGCCGGAGGAGGTACATCTACCCGGACATCAATCCAGACCAAATAGATCCTGTACGCCAGGCGTACGGGAGGTAATGAACCCTTCGCCAAATTCGTAGCCGGCCGGCCGGCCGTACGTACGCGCCTTGGCTTTCAAAAATTCCATGAAATCGGAGCCCGAAATGGGCGTTGCGTCTTCTTTGGCGTATTCTTTGGCCTCGGGCACGTGAAATTGGGAACGGAAGGCTTTAATCACCTCCATCTTGCGCTCAATGGTCGAGCTGATGTCGATCACAAAGTCGGGCGTCAGGTTAAAATCCTGAATGTAGTAGTAGAGGTTTTTAGGACGCCATTTTGCCTGCGGTTCGCCGTCTTTCCAGGTGGTAGAAATTTTGGGCAAGCCGGCATAAAAGCACGCGTCATAAGTCAGTTTGGAGGCTCGTCCATGATCGGGATGTCGATCGTCGGGGGCATTGGCCAGAACAATCTCTGGACGGCACCACCGCAACACTTCGGTAATCTTTAGCACATTTTCCCGGGTATTAGAAAAGAAACCGTCGGCCATGGCCACATTTTCCCGAAAGGATGCCCCCATCAGGCGGGCGGCATCGGCGGCCTCCTGATCGCGAATCTCAGCCGTGCCGCGGGTGCCCAGCTCACCCCGCGTGAGGTCGAGCAGGCCAATGGTTTTTCCTTCATCTAAATAGCGCAGTAAAGTGCCGCTACAACTCAATTCTACATCATCAGGGTGTACGCCGATGGCAAGGATGTCTACTTTCATGGTGTGGTTATTTGCCCTAATTATTGACCGGTCAATAATCAGGGATAAAGGGTTACTCTTTTTCGTACTTAAACTCTCCACCGACCATTGTCTTCAGCACTTCGGTCTCCAGAATCTCTTCCTCGGTGCAGTTGACCAAATCCTTCGACAGCACCACCAGGTCAGCCAGTTTGCCCGGCTCCAGGGAGCCTTTAATATCTTCTTCAAAAGCACCGTAGGCATTAGCCAGGGTGTAGGTACGGATGGCCTCCTCGCGACTCAGGGCCTGCTCGGGGAAAAACTCAAAGCCATTGTCGATGCGCTTGCGGGTGACGGTAGCGTAGAAGCTCTCAATGGGATCCACGTCCTCTACCGGGGCATCGGTTCCATTGGTCACTACAGCTCCCGATTCCAGCAAGGTTTTCCAGACATAGGCTCCCTCGCGGGCGCGCTTTTCGCCCAGACGCTTCACCACAAAGGGGGCATCGCTGGTACAGTGGATGGCCTGCATGGCAGCAATCACCCCCATCTCGGCAAAACGAGGGATATCATTGGGATGCAGATGTTGAGAGTGCTCAATACGCCAGCGCAGATTTTCCTGGTCAGGATGCTCGGCAAAGGTTTGCTCGAAGATATCGAGCACCTCCCGGTTGGCCCGGTCGCCGATGGCGTGCACACAGTACTGCATGTCATTCTCAATGGAGAGCTCAGCAATATTGGCAATCTCCTCAAGAGAGGTAGTATTTTGCCCCGTAAAGTCGGCCTTATCTTCGTAGGGTTCCAACAGCCAGGCGCCGTAGGGGCCGAGGGCTCCATCTACCGCCGCTTTGATGGCGCGGCAAGTGAAGGTGTTGTTACCGGCGCCGATAATGGGTAAGCCGTCGAGGTTATCTTTCATTTCGTCGTACGGGCGACGCAGCATCACATACAGGCGTACGTCAAGGCTGTCGTTTTCGGCCAGGCGGTTAAAGCGGTCAATATCCGAATACGATGACCCGGCATCCTGAAAAGAGGTTACGCCCTTGCGTAGGCATTCGTTCTGCGCCAGGCGGTTGGCACGCAGCCAATCGCGGCGGGTCGCCTCGGCCGGGCGGCGCATCATACTGGCGTTGTACACCCGGTCAATCAGTCCCTCCGCGTTCTCTTCAAAGACTCCGATAGGATTACCACGGCTGTCGCGCACGATCTCTCCCCCCACAGGATTGGGCGTTTCGCCGGTTATCCCGGCCATTTGCATCGCTTTAGCATTCGCGAACAGGGCGTGCCCACTGGCATGACGCAACAAAACCGGATTAAGAGGGGAAACCGCGCTGAGTTCATCGTGGTAGGGATACCCCAATACATTGCGGTCGGGCGTGGTCTTCCATTTTTCCTGATGCCAGCCCCGACCAATAATCCATTCGCCCGGTTCCGCCTGCTCGGCGGCTTTGGCCACTTCAGCTACAATATCGTCCCAGCTTTCGGTGCGCAGGAAGTTCAGGTTCATGGCCATACGCCCCACTCCCTGGAAGTGACCGTGACCTTCGATGAATCCAGGCATGACAAACTGCCCCTCCAGGTCGATGACCTCCGTATCGTCCCCCTGATAGGCTTCAACATCCTCGCGGGTTCCCGCCAACAGGATGCGATCCCCCGTGATAGCCAGAGCTTCGGCCGTTGGGTTATCCTCATCTACGGTATAAATATTGGCATTTATCAGAATGGTATCCGCAACATCCTGTGTATTGGTTTGACAGGAAAACAAGGCCCCGAGAAGCAGCAGAGCCATCAGTGTAAGTCTGTTCATAGTAATTGTCCAGTTAGTATTTATAAAGGAGCATTGAAGGTACACATTTTCGCCTTACGGCAAAAATGGAAAACCGTAAAGGTAACGGGACAGCGTCACTCCTGCGCGCTGTGCTTGGGGAGGGTTGGCTATTAGGTTTCTCCTGCGTCTTCGAAACACGCAAGAGAAACCGGCCGGGGATTGCTGCTTACGCCCTGTTGCTGTGATGTATCCCTGAGAAGGAAGAAGCTCCAGAAGTATCATACATCATTACCAACCAACAGCAATCCCGGGCTAATCCTCTTTATGAAATATTTTGGCCAGCATATCGTAGAGCTCGCGTTCTTCTTCTTTTAACTTATCTGGTTGCTCAAAAAAGAACTCGCTGGCCACGGCAAAGAACTCCACCTTATTGGTAGCGCCATAATTGCGCAGTACGGAGTGTCCGTTTTTGATCTTCTTCATTTCCTGATATATCATCCCCAGCCAGGGCATGACATACTTTTTATCGATCAGCACGGGGACACCATCGAATTCACCATCCGAAGCATCGAGCAGGTGGACAAATTCGTGCACGCCCGTATTATGTCCGTCGGCAGTACCCAGGAACCCATTGATCAATGCCGGCTTTGACAAGATGACCTTGCGCCCCATAGCTCCGGTGCCTACCATACCCAATGTATTTCGTCCTTCCCCTTCCTGAGCGTAGGTATGCCCATCAAAAGATCCCGGGTAAATCAATACTTCATCGACATTGCGGTAGTACCATTCATCGAAGTAAAAGATCGGAATAATCGCACTGGCGGCCACCAGTACGCGCACCAGATCGTCGACATCCGTTCCAATGCCGGTGACGTCGGTCTCGTGGAGAAACCACTGCACTTTGCGTTCAAATTTATTTTTGGCGGAAGCCGGCAAGTCGCGATAAAATCGGACGCGCTCCTGTAAAATACGTCGCCAATTCGTTGGAAAGTCCTGTTCCAACACTTGCTGCTTGCGCCGACGGTACCGGACACGTCCCCGCCAAACGAAATAAGCGAAAGCCAGCCCAATGGCCGCTAACACCCCAAAGCGCAAAGGCTGACTACTGGCAATCGGCCAAATCACGCGACCATATCCAGCCAAAATAATCAGCGTAATCATACCAATAATTCCATCCCAAAATTGTTTTTTCATTTAATCTGCTGTTTACACGTGCCAAATTATCGGAAAATGATTGAAAAATAATACTTTAGAGGCAGAGAGAGTATTGAAAGGCTATGTAAACACTTATGAATACCTACGAACTTTACATTTCCGGTAAAGTACAGGGCGTTTTTTATCGTGCATCAACCAGAGATAAAGCGCTCGAACTTGGCATTACCGGATATGTCGAAAACCTACCCGATGGCCGGGTTCACGCGACTATACAGGGAGACGAAGCATCATGTCGTCAGTTTATTGCCTGGTGTCACAATGGCCCTGAGAGGGCAGAGGTTAGTAAGGTGAACGTTAGTCCGGTCAATGCTCCTTCCTACGAAACATTCACTATTAATCGCTAATTCGGCCTTAGACTACATGGATATACACGTCCGCAAGGCTACTCTTTCCGATATTCCCGCCATCCACGACCTGGTGCGTGAACTAGCCGTGTATGAAAAGGCTGAGGAAGAGTTTATTGCTTCCCAGCAAGAATATCAACGAGATTTTATGGATGATATCTTTCGCTGTCAGGTTGCCGAAGTGGGGGATATCGTAGTGGGGATGATCCTGTATTACATGACATATTCCACCTGGAAAGGGCGTATGCTCTACCTGGAAGATTTTGTTGTCAAAGAAGCCTTCCGGCAAAAGGGCATTGGTCAGCAGCTATTTGATGCATTTCTGACCGAAGCGCGCGAAGAGGGCTGTCGCCTCGTAAAATGGCAGGTCCTCGATTGGAATGAACCGGCCGTTCGCTTCTACGAAAAAAATCAGGCTACTATCGAAAAAGAATGGTGGAATGGAAAGATTTTTTTCTAGCACTCCATTTTTGGCACACCCTTTGCACTAAACCATAACGAATACATACATCATCAACTTAAGCGAACATAAAAAATAGGGATCAATTTTACAGAAGCATCATTTTTGGCACGGTCCTTGAACATACTGTATAAAAAAGAATACCAAGAATATAGTGTTTCATAGTGTGAGGGGTGGCCACTTCGGTGGCCGCTCCTTTTTTATTCTGGCCTGCTTGGAAACCACTTCCGGGTATCGTATCTTCCTGACTATCTCAAGCACACCCACAATCTGACCAACGAACCACCACATTTTTCAAATAACCTGTACATGAGTAAACAAGATTATGATGTGGTAATTATTGGCTCGGGACCTGCCGGGGCAACAACGGCCCGTCTTTTGGCACAAGCCAATATTAACGTTCTATTAGTTGACAAACGACAAGAGCTAGGAGCTCCCGTTCAGTGCTCGGGCGCGGTAAGCCGCCACGCATTGGAAGAAGTCGACATCCCCATCACGGACGAATTTATTCAGGAGCCCATCTATGGTTTTGGTATTTATGATCAATCGGGCGCGGAGACCCGCATTGATTACCGCACCCTCAAACCTGATGAGTACGGTCCTGAAGCAAGCAAAAAACCACTGGGGTACGTGGTAGATCGCCGCCGCTTTGATCGCTACCTAATGACCCTGGCCGAGCGAGCTGGTGCCGAATGCATGCTCAAGACGGAAGGGTTGGGCTACGAGTCCATCGACGATCAGCATTGCCGGGTTCATCTGCGTCATTTTCGACGCGACTTCTCTGTAACCTGCCGGGTATTGATAGGCGCAGATGGACTTATGTCACAGGTGGGCAAGTGGGCCGGCTTACGCACCCACATTAAAATTACCGAATTGGCCAGCTGTCTGCAATTTGTCGTCGACCGGGTAGAAACCCACGGTCTGCTGGAAATTATCACCGGCCACGAATGGGCACCGGGTGGCTACGCCTGGGTATTTCCCAAGGGCCATGGCTACGCCGAGATTGGCCTGGGGGTGATCCCCACGATGAGCAATAACGATGCCCAATGGCACGTAAAGCACTTTATGGAGAACTCCTTCTTTAAAGAGCGTTTTAGCGACAGCCGTATTCTCGAAATACAGGGAGGTGGTGTACCACTGGCCCATCCCCTACGTACGCAATACGCTGATCACCTTCTATTGGTCGGCGATGCCGCCCGCCACGTCAATCCTATCACCGGGGGAGGTATTCATACCGCCCTGAGCGGCGGTGCTGTTGCCGCCGGATTTCTACAGGAATTGCTGGCTCAAAATAGCCCTACCCGGGCCGACCAAATGGCCGGCTATCAAGATGCCTGGCTGCAAGAACTCGGCAATAAAATGTGGAAGCTTTACGATGTTAAAACGGACATTTTCCGGGAAAGGGACATCTATACCCGCGACCAAAAGTTATACGAGACCATGTCCAGCTATTTCAGTCCTGAATCCGAATACAAAAAAATCTAGGTTATGTCCAATCGTTCACCTGTACTCTTCGATGTAGGCTGGAACGCCTGCATTAACTGTGGTGCCTGCGTGGCCATTTGCCCGCAGCCCGAGCCGTTTATCAGTCCGTTCGATACGATTGCCGTAGACCGGCCTTGTGATATTGCCTGTATGCTGTGTGAAGATATTTGCCCGGTAAGCACTATTGAACATACGGTATTGGATGGTTCTATAAAGGACATTCCCAACGGTAATGGTCGATCCGACATCCACCCTTAACGCTAAAATACGCCTATGCGACTGGTACAACACAAACAGGAAGCCTACTGGTTTTATCGCTTCCTTTCCATTTTTTACGACAAGCTCGTCAACCCACTTTTCTGGACGGTTCCCATGCGGGATCAATCTCTGGACCTGGCCGATTGGTCAGGCGATAACTTAACCGTGGTCGACGTGGGCTCGGGCACCGGCTTCACCACCGAAGGCATTGTACAGCGCGTACCAGCCCACCGGGTGACCTGCATGGACCAAAGTCCGCACCAAATGCAACACGCAAAGAAAAAGTCGGCCCTGCAAGCCTGTACTTTTACCCTGGGTGACGCCGAGAATCTTCCCTTTGTAACCAATCAATTTGATCGCTACGTCTCTGCCGGCAGCATTGAGTACTGGCCGAACCCCGATCAGGGTATTCGCGAATCCATCCGCGTCATTAAGCCCGGTGGTCAGGCGCTGATGATTGGGCCTCTGGAGCCACAGCATCCGCTAGGCCGAAAGATTGCCAATACCTGGATGCTCTTCCCTACCGAGGCCGAGTACCGCAAGTGGTATGAAGAAGCGGGCTTCGAAGATATTCAGGTTCGCTACATTCGCCCGCATTGGTTCTCCGGCTCTTCTGAATACGGACTGGCCATCGTGGGTCGCAAACCCATGGACCATCATCCGTTGCCCGAGCCGCCGCCGATACCCGAAGAACAGCAAGAAGGCCCAATGACACTGGCCCGCCGGCTAAGGCTCATCTGGCGGGTACTGATTGGCTCGCTGGCCGGATTCCTGTTTATTCCGGCCGCCCTCTTTGGGTACGTGCGGGCTGCCCTACGTGGACAGGAAGGGGCCGACCTGGAGCAACTTAACCGCTACCAGATCGCTGCCCTCATCGCCATCATCATATTGATTATTCTACTAATCCGCTGGATACTATGAGTAAGCTGAATCAGCGTATTGCCCAGTTTTATGATCAGTCTACTGACCTGTGGCTTGACATGTGGGGCGAGCATATGCACCACGGTTACTATCCACCCGATGGCTCTGTTAGTGACCATCAGGCCGCACAAACGGAGCTCATTGAACGGGTGCTGAATTGGGGTAAGATTGAACACCCACAGCGCATTCTAGATGCCGGCTGTGGTGTCGGTGGTAGTGCACGGTACCTTGCCCATAAATATAACGCCGAAGTACTGGGCGTCAACTTAAGTCCGGTTCAGGTCGAGCGTGCCCGTTCGCTTACGCAAAAAGCCGGCCTGGCAGAAGGCGTACGATTTCAGCAACGCGACCTGCTATCGCTGACCGGAGAAGACGGACCTTTCGATCTGATCTGGTCGATGGAAAACGCCGAACACATTGGCCCCAAAAGAGAGATGCTACAGCTTTTTCATGATCTACTGCGCCCGGGCGGACGTATGCTCGTCGTCACCTGGTGCATTCGCGACCAACCGCCCGTAGGCACTAAAGAACAGCGCCTGCTCGATAACCTTTACCGGATTTATAATCTCCCCCCTATGATCAGCCTTGCCGAATACCAACGCCTGGCGTCCGACATAGGCTGGCAGGATATACAAACGGCCGACTGGAGTGAAGCGGTGGCCCCCTTCTGGGGAGCAGTGATCCGCTCGGCCCTGTCGGGACGTGGCCTACGGGGGCTGGTTAAGGCCGGGTGGTCGACGCTGCAAGGCGCCTGGGCGATGCGCTATATGCAAAAGGGCTACCGCTCGGGGCTGATTCGATTTGGATTATTACAAGCTACGCGTCCATGATTACTGCTTTTATTCGTTTCTCGCGCTTGCACACAGTGATTGGCACCACGATCAGCATTACCATTTTATATCTGATTGCACTGTCCTTTTCTACGGACGCATCGCTACATCTGCCGTTACTGGGTTGGACACTCCTGAGCTGTCTGGGAGCCAACATCTACATTGTCGGCCTCAATCAAATTACCGACATTGAGATCGACCGTATTAACAAGCCCTATCTCCCCCTGGCCTCCGGCGCCATCACCTTGCGTAGGGCGTACTGGTGGATCGGACTCAGTGTCACTGTGTCTTTGTTGATTGCTGTCGGGATAGGTAAGTACCTTTTGCTTACGGTGCTGCTCAGCCTTCTTTTAGGCACGCTGTATTCTCTGCCTCCGGTGCGTCTCAAGCGATTTTACTTCTGGGCGGCTTTCTGCATTATTGCCGTGCGGGGGCTAATTGTCAACCTCTTGCTCTTTCTGCACTTCAACGATCAGATTAATGGGCTAGAGCAGATCCCCCCTATCATTTGGCTGCTCACCGGGGCGATCTTCGTATTCAGTATTATTATTGCCTGGTTTAAGGATATGCCCGACATAGAGGGCGATGCCCGCTACGGCATCCGCACCCTGAGTATACGACTGGGTAGCCGGCGCGTAATGTGGGTCGGCGTGGGGTTACTGCTCTTCACCTACGCTACCCTAATCATTTATCCCCTGCTAAACCCGCTGTCGGCTAACCTTCCAGTTTTTATAGGTGCCCATGGGTTATTTGCGGCAGTACTGATGGCCCGGGCCATAAAGGTGGACTTAAGCAATAAGGATAGTATTGCCCGATTTTATCAATTTATCTGGGTTCTGTTCTTTTTGGAATACGGCACCTTTGGTCTAAGCAGTTTACTATAGGCGCTTGCTTACGCAAAAAACTGAATGATGGATATTCCCGGACTACGCAACGATCCCGATGGTATCCCCCGCTGCTCCTGGCACGGCGGGCATGACGACTATATCCGATACCACGACGAAGAATGGGGCCGTCCCGTAAAAGATGACATTCATCTATTTGAAAAAATCTGCCTGGAAGGCTTTCAGGCAGGACTGAGCTGGCTCACTATTTTGCGCAAGCGCGATAATTTCCGGAACGCCTTTGCTGGTTTTGATTTTGAGCGAGTCGCCCAATTTGATGATCAGGACGTCGAACGGTTACTACAGAACGCCGGTATTGTCCGGCACCGCGCCAAGATTGAGAGTACCATTAATAACGCACAGCGGGCTCGTGAATTGGTCCAGGAAGCTGGTTCCCTCGCTGCTTTTTTTTGGCAGTATGAGCCTCCGGCCACCGAGCGCCCCGATGATTTCACCTACGAGACGCTAAGTACTTACACTAAAACGCCCACTTCTACCCGGCTGAGCAAAGCTTTGAAAAAACGCGGTTGGAGCTTTGTTGGGCCTACCACTGCTTATGCCTTCATGCAGGCAATGGGACTGGTCAATGACCACGTTACGGGCTGCCATTGCCGATCGGCCGTAGTGCAGGAGCGGGCGGCTTTTGTACGGCCATAGCTATGTGGCGGGTTTTATATATATTCATAGGGCATTAGCACACCAAATCAAAAGCTATGAATCGATTTATTCTTTTTTGCGTAAGCATAAGCATACTGCTCACCCTACCCTTAAGTGCCCAGGAAAAGCGCTCAATTACTCTGGAGGACTACGCCGATATGGAATCGGTATCCAACCCCCAATTATCTCCGGATGGAGAACGCATCATCTTTAACCGGGGCTGGATCAACCTCAAGAAAGACCGTCGCGAATCAGATGTATGGATCATGAATGCCGACGGTACACAGCAACGGTTCCTGGTCAATGGCTCCAACGCCATTTGGTCGCCCGAGGGGGAGCGCATTGCTTTCACTAAACGAGGGGAACCGGAAGGGACACAAATCTTTGTCAAATACGTTGACCTACCGGGTGAACCGACACAAATCACCCGTCTGCAGCATAGCCCCGGCAACATGCAGTGGTCGCCCGATGGAACCCGTATTGCCTTCACCAGTTTTGTCGATAGTGAGCCAGAGTGGAAAGTATCCGTACCGGGGCGGCCGGAAGGTGCGCAGTGGACCAAGGCGCCGCGCGTAGTCGATAAACTCGTTTACCGGCGTGATCGTCAGGGATATGTCGATCCGGGCTACGACCATATATTCGTTGTCCCGGCCGACGGTGGCCGTGCCCGGCAACTCACCTCTGGCGATTATGATCAGGGAGGGGATTTCGACTTTACTCCCGATGGAGAGCATATTATCTTCTCGTCCTTGCGTATCCCCGATGCGGAATACACCTACCGCGAATCACAGCTCTATCAGGTATCCTTAGCTGACGGCAGCATAGAACAACTGACCGACCGAAAAGGCTCAGAATATAATCCGGTGGTATCTCCCGACGGCGATAAGATAGCCTTTATCGGCTCGGAATGGACGACTAATTTTTACCATGCCCGCAATGTCTACGTTATGGATGCCGATGGTGAGAACGTAGCCCGCATCACCGACGGGCTCGATCGCAATCCTGCTGACCTGCGCTGGGCTGCTGACGGCTCGGGGGTCTATTTTGACGTGCGCGAATACGGTACCGAAAACCTCTATTTTGCCGATACCGACGGTGACTACGAAAAGGTGACCGAAGGCAATCATATGCTCAACACCAGCGACATAAACAAAGAAGGCATTTGCGTTGGAGTCCGTAACAGCTATTACGAGCCCGGGGATGTGGTTATTTACCGTCCCGAAGGCGATATTCGGCAACTTACCCACGTCAATGACGATGTATTGGATGGCATTAATCTGGGAGAGGTCGAAGAAGTACGGTACACTTCGACGGACGGTACGGAAATTCAGGGCTGGCTGGTAAAGCCACCCAATTTCGACCCCGAAAAAGAATACCCATTAATTCTACGTATCCACGGTGGCCCGCACTCGATGTATAGTGTGCGCTTCAGCCATCCCTACCAGGTACATGCTGCCGACGGCATGTTGGTACTCTATACCAACCCGCGGGGATCGACCGGCTACGGATATGACTTTGCCAATGCTATCCAAAACGCCTATCCGGGTAAAGACTACGATGACCTGATGGCTGGGGTAGACGAAATCATTGAGCGTGGCTATGTGGACGAGGACCGGCTCTACGTTTACGGTGGTAGTGGCGGTGGAGTACTCACCTCCTGGATCGTCGGCCATACGGATCGATTCGCGGCCGCCTCGGTCAACTATCCAGTCATTAACTGGCTCTCTTTTGTAGGAACGACGGACGGAGTGGGTTGGTACCGCAATTTCAAAAAATATCCCTGGGAAGATCCATCCGAACACCTACGCCGTTCTCCACTGATGTACGTGGGTAATGTTACAACGCCTACGATGCTGATGACCGGTGTAAAAGACTTGCGTACTCCGATCTCCCAAACGGAAGAATTTTATCAGGCGCTGAAGGTACAGAAGGTACCCGCGGTGATGCTGCGGTTCAATGACGAATACCACGGCACTAGCTCCAACCCATCAAACTATCTGCGTACGTATTCCTACCTGCGCGGTTGGTTTGATAAATGGCCGGAGCAGAAAAAACAGCCGTAAAGAGTTTCATCCAATTTGCTGTTTTGTACGCCCGGGCGTACAAAACAGCAAATTGGATGGATTTCGTTAGTGCTCGCGCGAGATGACCATTTCTGTCATCTGGTAGAGGAGATCTTTTTCCTCGTGGGCAATTTGAATTTGGTCGAGATGACCGAAGGCAATATCCCGGAAGCGATCGCGCTCCGTGGCAGCCAATTCCGGAATGCGGAGCTCGCGGAGCATGGCCGTCACTTCGGTAATTTTCTGTTGTTCATCCATACCATTGGATTGCATGTAACCTTCCAGCTTTTCTCGCTGTTCCGGCGTAGCCTGCTGTATGGCTTTCAGGATGAGAAAGGTTTTCTTGTTTTGGACAATATCTCCTCCAATCTTTTTACCAAATTTATCGGGGTCGCCAAAGGTATCGAGAATGTCGTCCTGTAATTGGAAGGCAATGCCAATATTGCGCCCGAATTCCGAAAGATTGGTAATGTCTTGTTCTTTAGCTCCGGCACCAATAGCTCCCATTTCGAGGCTTCCGCCTAGAAGGACAGCCGTTTTCAACTCGATCATTCTCAGATACTCCGCAATGGTAACGTCATCGCGCACTTCAAAATTCATATCCATTTGCTGGCCTTCACACACTTCGCGGGCTACCCGGTTAAACACGCGAATCAGCCGCGACAATTGTTCTTCCCCTTTGAATTGCATGAGGCTTTCGTAGGCAGCAATCAACATTACATCGCCCGATAGAATAGCCGTATTGGAGTCCCACTTAGTATGCACCGTAGGCTTTCCACGACGCAGGGGAGCATCGTCCATGATATCATCGTGCACTAAAGTGAAATTGTGGAAAACCTCTACCGCATAAGCAATTGGCATGGCCTGATTCAATTCATCAGGGCGAAACATCTGATAAGCGATCAGCGCCAATAACGGACGCAGACGCTTACCGCCTAAAGACATAATATAGTTGGCCGGGGCGTATAATTCGCGGGGCTCACGAGCAAAGGGGTGCTTGTCCTGATAGGCTTCCAACACTTGACGTAAAGCAGACAGGTCTTTCATGGTTGTATTTGGTTTGTGCGTAAAGATAGGCCTTTCGCACTTTTTACCTAACTGGAGGCTTCTCAACTCTCTCATTTTTGCGAAAGCAAACCTATACTCTGGAAAAACGTTGTTTTTAAAATATGTATAGGTAAGGGAAATTAAAAGAACTATGAAAGCATACGACTTGATCATTATCGGAGGCGGGCCTACGGGGCTCAATGTGGGGATTGCAGCGGCAAAAGCCGGACTTAATTACCTCATCCTGGAAAAGGGTGCGCTGGTTAATTCCATTTATAACTTTCCGGCAAACATGACGTTTTTCTCTACGTCAAAGAAATTAGAAATCGGGCAAATCCCGTTCGTCTCCCACCTCGACAAACCCACCCGTGCCGAGGCCCTGGAGTACTACCGTCGCCTCACCGAGACCTTCGACCTAAAGGTGAATCTGTACGAGCCGGTAGACCACATGAAGCAATTAGAAGGTGGAGGCTACAGCATCAAAACGGCCTACGATACCTACCAAACGGAATCCGTAGTCGTCGCCACCGGATTTTACGATACGCCTAATTTGCTGAATGTACCCGGAGAAGACCTGCCGAAAGTCGTGCATTACTACCGCGATGCGCATCCTTATGTAGGGCAAAAAGTACTGGTCATTGGCGCGCGTAACTCGGCCTGTGATGTCGCTCTGGAGGCCTGGCAAAAAGGAGCCGAAGTCACTATGGCTATTCGGGGAGGGGAAATACACGAGCGCGTTAAATACTGGATTCGCCCCAACATCGTCAACCGCATCAAGGAAGGCAGTATTGACGCTCATTTCCACACAGTCGTTAAGGAAATCCGACCGAAAGAGGTGGTACTCGAAGGTCCGGAAGGGGAATTCACGATCGAGAACGACTTTGTCTTGGCAATGACCGGTTATCAGCCCAATTATCAGTTGCTCGAACGCCTGGGTATCGAAATACCGCAGGATGAAGATCGCGTGCCCCGCCATAAATCAGACAATCTGGAGACCAATTTACCCAATGTATACCTGGCCGGCGTTGTATGTGGGGGGATGCAGACCAATACGCTGTTTATTGAAAATACCCGCGACCACGGAGAAAAGATTATTCAGGATATTCTACGTAAGAAGGAGATGGTCGCCGGCTAAGCAACGATGAGTCTGGTAATAAGAAGAGCGCGCAGCCCGATGGTCGGGCTGCGCGCTCTTCTTATTACCACTAAAATGGTAGGTTAGTTGCCGGAGCTGTTCTGGCTAGACTCCATCTGCTCAGCGCGACGGGCGCGTTGCATAGTGTTTTCACCGTCCCAACTACGACGCTTAAAGAGTTCAAAGCGGCTAGGCTCCTGGCGCTCGGGCCAGTAGTTGTTGTTGCGATCAGTATCTGCTGTTTCGACATGTGGATCAAGTACAATTTCTTCCACTTCTTTTTCGAAGAAAAAGACCTTGCTCACCTCATCGTGGCTGCGGCGCCAAATCTCGGCAGGAATACGCACTTCTTCGCTGGTACCGTCAGTGAAGCGGAATTCCAGAATAATCGGCATCACCAAACCGCCGACATTCTCAAATGTCAGGGAATAGTAATTGTATCCGGCTTCCAGAATAGCCCGGTCTTCCTCCGTCAGGTTTTTCAGGTAGCGCTCGTATTCCATTTTGTCGAGTACCGTTACGGCAAATGGATCGTATTCATTGTAAAAATCTTTAATACTCTGGTCGCGCTCCATGTAGCTTTCCTGAGCTTCAAAACGCACCGTACCGATGTATTTTGGGGCATCTTCGGCGCGTTTCTGGGCCAGAGGCTTTTCAATCTCCGGATTCTGCGTGTTCACCTGGAACCATTTTACATCCGTCAGGGCAATATCCACGTGGTCGGTAGAATAGAACCAACCGCGCCAGAACCAGTCCAGGTCGACACCGGAGGCATCTTCCATGGTGCGGAAGAAATCAGCCGGGGTCGGGTGCTTAAACTTCCAACGCTGGGCATATTCACGGAAAGCCATGTCGAAAAGTTCGCGCCCCATGATAGTCTCGCGGAGGATATACAGGCCGGTTGCTGGTTTTGCGTAAGCATTGGAACCAAAATTCCAGATAGACTCGGAATTGGTCATGATGGGGCTGAGGCGATCCTTATCCATTTTCATATAGTCGACAATATTAGCCGGAATACCACGAATGGTGCGGCCCCAATTGTCTTCCCACTCTTGCTGAGCAATCGCCTGCAGGAATGAATTTAATCCCTCATCCATCCAGGTCCATTGACGCTCATCGGAGTTGACGATCATCGGGAAGTAGTTGTGACCTACCTCGTGGATGATCACCCCAATGTGGCCATACTTGGTCCGCTGCGAATAGGTGCCATCTTTTTCCGGGCGTCCGTAGTTGAAACAGATCATAGGATATTCCATCCCCATAGAGCCGTCGATAGACCACGCTACCGGGTACGGGTAGTCGAAGGTAAAGCGATCATATACATCAATCGTATGCGCTACCGCACGGGTAGAATACTGTCCCCACAGTGGGTTGCCTTCCTTTGGATACATGGACATGGCCATTACGGTACGACCATTGACATCTACCGCCATGGCATCCCAAATAAATTTACGGGAAGAAGCGAAGGCGAAGTCACGTACCATCTCGGCGGTAAAGTGCCAGGTTTTGGTCTTGTCGGCCGCTTCTTTTTCATTCTCCGCAGCTTCCTCTTCCGTAATGATCACTACGGGCTCATCAAAACTCTCGCGAGCCTCATCGAGGCGCTTGCGTTGTTCGCGCGTCAGTACTTGATTAGGATTCTGCAGCGTACCGGTAGACGCTACCGCGTGGTCGGCCGGTACGGTAATCTTCACGTCGTAGTTACCGAAGACCAGGGCGAACTCTCCGCGGCCCAGGAACTGCTTATTCTGCCAGCCTTCCACGTCGTTGTAAACGGCCATACGCGGGAAAAACTGGGCGATGTTGTACATGTAGTTGCCGTCTTCCTCGAAGAACTCATAACCAGAGCGGCCTCCCTGATTTACGTGATCGTTGATGTTGTACCACCATTTGATGTCGAAGGTGAAGGTTTCACCAGGATTTAGCGGCTCGGGTAGGTTGACGCGCATCATGGTTTTGTTGATGATAGCCGTCAGATCATTTCCATTCTCATCCTTGACCTCTTCGACGTTGAATCCACCTTCGAAATCATTGTGTAGCCGCTTAATCTGGCCAAAGGTCATGCGATCACTCAGATCATTCGTTTGGATTTTATACGTATCAGAGTCTTTAGCGCGCACATTTTGGTCGAGCTGTACCCAGATGTAGGTCAGTACATCGGGCGATTGGTTGAAATAGGTGATGGTTTCCTCTCCGCGCAGGATTTGGTTTTCATCATCGATTTCCACCTCCATCACGTAGTCGGCACGCTGTTGGTAATACTCATGGCCGGGAGCCCCGGAAGCTGTGCGGAAGCTGTTGGGCGTGGGCCATTCTTCCTTGAGTTGTTTGAATTTGTTGTAGTTGAGGTTAGGATTCTGTGCCGTCAGTAGCGTACCGACAGCCACAAACAACCCCAACAAAGTAAGTCGGACGTTCATAGCTTGCAAATGTGATTTTAGAAAATAAAGAGTCCACAAGATACAAAAAAGGAACCTTTTGCACTTGCTCAGCAATTATCTAATCTAGATACTTGCGTAAAAAAGTAAGATAACATTTTGGAGATTTCCAATTATCGCGTAAATTCGCGTCGCTGTTGAAAGAAATGGCTTGCACTAATTGAGGTATTTCGTAGTATTGCCGACTACTCTCTACCGAATATGTGCTACTAAAGATGGGGGTATAGCTCAGCTGGCTAGAGCGCTTGCATGGCATGCAAGAGGTCGTCGGTTCGACTCCGTCTACCTCCACTAATTAAAAAGGACTGCACTACGCAGTCCTTTTTTTGTTTATGGCACCTCCTCTCCCATCGAGGCGGTCCACAGCATAAACCACTCGTCGCGGGTCAGTTGTATGTGCAGGGCCTTAATGGCCGATTCCATCCGCTCGGTACGGCCCGTACCCAATACCGGTAGCATCCCCGAGGGGTGCATGAGCAGCCAGGCCAGTAGGATTTGGTCGATCATCGCTCCGTTACGGGTTTCTGCAATTTCCATAGCTACCTTGCGAATGCGCAGCACGCGCTCATCTTCCTGTTCGGTAAACATCTTTCCTCCGCCGAGAGGCGACCATACCATCGGCTTGACAGCATGTTCCAATAATTGATCAAAAGTGCCATCCAGAAACGGATCGAGGTGCAGCAGGCTGGCTTCCACCTGATTCGTCACCAATGGGATGCGCGAGCGCAGCATCTGAAACTGAGCAGGGGTGAAGTTAGAGGCCCCAAAATGGCGCACTTTTCCTTCTTTCATTAGCTGCCCCATTTCTTCGGCAATGTCGTCAGGATGCATCAGGGGTGAAGGGCGGTGAATCAGCAGCAAATCCAGATAATCAGTCTGCAAGTTTTTCAGGCTTTGCTCCACCGACCAGCGGATATGCTCGCGGCTGGTGTCATAGCCATGAAACTTATACTGTGGCCGATTGGGTGTGACCAGTTTGATCCCACATTTAGTGACCAGCTGCATTTTTTGGCGCAAGCCGGATCGGCCTTTTAGAGCTTGTCCAAATTCGGCTTCGGTAGTGTAATGCCCATAAATGTCCGCGTGATCAAAGGTGGTAATACCCCGTTCCACTCCGTACTCGATCAGTCGCAGCATCTCCTGAGTAGAATAGTTCTTGCCCCACACACCCCAGGTCATGACGCCCCAGACGAGACGAGAAAAGGTGGGTCCGTGGGGGCTTAGTTTAGTTGGTTGTAGCATAGCGTAGTTTTGCCCCAAAGATAAGAACTACTTGTTCGAAATCGTCAGATCAGCCACGTTGACGCGAATATCGTCCAACAGCTCAATTTCTTCCGGCCAGTTCAGCGTCGTCCAGGGGCGATTGGCTTCCGCCAAAAGAATTTTCTCCGTTTCCGTAAAATCCAGACGACCTTTAATATGGATCCACATCGATACTGATGCGTACCCCGGAGAGCCCCTTCTTTTGGCGCAGGTCACCGGCCGCTTCTACCAGGAGTTGCTTGGCGGCTTTGATGCGCTGGGCATCGCGCTCCAGCTTGATCAGAAAATCCATCAGGTAATAGGTACGGACCCGACTGACGTAGGGTACAGCGGGACCTCGCACCCGTTCGCCCAGTTGCTTGCGGATCATACCGTCGTAGAGCTTGGCCGCTTCGTTGACGGTGCCGGCCTTTTTGTGTTTCAGAGTCACCTGAATCAGGCGAGTGTAGGGGGGATAAGCAAAGTCGTGCCGCTCTCCCAATTCGCGCTGTACAAACCCGAAAAAATCACTACTGATCACTTCCCGCAATACCGGGTGGGCGGTGTTAAATGCCTGTATCAATACCTTGCCTTGCTTGTGCTTGCGACCGGCACGACCGGCCACCTGCGTCATGAGCTGATAGGCGCGTTCGGTAGAGCGAAAATCAGGGAACTGCAGCAATTGATCGGCGGATAAAATACCCACCATGCCCACCTTGTCGAAATCGAGGCCCTTAGTGACCATTTGCGTACCCACTAAAATATTGAGTTTACCTTCTTCAAACTCCTGAATGAGTCGGCTGTGGGCATTCTTTGCCCGTACAGTATCCAGATCCATCCGTCCGATACGGGCATCGGGCAGGTAAATTTTTAGTTCGTCCTCAATTTTTTCGGTACCAAACCCTTTTAGCGTAAGCTGTTTGCTGCCACAGGCCGGGCAAGCTGCCGGCAGGTTGGCCGTATAGCCGCAGTAATGGCACTTGAGATTATTGTGAAACTTATGGTAGGTCAGGCTCACATCACAGTGAATGCACTGGGAATGCCAGCCACAATCGATGCACCGGTAAGTGGGAGCAAATCCGCGCCGATTCTGGAACAGAATGGCCTGCTCACCCCGCTCTAATGTCTGCTTAAGCTCCTGAAGCAGGGCAGAGGTGAAATGTGATTGCATGGTACGCTTTTTCAGTTCCTCCTTCGCGTCAACGACCGAGATGCGGGGCATCTCCAACCCACCAAAGCGCTCGGGCATCTCCACGTGGCCATATTTACCCTGCCGGGCATTGAAAAACGATTCCACGGAGGGTGTTGCTGTACCAAGAATAGTTTTGGCACCATGCAGCTGTGCCAGATAAATCGCAGTATCCCGCCCCTGATAGCGGGGGGCCGGATCGTGCTGCTTGAACGATTGGTCATGCTCTTCGTCGACAATGACTAGACGCAATTTTTTGAACGGCAAAAATAAAGTAGATCTCGGCCCCAAAATAATGGGCTGCCCCTCGCCTACCGCCTTCCACAGCTCAACCCGTTCATTGTTATTTAGGCGGGAATGGTAGACACCAATATCATCGCCAAAGATGCGCTGCAAACGACGGATCAGCTGTGTGGTCAGGGCTATTTCCGGCACCAGGTAAAGCACCTGCTCCTCCCGCTGCAATGCCTCCTGAATAAGCTCTACGTAAACCCTGGTTTTACCACTACCGGTTACGCCCTGCAGCAGAATGACGTTTTTCTCCGACAGTTGTTCTTTGATTTCGCCAATTGCCCGCTGCTGCTGATCAGAAAGCTCTTCTGTATCCAGGGTTTCTTCTTCGTAGCCGGCAATACGGCTGATCTCATGCTCGTAGAGCTCCACTACGCCTTTCTTTTCCATCGCACGCAGGACGGTAGAATCGGCGTTAACCCGCTCGTAAATTTCCGTAGTACGCACAAAATCCTGCCCGCGCTCTAACTGAATGAGTGCCATAAGTGCTTCGGTCTGTCGCAGCGAACGACTGACCTTCTCCATCGCTTCCTCCAGCAATTCGCGTTGACTGGCGTAAGGCTCCTGCAAACGGACACAGCGTACCTTTTTAGCTTTGTATTTTTCCTTGAGGTCTTCCTTTAGGTAGATCACCCGCTTGTCGAGCATACTCCGGATAATGGGATATACCGTCTTTTGATCCAGAATCCCCTGAATCTCTTCAATAGATAATTCTTCCTGTATGGTAAGGGCTTCGGCCACCAGGTATTCTTTATCGTTAAGCCCATCAAAGAAGCCATCAAACAGGGGGCTGAGGGTCACTCGCGTTTCGCTGGCCAATTTGAGGTTGGCCGGCAGAGCAGCATTCATTACTTCGCCCAGGGTGCAACTGTAATATGCCGCCATCCACTGCCATAATTGTACCTGCTCCGCCGTAACGATAGGATCGGTGTCGATGACCGATAAAATCGGCTTGGGCTGATAAGCCTCCGGCGCTTCCTGATGTACACGAATAACCAGCGCCGTATACAGGCGGTTCTTGCCAAATTGCACCTCAACCCGCTTGCCAAAACCGATCTGCCCCATCCACTGCTCTGGCACGTAGTAGGTAAACGACTTGTGCAAAGCCAGCGGTAAGATGACCGTGACGAACGTATTGGTGGATGTTACGGGATGAAAATTGGCCTCCAAATCAATAACTTTTTAATCGCCAATGCTGTGGCACGTATTTTTTGGGCATACCACAAGGTACATAGCTAATCGGTTTTTACCATCTTGCTTACGCAAAAAAGCAGAGGTACTTCGGGCATACTGCATACAGTACGTGCGGCTCCACCCTTTTTCGACATCGGTGAACACTTCTTTATCCATTTGTTTGCACGGTATACACCAATCAGTATAAGCATCTACCCAAACCGGCTAATTCTTTTTTTTGGCGAAAGCCATTACCTCAGGAAAGGGCGTAGAAAAGAATTAATAGTATACTGGGGCAGGCAGGCACCCTGTAAAAAACTAACTAACAGATAGTTAGGCGGCGTTCACTCATACCAGCAGGATTTTAAAACCCAAAAAAAGTATTATAAAAACGGAATATCGACCCCCAAAATACCGGTTCCTTGTGGAAATATGACAAGCTTTTCCATCTAGACCAAACCTCACCCCACTTGACCCGTTAGTAAAAGAAAACCTATTTATGTCTTTAATGAATATCAAATGGCAAGATTTACAAATAAAAGATCCTACCAAGCTAAAACCAAGCATTGAATTTTTACACCGGTCAGCGCAGTTTCCTGCGCTTTTTGGCAATAGCCTATTACCTAAAGCAGAAGATGACTCGCAGGCCTCCCTCGAATGGGTACCCGAATTATACTCTCTGGTCGGTCAGGTGGTTGAACTCGATCAGCCGGTTCGTATGGCATTGAATTACGAAAAGTATGAGCTGCACGTGCTGAATGATAAGTTGCAAGCTGTTAGTATTCTGCCACTCACGGGTCAGACTAAATCACAGGTTATGGGTTATCTCAAGCAGATCACGAAAAAGCTTGGCGGAGACCCCAATAAAATTGAGCCGATCACTCACTATGAATTACCCGACCACGAAACGGATCACAAAGGGGTTTTTCAGGTCCTGAATCCGGCATTTGTACGGGAGATGGCTCGCTACCGCACGAATATTCGCAATATTCTGGAAACGATCAAGCCCAACTTTAAAGACAGCACGCCCATCCGCGTTTGGCCGCATCACTTCGATACAGGAATGGTTATCGAAGCCGATAAAGAAAAAACAGTTGGTATGGGTCTGGCTATGCCTGATGATATTGCTCCCGAACCTTACTTCTACATCAATCACTGGATTAAAAAAGGCGACATCAATTATGATGACCTGAGCCCTCTACCTGGTGGTGGTACCTGGACTAAAGATGACCGGCCAATGGCTATCTTGCGCATGAGTCAAATTCTAAAACGAGATGACGCCACGCAGCAGACTCGCCAAATTGCACACTTCTTTGTGGAAGGCATCAATACGTCCCTGGAACTAATCGGTGCCAAGAAACTGCAAATGGAAGGGGAAACTACCGCTTAAATTAAGTTGTATGACAAGAGCTATCTGGAACGGCACCGTACTTGCCGAAAGTGACGATATCGTCGAAGTAGAAGGTAATGCTTACTTCCCGCGTAGTGTGCTGAACATGGATCATTTTTCACCCAGTTCGCACCAAACCATTTGCCCGTGGAAAGGTACTGCCAATTATTTCGATATCGAGGTCAATGGCAAAGAGTTGCGCAACGGCGCCTGGTACTATCCCAGGCCCAAAGACGCTGCCAGCCATATCGAAAACCGCGTTGCTTTCTATGGTGATGTGACGATTGAAGAAACCATCTAAATAAACATTTATAGAGCCGCAAAATCTTGAAGAGACGCACGATGTTGTGGAGACGCAAGATTTTGCGGCTCTTCTATTTGCCCACAACAATAGGGCATGCCTCCCGTTTAAGTTTTATTCAGATCCAACCGATCATCATAAATAATCAGCATATCATGACCGTTTCTATTAGTTTCTCGAACCGGGTCACCACCCTGCTCGAGGCCTACCATGCCATTCGCCAACAAAGCCTGAAACTCTGTGCCCCTCTACAGCCAGAGGACTACGTGGTACAACCTGCCGGAGATGTAAGTCCGCCTAAATGGCACCTGGGGCACACCACCTGGTTTTTTGAGAATTTCATTCTGAAAGATCACCTTCCCGGTTATACGCTGTTTGACGAACGCCTCAACTATTTCTTTAACAGCTATTACGAAAGTCAGGGGCCACGGGTGCTGCGTAGCCAACGGGGAAACATGACGCGTCCGCCCGTGGAGACGGTGCTGGCTTATCGCCAAAAAGTAGATGAGGCCATGAAGCGTTTTTTGCACGAGCAGAAAGATACGCTTGACCCTCAACTCCATCTGCTAATTACGGTAGGCCTGCAACACGAACAACAACATCAGGAGTTATTGCTGACCGATATTAAATACATTCTCGGTAATAACCCCCTGCATCCGGCTTACCGCGAAGGGGAACAAAACCATAAGATCAAGGCCCGCGAAGCTAACTGGCTGCCGTTTAGCGAAGACCTCTATGAGGTTGGTCATGAAGGCCAAAATTTCTGCTGGGATAACGAGCGCCCACGACACAAGACGTATATCCACGATTTCGCTATCCAGGACCGGCTGGTGACTAATGGCGAGTATCTGGAATTCATTGAGGCCGGCGGCTATAAGCAATTTGAGCACTGGCTCAGCGACGGCTGGGATTGGGTAAATAACGAGCTGGCGCAAAAATCGCCGGAGTACTGGTTTGCACAAGACGGGCAGTGGTACGAGTATACCATGCAAGGACTTACGCCCCTCGATCTGGCCGCGCCGGTCACACACGTTAGCTACTACGAGGCTGATGCCTACGCCCGTTGGCGCGGCTACCGACTGCCCACGGAACAAGAATGGGAAGTGGCTTGCCAAAAACTCTACGATACTATTCCCCAAGATGGAAATTTTGTCGAACAGGAGGCATATCGTCCACTTCCTGCCCAGGGGGCCGATGATTACCAAATGCTCGGTCACGTTTGGGAATGGACCGGCAGTGCCTACCTCCCCTACCCTAACTACCCGCGATTTAAGGGGGCCCTGGGCGAATACAACGGTAAATTCATGGTCAACCAAATGGTACTACGGGGCGGCTCTTGTGCCACCCCCTGGTCCCACATGCGGACGACTTACCGCAACTTTTTTCAGGCCGAAAAACGCTGGCAATTCACCGGTATCCGCCTGGCGAAGTGATCAATGTGGCATGTTGTTTTGTTGTTTTTTTGGTATTATGACAGACACCACAATACCATGGGCATAGTGCATTGGTAGCTTGGTTACGGGGCCTTGCCCCTTGGAATAAAAGCGAAGCGCAATGCGAAGCATTATTCCAAGGGGCAAATTTCTCGTTACGTCTTGTTTTGCTCCGCGAAGGTCGGGTTGTCCTTTTAACGACTTGATGGTCCTACGTGCCTCCAACCCACAAAACAAGACGTAACGAGGAACCCAGCGGTGTACCCCAGGTGCTAGTGGCACCGCAGAAAAAAGAATAACCATTTAGCGGTTATTATAAGACAATACCATACAACCACAATACCATATCAATCATGACAACCTCCACCTCTGAACCTGCTTTTTCTTCCCTGGCTGCTGATGTAAAACAAGGCTTACTACGCAGCCCCAAGAAGCTGCCCTCAAAGTACTTCTATGATGCTCGGGGCGATGAACTCTTTCAGGCCATCATGCGCATGCCTGAATATTACCTGACCGACTGTGAATACGAAATCCTGGAAACGCACCAGCAGGACATCCTCCGCAGTATCGGTCGCCAACGCTTCGAACTCGCCGAGCTGGGGGCCGGTGACGGGTATAAAACCAAAGTCTTACTGCGGTATTTTCTCGAAAAGGGTATGGATTTTCGCTATTGCCCGGTCGATATTTCCGGTCATGTATTGCAGGAGCTCGAAGAGAGCCTCAAACAAGAGCTTCCTGACCTCAAGTTTAATTGCCTGGAAGGCGACTATTTTGAAATGCTGGAAGAATTACAATACGACTCTGACGCCCCCAAAGTCATTTTATTTATGGGGGCCAATATTGGCAATATGACGAGAGAGGAAGCGGTGGGATTCCTGCGACGTATCCGCACCAATATGCGCCCGGAAGACCGGTTACTGGTGGGCTTTGATTTAAAGAAAGACCCCGACGTTATTTTGCGTGCTTATGACGACCCGGCCGGCACCACTGCTGCCTTTAACCTCAACCTTCTGCGCCGTATTAATCGCGAATTGGATGCTGATTTTGACCTTGAGCAATTTCGCCACTGGGAAACCTATAATCCTATCACGGGGGCTGCTAAAAGTTATCTGATCAGTAAAAAAGAACAAATGGTGACCATCGGCGCCCTCAAACGCTCTTTCTCCTTTGCTGCCTGGGAGGCTATCCACATGGAGCTTTCGCTAAAATACAGCCTGTCGGAGGCCGAATCTCTTTTGGCGGAAGCCGGCTTCTCCCATACCCAACACTTTCAGGATAAACGGGCGTACTTTCTCGATACCCTTTCCAAACCCGTGTAAATAGTTTTCGATTTATTATCTTTTGGAGAAAATCGTACCCTATGCCACGTTTTCTCCTACCGATATTAGTCGCCTTTCTCATTACCGGCTGTGCACAGAATGTCCCAGACATTCCACTTGCCGAAGAACTGTATACGAAAATTCAGGAACAACTCATCATGGCTCAGCCGGGTGATATCATCACCCTCCCTGCTGGAGAATACCGCTTCGACCGGCCGCTGTCACTCGACGGCATTGTCGGCGTCACCATCCGCGGAGCCGGTATGAACGAAACCGTGCTCTCCTTCAAAGACCAAAAAGTGGGCGCCGAAGGCCTGAAAATAACGGCCGACTCGGTCACCATCGAAAACCTAACCATTCAGGATACCAACGGCGACTGCATAAAGCTGCAGGATTGTACCGGTGTCACCCTGCGCAATGTCAAAACCACCTGGAGCGGCGGAGCCAAAGAAGCGAACGGCGGCTACGGCCTCTATCCAGTGGCCTGCACCGGCGTACTCATCGAAAATTGTGAAGCGTCTTACGCCTCTGATGCCGGCATCTACGTGGGACAAAGCCGGGGCGTTGTAGTACGAAATTGCTATGCCCACCACAATGTGGCCGGTATCGAGATTGAAAACTGCATCAATTCGGAGGTCTATAACAACCGGGCTGAAGAAAACACCGGCGGCATCCTCGTCTTTGACCTGCCCGATCTGCCCGTAGTCAACGGTCACTCTACGAAGGTCTATAACAACACCATCCTCAGCAACAACCACCGTAATTTTGCGCCTGCCGGAAATATCGTGGGCATCGTACCACCGGGCACCGGCATTATCCTGCTGGCCGCCAAAAATGTAGAGATCTACAACAACGACATCCTCGACCACAAGACATTTGGCACGGCCATTGCCAGTTACCATATCACCGAAAAGCCCTGGGAAAATCAGGACTATGATCCCTACACCTACGACATCACCATCCGCAATAATACCTACGAGCGCAAGAAAGCACTGCCCGATCTAAGCAAGGACTTCGGTAAGATGGTCAATCTCGTATTCAAGGGACGGCCGCAGGATATACTCTATGATGGTATCCATGATGACGGGCGTGAAGGCGGCACCAACCCTATGAATATCTGTATTGAGCAGGCGGGCGACGACCTGCGCTTCGCCATGATTGATGCCGCCAATGATTTTGATAATGTACAGACTAATCTGACGCCCTATCAGTGCGTCGACCAATAATTCTACCCCATGCGATACACGTTTGTCTTTATTCTTCTGCTCATTCTCATCGGGTGTCAAACTGCCGATCCCGGCTATCAGGGTCCGGTGAACGCCCGTGGCTCGGAGTTTCCTTACCCCCAATTATCCGATTATGGCTTTTTCGTGGGGGCTCTGCAGGAGCAACAGCCCAATGAGGGCGTACTGCCCTACGAGTTGATCACGCCCCTGTTTACCGATTATGCGCATAAAGCGCGGTTTGTATGGATGCCTACCGGCAAAAAAGCGACCGTCAATGCGGAGGGTACGGTGCAGTTCCCAGACGAAGCCGTGCTGATCAAGACCTTCTACTATCCAGCCAATTTTCGGCGGCCGGAAGCCAAACACGATCTGGTGGAAACCCGCCTGCTCATGAAGGTCGACGGCAGCTGGCAGGCCTACACCTACGTATGGAATGACGACCATACCGACGCCAAACTGAACATCGTGGGCGACTATCAGGATGTAACCTGGATCGACCTCGACGGGCAAAAGCAGCGCATTCAGTACGTGGTGCCTAATAAAAATCAATGTAAAAGCTGCCACAACCGCAAGCAGGAGCTCCAGCCCATCGGCCCCAAAGTGCGCAACCTCAACCAAACCATTACTTACGCCGACGGCCCCGCCAACCAACTCGACAAGTGGCAGGCACTGGGCTACCTGGAGTGGGAAGGTCAGGCCCAAAACGCTATGGCCGTAGCCGACTGGGATGCTCCCACCTCCGGCACCTTGCACGAGCGGGCCCTGGCTTACCTCGATATCAATTGTGGTCATTGTCACCACCCGGAAGGTCCGGCTCACACCACCGGCCTTTACCTGCAAGCCGATCAAAGCAACGGCACCAAGCTGGGCCTCTGTAAAACACCCGTAGCGGCCGGCAAGGGCTCCGGCGGACGCACCTACAGTATTGTGCCCGGCGAGCCCGACAGCTCTATTCTCGTCTACCGCATGGAAGACACCGACCCCGGCATCATGATGCCCGAATTGGGTCGCGTTGTCCGCCACGAGGAAGGTATCGCCCTGATCCGGGAATGGATAGCGGCGATGGACGAAGCGTGCGAGTGATTTTTGCCTTCAGCTGAAGTGCTTCGCTGGCAGCGTGGCTATTGAATTTTTGCTCGCAGCGTGACGCCTGACAAAGCAGCGAGAGGGTGGAATTTTTGTATTCGGCTGGATTGCTTCGCTGGCAGCGTGGCTGTTGAATGTTTGCTCGCAGCGTAACGCCTGACAAAGCAGCGAGAGAGTGGAATTTTTGTATTCGGCTGGATTGCTTCGCGGGCAGCGTGGCTGTTGAATTTTTGCTCGCAGCGTGACACCTGACAAAGCAGCGAGAGAGTGGAATTTTTGTATTCGGCTGGATTGCTTCGCGGGCAGCGTGGCTGTTGAATTTCCCCATCTTTAGCCGAGCACCTGGGAACGACTTCGGTAACACGAAACACCAGCTATACCCTCCGACCTCGGAGAGGTCATACATCGGTAACCCCGAGCCTCATCCATATCATATCGACTTCGGTAGTGCCGCGGATCAAAAATCATTAAAGCCGGTTCATGGGGGGCGAGGCGAACACATTGCCTATCCTGCCTTCTGCAGGACAGGCTCTGACGGCATGCCTGCCATCATTCACCTTTACGTTTCCACCTATATTCCGTCCCTAAAGGAGCATTTGGAAAAGGTCCCTTTAGGGACCAGATGTGGGTAGAAAAATGAATTAAAAAGAGGATAACCGTGCCGTTATAGCCTGTCCCGAATGCGTGCGGGATACGGAATGAAGGGCACGTTTTTTTTCCAAAGAATATCGAATATTGATCCGCGGCGCTAGAGGCGGGTCGACTGTATGCGTTCGGGACAGGCCTCATCCGTGCCAACGGTACGGAGGTGTGTAGCGCGTGACGTTGGCGTGCTCACCGTGCTGGAGGTGAGATCCTGGGTAGTCGACCCGCCTTAGGCGGGTCGCTGGAAAATATTGATATGTTGGTGCT
>Ga0102940_1000187_pt1 | contig 43536 bp, 43 predicted proteins | sample SalPonR2_C_D1_MG_FD_78215 | JGI IMG/M metagenome (GOLD analysis project Ga0102940, IMG submission 78215) | Salt pond soil microbial communities from South San Francisco under conditions of wetland restoration - Salt Pond MetaG R2_C_D1_MG | ecosystem: Environmental > Aquatic > Marine > Intertidal... | reverse complement strand
TCGGGGTCGAGGTGTCCGATGTCGAGGTTGAAAACCAGCTCAAGCAGGTCAGGCAGCAGAACGGGATGACCAGGGACCAGTTCAAGGACCAGCTTCTTCTTGAAGGGATGACCCGGGAAATGTATGCCCGCAAGGTTCGGGAGGACATTCTCAAGCACCGCATTATCGGGTTTATGGTCCGGCGCAAGGTGGTTGTGACCGACGAGGAGATTGAAAAGTACTACGAATCGCACAGCGAGGAGTTCAGTCGGGACAAAAAGGTTCGGCTCAGTTTTCTGATGGTTGATTCCAGACAGCAGGCGGACACGCTCCGCTCTCGGATCTCTTCGGGAGACCTCGAATTCGCCGCGGCTGCCCGGGAATACTCCGTGGGACCGTATGCCTCGGACGGAGGGGAGCTTGGCGAGGTGGCCTGGAAGGATCTGGCCCCGGAGTGGAAAACGGCCCTCGACGGGGTCCAGGACAGGGAGATAAGCACTCCCTTTGCTCTGAACGGGAAGTGGGTTCTGCTCAAACGTGACGGCAGTGTCTCCCGGGGCAGCAGCGCTCTGGACGAGGTCCGGGATGAGATTCGGGAGCTGTTGTACCGGCCCCGGCTCGAAGAGCGGTTCAAGGAATACATGAAAGATCTGCGGTCCAAGGCCGTGGTGGACGTCCGGCTTTAAGCCGGCTCCACCCGGAACACGGCGGGGCAGGCAGACGGGGATCGAACGATATGGAATTGAAAGAACTGGGAAAATTGTTCAAGGATGAACGGATTCGTCAGGGGCTCTCCCTTGACGACGTCATGGATCGGACCAAGATCAGCAAGCGGGTGTTGACCGGCCTGGAAGAGGGACGTGAGGAGGATCTGCCGCACCCGGTCTACACCAAGGGGCTCATACGCAACTACGCCAAACTGCTGGGACTGGATCAGGATACCCTGGCCCGGCAGTTTGCGGAGTATCACCCGGAGCTTCGGGAACCGCAGGAGGTGGAACAGGAGATCGATGCAGCCCTGCCCGCTTCCGAGAGTTCCGGACGGAACATGGCCGGACTCGTGATCGGTGCAGTGGTTGTCGCGCTGGCCGGAGCCGGATTCTGGGCCGTGATCACCTTCTGGGAGCCGGTGGCCTCCATGTTTTCCGGCGAGGGTGAGCAGCCGGCAGTCAGCGAACCTGTCGCCTCTGCCCCGTCGGCCATGCAGCCCGGCGAGCCGGCCAACACGACCGGAGAGCGCGAACAGGCCGATGTCCGTCCCCGTTCGAATCCGATCAAGGCGCAGGAGAAGGTCCGGGAGGTTGCCCCGGTTGAATCTTCGGATGGACAGGCAAAGCAGGTGGACTCCGATGCCGCCAAAGAATCTGAACCGGTTTCCGCGTCGCCTGCCCCGAAGGAACAGCCTGCACCGGTTGCGCCCGCCCCGGCCGTTTCCGAACCGACTCCGAGCCCGGCTCCGGCACCGGAACCTGCGGCTGCAGAGGTCGAGCAGGAGCAGACCCTTGAGATCAGGGCCGTGGCTGACTGCTGGATCAGGGCCGAACCCGATGGAGGCGGCAAAAAGGATCTGCTGCTGAAAAAGGGAAGCAGGGTGTCCTTTCAGTTCAAGGAATCCATCCGCTTGCGTCTGGGCAATGCGGGAGGGGTCAGATTCACCCTGAACGGCACCCCGTATCCGTACACTGCCGACTCCGGGGCCGTGGCCACGGTGACCATTCCCTAGACCGGGAGGTCGGGGGGCCGAAGGTGGTGACGGGTGCGGGGCGGATATGGAATTTTCCGAAAAGGTGATCGTGCTCAAGATCGGCGTGTTCCGGGAGGCTGACTGCTGGGTCCGGTTCATGTCCCCTTCCCGAGGGGTCATGACCGGCTTTGCCTTTGGCGGAAAGAGGAGTCGACGCAGGTTCGCAGGGTGCCTTGATCCCCTGTCCCAGGTCCTGTTCCACGCCAGGACAGGGCGCAAGGGGGACTATCTCTGTCTGGAGGAGGGGACCCTGTGCAACCGGTTTGCCGGTCTCAAGAAGGACTTGAAAAAGCTGGGCATGGTCAGTAACTGTCTCAGGTTCTTCGAGGCGGTGCATGCCGGGACCGAGGGGATCGGCTCGGCCCATGACCTGCTCCTGGAGACCCTGCTCGCCGTGGACGGTTCCGAAGAGATTTCGGATTTTTTCCCCCTTTTGTTTCGGGCCAAGCTGACGTTCTCTCAGGGGTATGCCCCGAACCTGTCCTGGTGTGCCGGGTGCGGCATTCCGCTGGCCGGTCGGGAGCGGATTTTTTTTCAGGTCCAGGACGGAACGGCCCACTGTCGGCGATGTCGTCCCGGATCGGGCTGGTCCGTGACCCTGGATCCGGGAGCCTCGGCGTTTTTGACCCGGCTGGCCCTGGCCGAGCCGGATGACTGGGTGCACTGGGCGCCGTCCGGGGATATTCGTGAGGGGTGCTCCCGGTTCGTGGACGCCTTTGTGCAGTGTCACCTCGATCTGGTATGCGAGGGAAATCGTTTTTTCAGGCGTTGATGTTCGGGCGTGTGGTTTGCCCGTGTGGAAATTTTGAGCAGCGGGCCGATCCCGCTTTTGCCCATGGATGATACGAGGAGATCTGTATGAATTTTCAGGACGTGATTTTGAACCTGCAGAAATACTGGGGCGACTACGGGTGCGTGCTGCAGCATCCCTATGATATGGAAGTGGGCGCAGGAACCTTCAACCCGTCCACTTTTTTACGTGTGCTCGGCCCGGAGCCGTGGAAGGCCGCCTATGCTGAATCCTCCCGTCGTCCCACGGACGGAAGGTATGGCGAGAATCCGAATCGACTGCAGCACTATTTTCAGTTTCAGGTCATTTTGAAACCCGCCCCGGCCGATATCCAGGATCTGTACCTGAACAGTCTGTCCGTGCTGGGCATCGATGCCCGCAAACACGATATCCGGTTTGTGGAAGACGACTGGGAATCCCCTACCCTCGGCGCCTGGGGACTGGGATGGGAAGTGTGGCTGAACGGCATGGAAGTGACCCAGTTTACCTATTTTCAGCAGGTGGGCGGCATCGACCTGGAGCCCATCAGCGTTGAGCTGACCTACGGGGTGGAGCGGATCTGCATGTACCTGCAGGAAAAGGAATCCGTGTACGATCTTGCCTGGAACGACGAGGTGACCTACGGCCAGGTCTATCATCAGGCCGAAGTGGAGCAGTCCAGATATAATTTTGACTGCAGCGACGCGGGCATGCTTCTGCAGTCCTTTGACGCCTGCGAGAAGGAGTGCCTGTCTCTGTGCGAGGCCGGTCTGCCCTGGCCCGCTTATGACTACTGTCTGAAATGCTCGCACCTGTTCAATCTTCTGGATGCCAGAGGGGCCATCTCCATTACCGAGCGGACCGGATACATCGGTCGGGTTCGTAATCTGGCCTCGTCCGTAGCCCGGCTCTATGTGGCCCAGCGCGAAGAACTCGGCTATCCCCTGCACTCCCGGAACGGGTAATTTTCGGAACGAGAAAAGGAAACGATATGGCACATTATATTTTGGAAATAGGTACCGAGGAGATGCCGGCCAGGTTTTTTCCGGCCCTTGACGATTATCTGGCTGCGGAATTCGCCCGGCTTCTGTCCGAGTCCATGATCCGCTTTCAGGGGATCGAGGTCAGATCCACGCCGCGGCGCATGGTTGTTTCGGTGCAGGGCATGGCCGAAAAGCAGGACTGCGAGGAGATTGAGGCCATGGGGCCGCCGGCCCGGATCGCTTTTGACGGGGACGGCAATCCGACCAAAGCCGGACAGGGGTTTGCCGGGACACAGGGCGTGGCCATGGAAGATCTTTTTGTCAAGAAGACCGACAAGGGCGACTACCTTGCCGTACGCAAGGTGGTAGGCGGAGCCCCGGCAGTTGAAATTCTGCCGGACATCTGTGTGAAGATCATCTCCAGAATGCCTTTCCCCAAGAAGATGCACTGGGACGGCAAGGGGTTCACCTTTGGCCGCCCGCTGCGCTGGGTGGTGTCTCTGCTGGATGATACGGTGGTTCCCTTTACCCTGGGCTCGCTTACCGCCGGTCGTGAGACCCGGGGACACCGGGTCATGGGGCCGGGGCCTTTTGTCTGTTCGCACGCCGACTCGTTCTTTGATCTGCTGCGGGACAAGGGGGGCATTGTCCTGGACTTCAGTGAGCGCAAGCGGATTATCCGCGAGCGGGGCGATGCCCTGGCGGCTGAAAAAGGGGGGACCGTGGCCTGGATGGACGGACTTCTCAAGCAGGTGGCTTATCTGGTGGAGTATCCGCAGCCGATCCTGGGACGATTCGACGACAAGTTTCTGGAGTTGCCGCGGGAAGTGCTCCTGACCAGCATGGAATCCCACCAGAAGAGTTTCGGACTTGAGGACCAGAACGGGAAGCTGCTCCCCTGGTTTCTGACCACCCTTAATCTGGCCCCGGAAGAGACCGGTCTGGTGCGCACGGGATGGGAGCGGGTTCTGCGGGCCCGTCTCGAGGACGCCCGTTTTTTCTGGGAGGCGGACTCCAGGGCCACGCTGGATAACTGGCTGGACAAGCTTGAGAAGGTCATTTTTATAGGCCCTTTGGGGAGCATGGGTGACAAGTCGCGCCGTCTGGAGCGGCTGACCGGATTCCTGGCCCGCCGGATCTGTCCGGAGTACAGGGAAGCCCTGACCCGGGCCGGGCGACTGGCCAAAGCCGATCTGGTCTCGGAAATGGTCGGCGAATTCGATGACCTGCAGGGGATCATGGGCGGAATTTATGCCCGGAAAAAGGGAGAATCCCAGTCAGTGGCAACGGCCGTGTACGAGCAGTATCTGCCCACGGGGCAGGACAGCCCGGTACCGGCCAGTACGGAGGGGGCGGTCCTGGCTCTGGCCGATAAGCTGGACAACCTGGTCGGTTGTTTCGGACTGAACATGGTGCCCACGGGGGCGGCAGATCCCTATGCACTGCGCAGGCAGGCCCTGGGTATCGCCCGCATCGTGCTTCACCACGGCTTTCGCATTGATCTGCGGGAGATGCTGGCCGAGGCTGTTGCCTGCTACGGGGACGTAGCCTGGAAGACCGCGCCGGAGCAGAGTATTCAGAAGCTCATGGAGTTTTTTGCCGGGCGTCTCAAGGCATACTGGTCCGGCAACGGAATGGATACCAAGGTGCTGGACGCCGCTCTCGGGGCCGGGGTCTCGGATATCGTGGCCCTGAAACTCCGCCTGGACGCCCTGACCGAGTTCAGTGTCCAGGACGATTTCGAGCAGGCCGTGCTGACATTCAAGCGTGCGGACAATATCATCCGCAAACAGGGTGATCGTTCCGAGGGCGTGCTTAACGGGATGTTCAGGACCGGGATGCTGCAGGAGGAGCCGGAAAAGGAGCTGGCCCGGGAGATCGATGAGCTGGTGCCGCGCTGGGAAGCCCTGTGGCTTGATGATGATTATGCCGGACTGCTGGCCCTTCTGCGGGAGTTGCGACCGGTGGTGGACAATTTCTTCGATCACGTCATGGTTATGTGCGAGGACCCGGAGCTGCGGCACAATCGGTTGAACATACTTCAGGCTCTGGTCTCCAGGCTGTCCGGTCTGGCGGATTTTTCGGCTCTGCAGGTATAAAGCTCAGGGGCCGGGATTATGGGATTATGGGATTACGGGAGCCGGGCGAGTGCTCCCGTAATCCTGCTCCAGGGGAGCATAATCCTCGTAATCCCAAAATCGGGACCCGAATCGGTATAAAAAAATCTTGACAAACCATTTTATTATCCAATAATAGTTTCTTCTTTAGCGCGCGCTGTTTTTAGAAAAAGCTTTTAGAGATATTCAGGAGGTTATAACCTTGGCTAATCACAAGTCTGCTTTGAAGAGGCACCGTCAGAGCCTGAGAAACCGGGATCGGAATCGGGCAATGAAAACCAGAGTCAAAAACGTGGTCAAAAATGTCCGCATTGCCGTTGAGCAGAAGGACGCGGATACCGCAGCCACCGCTCTGCAGGCCGCCACGTCCATTCTGGATAAGGCTGCTTCCAAGAAGGTCATTCACTGGCGTGCCGCCAGCCGTAGGATTGCCCGTTTGAGCCAGGCCGTCAACGGCATCTAGCGATTCGCGGAATCATGCAATGACAAAAAGCCCGTCGCACTCTGTGCGGCGGGCTTTTACGTTTTCAAGGGTATCCGGTGTCGGGAAGGGTGTTTTGGACAACGACGTGTTCGACAAGTTCACGGGTGATCCGGTTCACCTCATAGCGGTGCAGGTCTTCGATTGCCACCCATCTGGCCTCCAGGGCGTCGTCGCCCGGACGGAGTTCTCCGGAAAGATACCGGCCGATAAAATCGACGATCACGTAGTGGTATCGGATCCGGTCCTCGGAGTCGTGTTGGATCAGGTCAAAGGTGTGCACCGGATGATCGGCGCGGATACGCAACCCGGTCTCCTCCATGGTTTCCCGTTCCACGGCATGCTTGAGAGTCTCTCCGAGGCGGATGCTTCCACCGGGAACGGCCCAGGTTCCTCTGCCCGGGGAGTTGCCGCGCCGGACCAGGAGCAGATGGTTTTCGTGAACCACAAGGGCGCCTACAGCCACGCGGGGCAGGTCGGGGTATTCGGTTTTGCTCATGGCCCGACTCTAGAAAAGCAGGTGATCAATGGCAATGGGAAGATTGCCATTGATCGTTGTTCAGAAAATAATAGGTTGACAGGGTTGCAGGTTCGTGCCATTTCTCTTTGCTCCCGATCATCGGGAGAAGTTTTTGATGCCGTGAATATAGGCTGGCGAATCAATAGGTGTCCCGCATCCAGAGAACCGTTCATCCCGTATCCACCTTTCGTATTTTTATTTTCAGGAGTATGAACTCATGTCCAAGTCTCTGTATGTCGGTAACCTGCCCTTTTCCGCCACCGAAGAAGAACTCAACGACCTTTTCGCTCAGTACGGCTCTGTTGAAAGCGTCAAGCTGCTCAGCGACCGTGAAACCGGCCGCCCCCGTGGCTTCGGTTTCGTGGAAATGGACGACAACGACGCCCAGGCCGCAATCGACGCGCTGGACGGATCCATGTTCGGTGGTCGGGCCATGAAGGTCAACGAGGCCAAGCCTCGGACTCCCCGCGCACCCCGCTGGTAGTCACCGACTGACCCCGGTAGTAAAAAGCCGCCCGGTTCCTTGAGGAACCGGGCGGCTTTTTTTGTTTTCCATGGATATGCTCAGCAGTTGGACCAGCACACTTTTACATGTTCCCGTTCCATGGCCTGACCGGCCAGACTGACGGATACGGCCAGGAGCATGGAGAGGGGCAGGGCGATCACGTTGGGGTCGACCCACTGGAGCAGAAATATCCAGCTGCCCGGTGCCGCTTCCGAGACCAGGGTAGTGGTGCCGAACAGCGCTTTGCACAGCCCGATGGCTACGGCCTCTTTTTTGTGAATGAACAGGAGCCAGAGCATGGAGGCCGTGAATCCGCCGACCATGGATACCTTGGCTCCGGTTTTGGTCATGCCCTTCCAGTACAGTCCGAGCATGTAGGCAGGCAGGAATGCGGCTGCGCACAGTCCGAAGAAGAAAGCCGTGGCCCGGGCAATGACCGAAGGCGGCAGGACCAGAGCCCAGATCAGGGCGGCGGCGATGGTCACCAGCACGCCGATGCGACTGGCGTTCATGGCCGAGCCGCTTTCCGGGGCAACCAGGTCGTGACCCAGGGAGGTTCCTCCCACATGAAACTGGCTGGAAAGAGTGGACATGGCCGCGGCGAACATGGCCAGCAGAAACAGGGTCGAGAACCAGTCCGGCATGACCGTTTCGATGTAGGTGGGGATGATCTTGTCCATGTTGCCCTGGGCCATGGCGATGGAGATATTCCCGAACAGCTTGTGAAAGACCGCGTTGGACAGGGCTCCCACGATAAAGGCCACCCCGGTCATGAGCAGGATGAAGATGCCTCCGTAGAGCACGGCCCGGTTCAGCTCCCGGTCCGAACGAACGGTCATGTACCGTACAGCCAGCTGGGGCTGGGCCAGGACCCCGATGCCCACACCGTAGATGATGGTCGTGTAGATGGTCAGCCACAGGGGAGAGCCGACCCTTGCTCCCTGGGTCCAGCCGAGCATGCCCCCGGCCTTGAGTTTTTCAGGCATGAGCGGGGCCATGTCCGTCAGATACTGGTGGGCGTCGACTACGCCGCCCAGGAGTGAATAGGTGTACACCACCAGGATGAGCATCATCACGGCCATGATGGAGCCCTGAAAGGCGTCGGTGTACATGACCGCTTTGAGGCCCCCGGTGATGACATACACGGCAAGAATGGCCGTGATCCCGAGAATGGCCAGGGTGTAGCTCAGCCCGAGCGATACCTCGAGCATCCGGGCGATGCCGATGAGCACGGCTGCGGCATAGACGGGGATGAACAGGAAGATGATCAGTCCGGCGAAACTGCGGATGAACCGGGACTGGTAGCGGTTGCCGAGAAACTCGGGGAAGGTGCTGCACCCGAGGGCCAGCCCCATCCGCCGGGTCCGTTTGCCGAACCCGATCATGGCCAGGAAGATACCCACGAAGATGGTCAGGAAGGTCAGCCAGAGCAGGGGAAATCCGAACAGCCCGGCCGCGCCCCCGAATCCGATGATGGCCGAGGTGGAAACGAAGGTGGCTCCGTAGGACATGGACATGACGAACGGGTTGATGCGGCGGCCGGCCAGCAGATAGTCGTCGGCCTGTCGGGTTTCCTTCCATCCTTTGTAGCCGAGAAGGAAGACCACGCCCATGTAGGCCAGGGTAACGAGGATCTTGATGGTCATGAGAGCTCCTTGGGATTATTCCGTCTTATCGACGGTTATGGTGACCTTGTCCGGGGTTCCGGCGTCGTTCCATTTCCAGATGCCGTAGCCCACGCACAGCAGGCAGGAGCCGATGCTCATCCAGAAGGCCAGGGCCATTTCCATTGATGCGAGTCCGGTCATGATTCAATTCTCCAGGTCGGTGTGAAAGGGGCGGTCGCCGTGGCGATGGGATAAAAAAAGGGGTCGCAGGCTGTATGCCTGCGACCCCTTGGGTGGCTCGATTCGCTTTTTCTGTTCAACAGCTCATCATGCCATGCCCTCCGGACCGCAGGCCATGGTAAAAAAGAAAAAGCTGAAAAAGAAAAAATTGGTGGTCCGATTGTTCATAAGCATTTCCCCTAGCCTGAACTGTCCTCAATTGTCAAAGGGGAGTTGAGCGGTTTTCTGCTGTCCGCAGGTATGTTTCGAGTGGTTGACAATCTTTGATCCTGAACTAGGTTGTCTACTCGCACGGAGGACGAGGATCCATAATCCCCGTGCAAAGCCGAACTGCGGATGGAAAAAATGTATTGGTCCGCGGATTCTTCTTTTTGTATTCCTCCTGCGGGTTGAGTGCAGAAAGCATCGGCACCCGGAGACGGTCCGGGACGTATAGACAACCAGACAACGTTCATGGAGGAACCATGTTTACAGTAACCGACGCCGCACAGGACCAGGTGGCCAAGTTTTTCGAAGACAAGGAAGCGCAGCCCATTCGGATCTATCTGGCTCAGGGGTGCAGCGGTCCTTCCCTGGCCCTGGGCCTGGATGAGGTCAAGGACAGCGACCAGAGCTATGAATTCAACGGCGTGAGCTATGTCATCGAGAAGGATCTGCTGGAAAAGGTGCAGCCCGTATCAGTGGACTTCAACGCCACCTTCGGGTTTGCGGTGGACTCCGCTCTGCCCAAGCCTTCCGCAGGAGGGTGTTCAGGGTGCGGTTCGAGCAGCTCCTGCTGCAGCTGATTGTTCGATATCAAGGCATTCTTCGAAAAAAGGGAGCCGGGCGTTACGCCCGGCTCCCTTTTTTCGTGGCTTCACAAATCCCCCGCGGTCAGCTTCCCGCAGGCTTGTCCAGGCTGGAAAGGGCCAGGTAGAAAGCGCCTACGGCCAGTTCGGCACAATGAAAGTGGTCCTCGGGCAGGGTCTCGAGAAATCCGGCGATCTGTTCGGGAGTGATCTGCCAGGCCTGGTCCACGCTTTTCCCTTCGGCCAGTTCGGCCACGGTGTTGGCGGTGGCCTGGGTGTTGCGACACCCGTCGATGTCGAAGGCGACATGTTTAACCCGGCCGGATTCAAGGCTCAGGAAAAACTCCACGGTGTCGCCGCACTCTCCGGTGCGCGTGCCGTATCCGTCGGGGGAGTGGACCCGTTCCATGCGCTCGTGGCTCAGGGCCATGCGCAGAAAATTGTCGGAGTGGTCCTGCCAGAAATCGAAAGAAGGTTCGGATTCGCTCATGTTCTGATCCGTTGTTGATGTCGAGAAAAGACGGAATTCGTCGAAAACCGAGAGGTAAACGGTGAAGAGGGAAGAATCAAGAGGTTCCGGGGCCGATGTGTATTTTATCGGTCAGGTCGTCCGCGGTATTTTTCAATGAAAGGGGAGTATGACTTCGGCACCGGGAGGCCGCCATGGAAGAGATGAAGACAAGCGAAGTACTGGTTCGTCTGGTGGATGGGACCACGATCACGGGAAAGACGAACATCAAGGATTTCCCTCGGCTCTCGGACTGCATGAACTTGGAGGACAACCCCTTTGTGACCCTGTTCGATGTTTCCCTGCACGGGTATGCGGGCCAGGTGGTTCTGGTGAACAAAAGTCAGATCATGTGGGCCATGCCCCGCAACGACAAGCGGAGTGAACACGACCGGTAAATTTCCGGCGGGATCCCTTCCCCTTCCTGTCTCTGGACCGCGGTCTAGCGCCAATGGCATTAAGTAACGTAATCCATACCGTGCCAGACACCCCCCTACCCCCCTCAAGGGGGGACTCTTGCGGGGCAATTCCGGTCTGAAATATCACCCTTCAGGAATTACTTAACGCCATTGGGTCTAGCGCAGGCACCCTTTGATGAGGTGGAAGAATTCGGATACGTATCGACCTGAAACCACGTCCGGAAGAGTGAACAGCGGCAGGTCGGACGGGGGAAAGCATCCGGTCAGGGCGAAAAAGAGGTCGGCCGAAGTCTGATCCAGCAGGGGGGCGATGACCGTGGTCCAGAGTTCGTTCTTGACCGTGTCCGGCAGCCCGAAGCTGCGGCACTGCAGGGGACGCTGGTCAAAGACCAGGCAGTGCTTGTCCTGTGACAGTGGACATAGAACCAGGGTGCCGAACAGGCAGTGTGCACCGGGTGCGGGAAGCGAGGCTTCCTGCTCTCTTTCCTTGTGGGCTGCTTCGGCGGCCCGTTCAATGCATTTGTTGCGGGTTTCGCTGCACAGGGTCAGATTCATGGCCCGGTTGAGATGGACGGCTTCCACCAGGGTCATGCGGATCGGAGTGCGGCAGCATTCGTCCCGGCCCAGCCCGCAGTGATCCGTGATGCCGCGTCTGGTCAATTCCGCCTCGGTCCGCTTGAGGGCGGCCATGTATTCTTCGAGGAACGGGGCCAGATCCACGGCCCGGTTGAATTCGAGGGAGGGTTCGCGGACGGTCAATCTGCCGCTTTGACGTCCGTATTTGCGTACGGTCCACCACTGCTCGAAATTGGCCGGCTTGGATTTCAGGTTTCTGAGTACCTTGGCGGCCATCTTGTGTCCCAGCCCCTTGCGCAGCAGGTAGGCATTAAGCATGGTCCCTGTCCTGCCGATGCCGTGACGGCAATGGATGAGCACTTTTTTGCCCAGGTACAGGGCCTCGTCCAGCCAGGCCAGGGCCTTTTCCATGGATTCCAGATCCGGGGCCTGCTCATCGGCGATGGGCAGATAGTGAACCTCGAAGCCCTCTTCCGCCTCGATTTCGTGCAGATCGCAGTATTCCCCGCACAGGTTCAGGATGGCCGTGATACCGGCACTGCGCAGCATGTCCAGCTGGGCGTGTGACATGGGTGCGCTGCCGACGGCCAGCTGTGTGGTCACCCAGGTGACGGGGCTGCGGGTGCGGGGCATATATCAGCCTTCCAGAAAGTCATTGACCAGATCGTCGATCTGGTCCGTGGAATCCAGGCGCATGTCCAGCAGTCTGGTTTTGGCCAGAAGCCTGCCCAGAATGGCCAGCCGTTTCTGGATGACCTTTTCCTCATCGCGGGAACACCTGGCATCCAGCAGGTCCGCCTTGGAGGTGACCGTGAACCCGTGATGGGTCAGGACCCGGGTGATGAACTCGATGCGCAGCAGCCTGCCGTCAAAGGAGGCACCGCCTCCCTTGAATCTGAAGTTGATATAGTTGTTTTTGGACTCTGAACCGCACAGGGCATCAACCACGGAAAAGTGGTATCCGAACCTGAGCATAAGGTGCATGTAATTGGCCGAAAGCACAGCGTAGCTGGACAACAGCGCCGAGTCCGCTTTGAATATGCCCGCGCTGATGCGGTCGAACTCCTCCCAGTCCACATGGAGCAGTTTCTTGTCCCATGCCACGTCCGGACTGCTCAATCCCCACCACAAGGCCCACATGGGCACGGATTTGAACTCTTCGGGGGTGACCGTGACCTGGTCCCGATCGGTTTCGAACAGACCGTCATCAATATCAAGGATGTACATGGAAATGGGCAGATCGGACTTGAGCTGTCTGGCCCGGCGCAGACCGCGTCCACCCTTGCCTACCAGGGAAAACATCTCTGAAACGCTTTTTTCATGCACAAACCTGACCAGGTCGTGCATGGACCGGCACGATTCCGGGTTGAATCGGGGCGAGGCCGGATCGGTCAGGGTCAGTCTGGAGATCCGCTCCATGACCCTGCCCAGACGGTGCACGGACCGGTTGTCCATACCCGGCTGGCCCCGCTCGAAAAGCTGGAGCAGTTCCCGGACCTCTCCGTCGTAGATAAGGGTTCTGTCGGCATCCAGGGTGATGGTCCGGTTTGAGAGTACCCCGTTCAGGGAATCAGGGTGGACCAGAACCGGAAGTCCGAGCTCCCTGGCCACCGAGGCGAAGTGACTGGCCCGGCTGCCCGAGCGGGCCACCACACCACGCAGTCTGTGGACCACCTGGGCCAGTTCCGGGCTCAGGGCTGGAACAAGAAGGATGCACTGATCCGGGACATCGGCCAGCTCGTTCCAGCTGTTGAGCATGTGCACGGGCCCGGAGGCCACTCCGGAAGCGGCCCGTTGTCCGCCGGAGGCAAGAATTTCGGCCGAGATCTGCAGGTCCCGGGCCGGTTCCACGCTTTTCGGGGTGTTCCGGATGGGGCGGGTCTGGAGCACGAGAATCCTGCCGTTGACATCAACACCCCATTCCACATCCTGGGGAGCCTGCCCGATGCGCTCCAACTCCAGCCCCAGGCCGATAAGTGTCTGCCTCTGGGCATGATCCAGAAGACATCTTGTGTCCGGGTCGGAGTCCTCTCCTGCCGGTTCACCGGGCCCGGTTCTGGGGACCAGAGTGGTACAGGGCGCGGCTGTGCCGTCCATGAGTCCGTCGCTGTGACCGGGCACGGCATAGATTCCAAGCACGTCCCTGTCCTGAACCCCGGGATCTTTTGTATACATGACACCGCTGACCAGAGGGTCGAGCATGGGCTGTACCAGAACGGCCATGGGAGTTTCCGAGTCGGTCAGGCCGTACAGAATGCGGTAGAACAGGGCCTTGGCCCGGTACTTGCCCGCCAGGATCCGTTTGTAGGTTTCAAGGATGTTTTCCGGGCCGACATTCAGGACACTGTCGTACTGACCGGCAAAGGACACAACACCGTCTTCAGCCACGGCGCTGCTGCGAAGGATGAGGCCGGAGCAGGACACGGCCTGCAGCAGATGTTCCGCGGATTCCAGAAGTTCATCGGCGATGATGTTCGGGACCGGAGCCGTCAGGACCTCTTCCTCCATTTCCCTGGCCAGCTCCTGGAGCTGGTTGGTTTTGCACGGCCTGATTCGGCGCAGAGCTGAATCCAGGCGCTCCCGCAGCCCGTTGCTTTCCAGAAAATAGTTGAATGCGTTGGCCGTGACCACAAATCCGGGCAGGACGGGGATGTCGGTCCGGGAAGCGACTCGGGCCAGTGAAGAGGCTTTTCCGCCGGTCAGGTTTGGATCCGTGGCGTGCTCCCCGAGGGGAACGAGATACGGCGGAGAAAAGTCCGGTTCGGGGACACTCGTTCCGAGCTGGATGTAGAAATCGATTTTCTTGTGATATTCCTGCAGGCCCATGTATCTGGTCGGGCTCATTTCCTGGAGCTTGTCGATCATGATCCGCGTCGACGTGCTCAGCTCCCGGCAAAGCCAGGCGATTCGGGCCCAGTCCGCATACTGGTCCTCATAATAGATTTCTTCCAGGTCCGCGATCCGTTCCAGAGCGATGTTGTCGTGCCGGAGCACTTCCCGGAATGCGTTGTACTTGTTGCGCAGCAGTGTCCCGGGGGAAAAGACCTGATAGGTGAGGTGACGAAAGAGATGTTTGAGCATGACGGCGCCAGGGTAGTGATAAGGTGGTTGGGATCAGATATTTTGCATTATTTGCGAAGAATTTCGGCTACTTTCCCCTCCAGCTCGCCTTTATCGATGGGTTTGACGCAGTACTCGTCCGCACCGAGTTTGAGAGACTCCCGGGCGGTCTCCAGAGTGGGATATCCGGTGAGCATCATGACCCGGATATCCGGAGAGATTTTTTTGAGCTCTTCCAGTACTTCCACTCCGCTCATTTTTTTGAGTTTCATATCCAGAATGGCCAGATCCACCTGGTTTTTGCGGGCAAAGGAGAGGGCGTCCTCCTCTTCGGTGAAGGGATGCACCGTGTGTCCCTTGCGGGACAGAATGCGTTTGATAAGCACGCCTGCATCGAGGATGTCGTCCACTACGAGTATGGTTGCCATGGGTGTCACTTTCGGTTTGTTGTTGTGTGAGCGAAAATCAGGTTATCAGGTCCAGTGTCGCCTCGCACATGTCCTCGGGAAGTTCTTCCTGCCATAAGGGAAGCTCTATGAGAAAAACGGTTCCGGTACCCTGAGCGATCAGGGAGTGGTCTCCCCGTTTCAGAAATTCCGGGGGCACGGGACTAAAGGCGGAAATGCGTCCGTTATGGTCCTTGATGATTCCGAAGGAAACGGACAGCCCGAGTCCGGTTCCCTTACCCACGGACTTGGTGGTGAAAAACGGGTCGAATATTTTGTTCATATCCCGGGTGGAGATGCCGGGACCGGTGTCCGCAATGGTGATCACCACCCTGCGGCGGTGGGAGCACAGCTTTGTTTGTATGATGATATAGCCGTCCTCGCCAATGGCGTCAAAGGCATTGTTCAGAAGATTCATCCAGACCTGCTTGAGCCGCTCCCGGTCTCCTTCGATGGGAGGGATGTCCAGATCCAGATCCTGCACGATCCGGACCCGGTTCAGGCCGAAGGTGTGCCCTACCAGGGAGATGACCTCGACGATGGATTCATTGAGATCCACTTCACGCATGGTCGACTCCGTGCTTCTGGAAAATCCGAGCAGATCAGAGACGATTTTGCGGCATATCTTGGCCTGACGCTCGATGATCCTGATGTCCTCCATGAGCTGATCGGCGTGCTCTTCCTCCTCCAGATCCTCGAGAATGAGCTGGGCATACCCGAGAATGATGCCAAGGGGGGTGTTCACTTCGTGGGCCACACCTCCGGCCAGGCGTCCCAGATCCTCCATCTTCTGGGAGTGGATGAGCTGCTCCTGGTACTGCTTGATGACCGTGATGTCCCGGGCCGTGAGCAGCAATCCTTCGACCTTTTCGCCGTCGTATACCGGGACCTTGAGAATGTGAAACCAGCGCATGCCCTGCCTGCCGGGCACCCGGATCTCCTTTGACAGGTGGTTCTGGGTCTTGAGAATCTGCTGGTCCTCGTGAAAATTGTGGTCGGCCTGCTGGGCGGAGAGCAGCTCGAAATCGGTTTTTCCAAGGATCTCCTCCTCGCTCCGATTGAAATATCCGCAGAAGGCCTTGTTCACTGCCCTGTACACGAGATCCTTGTCCTGCAGGGAGACCAGGTCCGGCGTGACATTCAGAATGGTCCGCAGCAGCTGTTCCTGCTTGGAGCGCAGCCGTTCGGCCTCTCGAATGTCTTCAATGTACCCCTTCAGGGTCACGGCCATGAAATCGAAGGCTTCGGAAAGATCCTGGATTTCATCCCCGCGGTTGGCTCTGTATACCGGACAGTCCAGGCAGGACTGCCCGTTTTCCGTGTTCTGAAAGTCTCTGGAAAAGCTGCCGGCCAGATGCCAGCACCGGCGCCTGTTGTCTCCCCGGGCCGGGCAGGACGGAAGATTGCAGGGCACGCTTTCGTAGCATTTGCCGTGCAGGACCGGGGCGGTCTGGATGTCCAGATTGCCTCGAATGACTTCTTCGGCGGAATCCTTGAGTATCTTGATTCGCCTGGTTACGGTGCGGGCAAACCACGAGGCCAGAAGAAAGGCGATGGCCACGGCCCCGGAGGTCAGGGCGAAGGTGGTGAAAAAAAGTTTCCCGATGGTCTTGTCCACCGACGCCCTGGACAGCCCGAGACGGACCGTGCCCAGAATCCGGCCGTCGATGGCGATGGGGGAGATACAGTCGTACACCAGCTCGTCGTCGGTGCGCAGCAGCTCGATGTGTACCGGTCGGTTGCTGCCCAGGGTGTTGGCCTTGAGCAGTCCGATGGGAAATCCGCCGGAAAAGGTGTGGGCCAGCACGTTGTTTTGGTCATCGGTCAAAAAGACGTAGTTGACGTTTTCGGAGCGGTTGCGGATATCGTCGACCAGATTTTTGAGTCGGAGAAAGTCCATGGCCAGCAGGGGTTCCGCTGCTCTGTAGGACAGGTTTCTGGTGATGGCCACCCCTCGTTTCCTGCTTTCCTGGCGCAGAGATTCGGCCGCGATGGTGCTGATCATGGTCCCGAGGAAAAGTCCGAACAGGACCAGCAGGGCCGTGATGCCGAGACTGATCTTGGTTCGGAACCGGAGATGGGACAGGTTAAGGGAGAGTCTTGTCATGCCGGCCTCGGCTGATTTTGTTTACCAGGTCTCGAATGGAGTCGAAGTCGGTGTTCGTGGACGGAATGATCCTCTCGATTCCGGCCTGAGCCAGAATCACCCGGTGCTCCGGAACAGACGGATCAAGGCGCTTCAGGGCTGCGGCAATCAGGCCCCGGGTCTTCGGATCCAGATTGCGGCGGGCGGCGTAGACCCAGGAGGGATACCACGGAGTGTGAGCCAGAACCCGTATCTGAGAAAGGTCCACCTTGTCCCGGACCACGTCCAGTGTTCCCTCGCGAATGGAGCCGATATCGTACTTTCCGGCGTGGACAGCCAGAACCACTTTTTCCTGTTTTCCTCCCGGGCCCGGAGCAAAGGAGATTTCGGAAAAGTCCGTTGCCTGCAGTCCCTGGTCCATGAAGTATCCGAGATCGAACAAAAACCCTCCAGCCGAGTCCCGGTCCACTGCGATCCATTTTTTGCCTCGACAGTCCTGGATGGATGAGATTTCGGGGTGGTCGCTCCGGGTGATGATCTGTCCGCGGAACATGGCCTTTCCACCGGGTTCGACGATGCGGGCAAACGCTTCTGCACCATGATTGTCCGCCATGCGGACATATACGAGGGGATTGGAGAAGGAGATGTCGATTTTCCCCTGCTCGACCATCTTCAGGTGTTCGTCAAAGGTGTTCGGGAAGACCTGTCTGATGTTCAGGCCGGTCTCCCGGCGCAGGTAGCGGATGAGAGGGTCGTGGCGACGAAAGGAGACCGTATGGGAGTACTGGGGCAGATAGGCGTAGGTGATGGCCGGGGGCGGGGTGGGGACCGCGAGCTCGACCCGGTGCTGCATGTTTACGTATTTCGGTTTTTCCTCGCTGCAGGCCGAAACGAGCAAAAGGAGCAGGATCAGGGGAAGGGCTTTGAAAAAGCGGCTTCCGGAATTTACGAGAAGCATTGCCGTGTTCCTATTTTCCGAGGTCACCCCAGCTCATGGGTTGCTCTCCGGAGTTTGCAGCCTCTTTCATGGCCCTGTCCAGGCGGCGGAAAAACGGGAGGCGGGGACGTATCTTTCCGAACAGGATGCGGACCAGAACGAACATGGGGATGAACACGAAAGCGAATCCCACGGAGAAGTCTGTGCCGGGAAAGGGGAACTCGATTTCGGAAAAACGGGAGTGCATCCAGGCCAGGGCAAAGGGCAGGACCCATAGGGAGCAGGAAAACAGGGCCGCCTGGGAGAAAAAAACCCGTCCGAAATATTCGTTGGCTTGTCTGTTGCAGAGTTTGTAGTTCGTTTTGTCCTTCATCCCGATGGCCTTGATGGACGAGTTGTGCATGGAGACCATGGAGTCCTGCAGCCCTTCATAATAGTCCCTGTTCAGGAGGTAGACCAGGGTCCGTGTGGCTTCCCCGACCAGAACGCTCAATCCGGCCAGGACCGTGGTCCCCAGGAAAAAACCGAGGACCGGGATTTCCGGGACGCGGTAGAACCAGATCAGGATCGAGTCAAAAAAAAGAAAGATGGTGTGGAACATAACCTGCCATGGGAATATGGGTGAAAAGAAAAGAAGCGGGCGGGTGGAGTGCCCGCCCGCTTCGGGGAGTTTGTTCGCTTGTCCTGAGGCTTAGAACGGGGGAACGAGGCTGTATCCGAGAAATCCTTTAGAGGTATAGCGGATACCGACGTACAGGGCAAGAATGACGAAGATGCGCTTCAGCCAGATGTCGGGGATGTACTTGGAGGTCCGGGGTCCGATCATGGATCCGACCAGAACACCAAGGAGTTCCACGCCGATCAGGGGCCAGAAGACCGGGGTGTCCTTGACCACCATGTAGGTGGAGATGGAGATGACCATGCCGACGAAGACGGTCACAGCCGAAGTGCCGGCCACCAGGTACATGGGCAGTCCGGCCACGCTGGTCAGGAAGGGCACCAGAAGAAAGCCGCCGCCGACACCCAGAAAGGAGGCCAGGCCGGCGATGAAAAATCCGCCCACAACCGGGATTACGGGGTTGAAGGAAAATTCCACGCCGTAGAAGGTGAACACGGCTTTTGTGGGGGAGAATGCCTTGACCTTGACGCCCAGCTCGGACGCGTCGATTTTGGCACCTTCGCTTTCCTTTTTAACGGAATCCTGGAATGCCTTGGCTGCTTCCTTGGCTTTCTTGTTGCTGTTCTGTCCGGTCGGAGTGGTCTGGTAGAACAGGTAACAGCCCAGGAAAAGAACAAACAGGCCGAAGTAGCCGATATAGGCCTTCAGGGAGATCTTTCCTGCGGTCAACCAGGGAACCAGGTAACTGCCCGCCACGGAACCGACGGCCAGAGCCAGGCCCAGAGGGAGGACCAGACGACCCATTTTGTAGTAGTTGAAGGACCCTGTGGCCGCGCTGGTGCCCACCAGCCACTGGTTCGACACCCGGATGGAGTCGGTGATGACCTTGTTCATCAGGTTGCCCTTGCCGAAGCTCGAGGCATAGTCACCGAGGCCGAAGATCGTGATGTGGCCGACACCGGCCATAATGCCGCCGAAGGCACCTACGGTGGAGAAGATCCACCCGACCCAGATCGCCCAGACGAACCCGAGAACCAGGTTGATGGGGGGGGCGCCGGCGAGACCGAGATAGCCGGCCTCACCTTCAAGCGTTCCGGCCGGAGCGGCCTGAATGGCGTCCCCGAGACGATCGGCCAGAGCCGGTTCCACAAGGGCCAGCAGCCCGAGGGCGACCATGGCCGGAAATGCAAAACAAAAAGACTTTTTCACTGTTACCTCCTTTATTTGTTTGTCGGCAGAGCCGACGAAATTCTGTGAACGGTTGGCAGTTATTTACATTCCTGCGCCGGAACGTGCGGAAATTATGCTTTTCGTTGCAGAGTTGCACGGTCATTAAAAAATATTACTGTATTAGTGTATACAGGTATTTCAATGTCAGGAAACGAACTATTTAACGTGAAAAGTATGACAGTATTGTTCAGGTTCGATCATTTTGAGAAGTTTCTTTTCATTTTTTTTTAAAAAAATATGCAGATATGGAAAAGTATAAAAAAATATCTAATTTATTGAATGATATTTCAATAGAGTAAAAAAAACAACTATTTTAAAAAAAAAGAATATCAAGGTGTTGAAACAGGAGAATAAAAATCATGCTTGAGTAAAATTGTCAATAAAGTGCAGGTTTGTGATTTTTTTCTCAGAACACATAGTGTTTTTGCGAGGAAAGGAAAAATGCCTGAAAAATATTGTTCAAAATTTCACAATATTTTCTTAAAATACCCGTGCGACTAAAAAAAAGCGAGCATTTTTTCTCCGGCTTCAGGAAGAATGTGGTGAAAATTGAAAAAAGGCAACGCGTTAGAGTTGCAAAATCTCTTTGAAAATGTATATGGTTGAAGAACAAGCGGAAACAATTCAAGAACGTGATGGGTCGCTGAACGGACAGCCCGTCCGAAGGAGGGAGCAAGTCGTGAATAAAAGTGAGTTGATTCAGACCTTGGCTGAGGAGGTCGGAGTCGGCGTCGAGGAATCCACTGTCATCGTCGACACTTTTTTCGACTCCATTCGTGAGGCCCTGCAGGAGGGGAATCGGGTAGAGCTGCGCGGGTTCGGAAGCTTCAAGATGAAGGAATACGAGGGATATGTCGGAAGAAATCCAAAAACCGGGGAGTCTGTCAGGGTCAAACCGAAGAGGATGCCCTTTTTCAAGGCGGGGAAGGGGCTGGTTGATCTGCTCAACGAATGAGTCAAGGCTCCTGCGGAGCCTCGAGGGAACGAAAAAAGGACACCGGGTGATACAGGTGTCCTTTTTTCGTCTCACGGGGCAAAAAGAGGCTCAAAATCAAAGGTTCCGGGCAAACGGGCCGCTACGCCTCGAGAGTCACCGCCCTGCCGTCATGTACATAGTACAGGAGCCGGTATTTCGTCTTGAGTAGATCGAGCAGGCTGGACATGGTGTGTTTGCCGGTGTTCTGGACCCGGATGGAGACGTGTCGGAATCCGATTTCTGCGTCTTCATAGGAACTGAGAACGCTTGTGAGACGGACGTCTTCCCCGGCCAGGCATCCGAGGAGATCAATGGCGGCTCCGGGGGTGTCCGGCAGTTTGAATACGAACTGGATGCTTTTGTTGTCCATTCCGGTGGTCTTGCACAGGTAGTTGAGGATATCCACTTCGGTAATGATGCCGAGCAGATTTCCGTCCCGGTCCTGAACCGGCAGCCCGCCGATTCTATGCTTGTTCAACTGCTCTGCGGCCTGCTCCACGGTGCTGTCGGGGAGAATGGTCCAGGGGTCAATGGTCATGACATCCTTGACCTTGAGCGTGGCCAGGTTGTTTTCCTGTCCCTCCCGCGTCCCGCCGGGAAGAAATTTTGAGGGCATTGCGTCCCGAATGTCCCGGTCGGAGAGTATTCCAGCCAGTTTACCCGAGGAGTCGATGACCGGGAGTTGACGAATGTTGTTTCGTCGCAGGATTTCCGCTGCATCAATGATGGTCGTTTCCATCCCGAGATTGATCGACCCCTCGGTCATCCAGTTGTTCACAAGCATAGGCTCCTCCTTGCAAAGTGGTAGGTTTTCTTTGTTTTTGCTATGGCCCGTTGCCATTGGAATGTCAAAATCAATTTTGACATTCAGGCTGGTTTTCCATGCAGGGGAGGGGCGGAGCTTGTATTTTCGTATCAGACCGCGCTGTCGGCTTTGATTCTTTTTCGTTTTCGGACCACGACACCTTTGGTGCGGGTGGTTCGAGGCGCGTCCGAAGCGGTTTCTTCCTTTTCTTGAGACGCGACTGTTTCCGCGGAGTCTCCGGGCGTGGGGGGCAGGGTGACCCCGGGGCTGCCTGTGCCGGCGGCAGTCGTTTTCTTTTTCAGCGTCTTGTCGGCCGGAGTCGGGGAGGCGGTGTCGGTTTCAGCGGACTCCTTCTCCTCTTCTTCTTCCTGGTCCGGGCTGCCTTTGCTCAGCAGTTCGTCAGCCAGTTCGTCCGGAGTCTGAATGTTGGATTTTTTGTTCCATTTCCATTTGATGTACGGAATGGGCGATCCGTTGGAGAGGATTGCAATCTGCTCCAGCATGATTTTTACGGCTGCCTCGGGGATGAACAGATGCTCGCATTCGGGGCACTTCAGGGCCGGGACGTCTTCGAAACAGAACAATCTGTTTCTGCTTTCCATCTGGTACACTGACGGAGTGGATTCATAGGGTGTATTGCAATTTCGGCAGTTCATGCGGTACCTCTCGAATTTTCCTGGTTGAAATCAAGGCAAAAAAAAAGAGCCCGATCCATCACATGCATGATGGAGCGGGATCGATATGTTGTGCAGTTGGTGCCTGCTCCGGCGAAAGGAAAAGACCCTTACGAGGGGATCACTGAAAAAGCAACCCCGAAGTCCGACGTTTTATGAGCCGGTCAGGTTCAGCAGCAGGTTCCCGGATGCGTTTGCTGCAGAGCGTCCAGCAGGATGTTTTCCGCAGGAAAAACGCCCTTGGCCCGCAGAACCTTGATGGTTTTTTCATACAGGGTGTCAAGGTCGCCGAACTGAATTATGGACTTGTACTCCGGGGCGATCAGACAGGAAGAAAATCGGGCCTGGCCGGTCTGGTCCCGGGAGCGCAGGATGAGAATTCTGAATTCGCGATCTTCGTGCAAGAACTGAAATTCCATCTGTTTCACGGATTTATCCGTGATTGTATTCAGGGATGACAGGTGCGGTCCATGGTCCAGAGTGGTCTGGACTGCCGCCAGAATGGCATTTCTGGTTTTTTCGAGGCGTTCCTTTTCGATCAGCTCGATAAGCAGGATGGTTGTGTTCAATTCAGCGTAGACCGCTTCGAAGATCCCGTTGTTTTTGAGTTCGTCGTAGAGAACCTCGAACTGATTGTGATCCACGTTGCCGAAATGGGCCAGGTCCGGCCTGCTGTCCTCGATGGATGCGTAATCTTCGCACACGTAAGGAGTGATGGACAGGGATTCGTAAAGATAGAATTCGAGTCCGATGGCGTTTTCTTCTTCCAGAATACCGGATACCGAAAGGTCGGCCAGCAGAATCTGATCATCGACCTCCAGGCCGTACTCGGTAAAAAGAGCCCGCTTGGCCGTATCAGACGTCGGGATCGAGTAGTTGTACAGGGGGTAGACCATGCCGTCCTGGTCGTGGATCGCCACATCCCGCCAGGTTTCGAACTGGGAGGCGACCATGTGCTGAAAGATCTTGCGGATGAATTTCTTCATGCACATGGTGAAAAGCTTCAATTCCTTGGCTCGATTCATGAATGGCTCCGGGTGAGGATCTGGCGTTGGAAAATTTTTCTGTTTAGTAGGAAATCGGCCTGTTGTCCAGCCGTCTTCCTCCTGAATTGTGACGGAAAGGGGGCCATGCTTTAACAAAGCATGGCCCCCTTTTTTGGAAGTTCGGGGCGTGAGGGTGGCTATTTCATGATGTCGGTGACCCGCATGGCCAGTTCGAAGAATCGGGCAGGAAACAGTCCGAGCACCAGTGTTGCACCGGCCAGCACTCCTGCGAAAAGGACCCCCCCGGTTTTTTCCGGCATTGGGCTTTCGCCGGGTTCGTCGGTATAGGCGTGGCGTACCAGGTTCAGGTAGTAATAGATGGATATGGCCGTGTTCAGTGCGGCCAGGATGACCAGCCAGTCGTACCCTCTGCCCCAGGCGGCGCTGAACAGGAACAGCTTGCCCATGAATCCGCCGGTGGGTGGCAGACCGACCAGGGCAAAGGCGCCCACGGCCAGGACAAAGGCCAGGGCCGGGCGGGTCTTGAACATGCCGTTCAGGTCATTGAGCTGCAGGTTGCGGCCATCGCCGGAAATGCGGCAGATGACCCAGAAACAGGTCAGGTTCATGATGATGTATACCAGGCTGTAGAAAGCGGCCGCGGCCAGTCCTTCGGCCGTGCCGGCCACCAGGCCTACGGTGACGTATCCGGCGTGGGCAATGCTCGAGTATCCAAGCAGTCGCTTGACATCTTTCTGGGCCAGGGCGGCCAGATTGCCGAAGGTCATGGACACCGCTCCGATCACGGCGATCAGGGTTGTCGCGCCAAGCCCCGGAGTGAGCATGGAGGCCAGCCGGATAAGAATGACCACGGCCCCGAGTTTGGGCAGCGTGGCCACGTAGGCCGCAGTCTCGTTGCTGGTTCCCTGATATACATCGGGGCACCAGAAGTGGAACGGGAACAGGGCCAGCTTGTAGAAGAATCCGGCCATGAACATGATCAGCCCGATAACCGCTCCCGGAGCCGCGGCAAAGGACCACTGTCGGGTGACCAGTTCGGCCAGATAGGTGGTCTGGTGCCCGGCCACGATGTAGGAGAACCCGTACAGGGAGATGGCCGTGGCCGCCGCCCCGAACAGGATGTACTTGATGCCTGCCTCGGCCGCCCCCCGGTCCCGGGTCCGCAGGGGAATCAGGCCGTACAGGGAGTAGGAGGAGATTTCCAGAGCAAGAAAAATGGTCATCAGTTCCGCGGCGGAACTCAGAAGCATCAGCCCCCATGCGGACAGGGCCAGGAACATGAAGAAGTCTGTCCGCTGGGTCGGTTTCAGGGTCGGGTGGTCCAGTGCGTTGAGGCAGGCCACGAAAAAGCCTATGGAGACGGCAAGTTTGAAGAACTGGGACAATCCGTCGATTCGGTACGATCCCTCGAACAGGGTGGCGGACTGGGTCAGGCTCATCGCGGTCACGACAAGAGAGAGCAGGGCCGCGCAGGGCAGCCATTTCAGCCCGGTTTCACGGTCCGGTTTGACCAGGAGAACCACGAAAAGGGCAATGGCCAGGACGAGCTGAAATGTTTCGGGAAGGAGATGAAGCAAGCCGGTCATTTCAGAACCTCCTGCCGGTTCACGGCCAGGGTCGAGGGGACGGGATGGGGCCCGGCCGGATCAATACTGGCGGTTATGGCGGTTTTGGACCTGAACGTTTCCAGAAGGTCGGTGATGGACGGATTAATGATGGACAGGGTTCGGGTCGGTGCCAGGCCGATATACAGGACCAGTGCGGCCAGGGGGGCCAGATAAGCCCATTCTCTAATACTCAGGTCGGTACATCGGGATCCGGACTCCGGTTTGCCCCAGGCCAGTTTCTGCAGCAGCCTGAGCATGTATGCCGCGGCCAGCATGGCCCCTGGGATGGCCAGTGCGCCGATGATGACGTTGGATTGAAAGGCTCCCACCAGAACCAGAACTTCACCCACGAAGCTGTTGGTGCCGGGAAACCCCAGGGAGGACAGGGAAAAGAGTCCGAAAAAGAACATGTACGCGGGCAGGAACTTTCCAAGGCCCATATTGTCGGCGATTTCCCGGCTGTGGCTCCGTTCGTAGACTGCCCCGACGAGCATGAACAGGGCCCCGGTGGTGATGCCGTGGTTGAGCATCTGCAACAGGGCCCCCTCCACACCGCGCAGGTTGAACATGAAAATGCCGAGGGTCACGAACCCCATGTGTCCCACGGAAGAGTAGGCAATGAGCTTTTTCATGTCCTGCTGGCCCAGGGCCACCAGACCGCCGTAGATGATGGAGGCGATGGACAGCCCGATCATGAGTGGAGCGAAATACAGGGCGGCGTCCGGGGTCAGGGGGATGCAGAAGCGCAGAAATCCGTATGTCCCCATCTTCAGCAGCACCGAAGCCAGGAGCACCGAACCGGCCGTGGGCGCTTCCACGTGGGCGGCAGGAAGCCAGGTGTGAAAGGGAAACATGGGACACTTGACGGCAAATGCCAGGGCCATGGCCAGAAAAGCCCAGAACTGGAACCCGAAGGGGTATTCCCGGGTCATGAGTTCCGGGATGGAGAATGTACCCGCGGAGTTGAAAAAGGCCACAATGGCCACCAGGAGCATGGTCGATCCGGCCAGGGTGTACAGAAAGAACTTGATGGATGCGTATTTTCTGCGGGGCCCGCCCCAGACTGCTATGAGCAGGTACATGGGGACCAGCATCGCCTCCCAGAACAGATAGAAGAGCACGAAATCAAGGGAGGCGAACACCCCGATGCAGGCCGAGGTCATGAGCAGGAGCATGAAGTGGAACTCCCTGATCCGTTTGCCGATGTAGTTCCAGGAGCAGAGCACGCAAAGAGGCAGCAGCCCTACCGTGAGCAGGATCATGAGCAGGCTGATTCCGTCCACTCCGAGAAAGTAGGTCAGCCCCCATTCCGGGACCCAGGGAATCTGTTCCACGAACTGGAATCCGGGCACGCCCGGCTGGTATCGAAGCAGGGGCAGGGCCATGGCGGTCTCCATAAGTCCGATAATCAGGCTGAAGAGCCGGATGGTTCTGTCGTCTTTGATGAAGGGCAGGGCGACCGCCCCGGCAAGGGGGAGGAAAACAAGGGCACTGAGTAAGGGGAATGTGCTTTCGGTCATCATGTTCACCGTTGTTGTCTAGTTGAGCAGCATCAGGGTCGCGACCAGGCCGGTCGCCGCCAGAAAGAGCAGCACTGCACCGGTGATGTACGTCTGCAGCCGGCCGGTCTGGGTCCCGGCTGCAGCATGCCCCAGGGAACGGACCCGACCGGCGGTTCCATCCACCACGCCGTCGATGACCACCCGATCAAAGACCGAACTCCCTTTTGCCCATGCCAGCAGGCCCCGCAATCCGCCGGTGCGGTACACTGCACTCCACCATGTGTCCACGAGGGCGAAGGGATATCTGCAAAGTCTCAGGAACAGTCTGCCGAACATGATGTAGAAGAACTCGAAGTCCATGTTGAATCCGGGTTCGGGTTTGAGTCTTTGCACCATGAGATAGAACCCGTACCCGGTGAAGCCGAGCAGGATGGAGATCTGCAGGACATGCCAGGCGGTGTATGGGACGTAGTGGGCTTCAAAGGGGAGCATTGCGTACAAAAACTGCGGATATACCCCGATAAAGAAGCACAGGAATGCACCGATACCCATGGCCACGTACATGTTGCCCGGAACCGGAGTCAGGCTGCGGGTCATATCGTCGGGTTTGGCGTAGAAGGCGAAGTAGGGCAGCTTCAGCCCGACGGACAGGAAGGTCCCCACCGAAGCGAGCTCCAGGCCCAGGGCCAGCCAGGTCCGGTGCGCTTCTGCTGCCCCGGCGATGACCATGGTCTTGGATACGAATCCGGAAAAGAGCGGCATGCCCGAGATGGACACCGCAGCCACCATGTACAGGACAAAGACCCAGGGCAGCCTCCGCACCAGGCCGCCCAGTTCGTTCAGTCTGGCCGTGCCCGCAGCGTACAGCACCGCGCCCGTGGTCATGAACAGAAGTCCCTTGTAGATGATGTGGGCGTAGGCGTGGGCACAGGCCCCGTTCATGGTCAGCGGGGTGGCGATGCCGATCCCGGCCACCATGTATCCCACCTGGGACACGATATGGTAGGACAGGATGCGCCGGGCATTGTTTTCGATGCAGGCGTAGCACACGCCGTATACGGCCATGATGGTTCCGCCCACGGCCAGTACCTCGAACCCGGAAAAGCCCCGGGCCAGGACATAGACCGCGGTTTTGGTGGTGAAGGCGGACATGAACACCGCGCCGGTGATGGTCGCCCTGGGATAGGCGTCGGGCAGCCAGGCGTGCAGGGGAACCAGGGCCGCGTTGACGCAGAATCCAAGAAGGATGAGGTAGTCGTACCACCGGGCCATATCCGGCCCGGTGGGGGTGAAGGCAAAAGTCCCCACGACCTTGTACCGGATCAGCATGCCGCCAAGGAGAAACAGTCCGCCCAGGGTGTGAAACATGAAGTATCTGAATCCGGCGGCGGTGGAGTCTTTTCTGCGGTTCAGCCAGATCAGAAAGGTGGAGGCTACGGACATCAGTTCCCAGAACATGAACAGGGTCAGGTAGTCCCCGGCGAACACGCACCCGAAACCGCCGGCCACGTACAGGGACGCGGCCACATGCTGGGCCTTGTCCGTGAGGTGCATGGAGTAGATGAACCCGATCAGGGCCTGAATGGCGAAGACATGGGCAAAGACCGTGGCCAGGGTGTCCACCCGGCCCAGCGTCAGGGTCTGGCCCAGATAGTGGATCTCCCCGTAGGTCCCGGATTTCACGCTCAGGACCGAGAGGATGGCCAGCACGGCCGGAACCGGAAGCAGCCTGCGCCACCGGTCTCCGGGGAGCAGGGGCAGGATGGCGGCCATGGCGATAAACCACACGGCCGGGTGCAGAAAATCAGTCCCGATCATAATAATCCTCCGGTTTGCCGAGAAAGGTGTGGGCGGCACCCTTGCAGATTCTCACCAGAAGCACGGCTCCGATCACCGAGAACACGGCCCAGAATCCGGGAATCCACTCCCCAGCGAAATGGGGGTGGAGGGGAAGGATGAACAGGTTCAGAAGAACCATGAATCCGAGGATCGCGTACATGATCTTTTTGAAGAACGGGGCGTTCTGCCTGGCCTGGCCGAGCAGGTCCCCGAGCCGGTTTTGACTGTGCATCGCGTTACCCCCCGAATCCGGTGAAAACGTTGATGAAATTAAAGAACACGTCGGGGTACAGGCCGAGCAGCACGCTGATCACCGCTGTGATGCCAAGAGGCAGAACCATGCACATGGGGGCTTCGGAAACCTTGCTCAGGTCCACCCCCTCGGCCGGGGTCCGGAAAAAGGCCGTGTACAAAATGGGAGTGAAATATCCGGCGTTCAGGATGGTACTGGCCAAAAGGGCGCAGAGCAGGATGATCTGTCCCTGGTCCATGGCCCCGTTGATCAGATACCATTTACTGACGAATCCGCACACCGGCGGAATGCCGATCATGCTCAGGGAGGCCAGCCCGAAAGCGGCGAAGGTCCAGGGCATCCTGCGCCCAAAACCGCCCATGCGGTCGATGGCCTTGGTGTGGGCGGCCACGTAGATGGCCCCGGCTCCGAAGAACAGAGTGATCTTGGAAAAGGCGTGGTGGGCGATGTGGGCCAGGCCGCCGGTAACCGCATCCGGACTCAGGAGGGCCACCCCGATGACGATGTAGGCCAGCTGACTGACTGTGGAGTAGGCCAGCCTGGCCTTGAGGTCGTTCTTGGTCAGGGCGATGATGGACGCCACCACGATGGTGAACGCGGCCAGATAAGCGGTAGGCAGACCCAGACCCAGGTCCTCCATGGTTGTAAGCCCGAACCCGGACAGGATGATCCGGCTGACCGAGAACACCCCGGCCTTGACCACGGCCACCGCGTGCAGCAGCGCCGAGACCGGCGTTGGCGCGACCATGGCCGAGGGGAGCCAGTTGTGAAACGGCATCAATGCCGCCTTGGCCAGACCGGCAATATACAGGATGTAGGTCACGGTGACCAGGGTCGGGTCGGCATCGGCCGGAAAGATGCCCGTGGTCACGTCGGTCAGGTTGAAATCCAGGGTTCCGCACAGTACGTAGGTGAGCACCATGGCCGGGAGCAGGAACATCTTGGAGGTCCCCATGAGGTACACGATATACTTGCGCCCCCCGGAGTAGCCCTCATCGTCCTGATGATGGGCGACCAGGGGATAGGTGAATACGGTGATGATTTCGTAGAACAGGTACAGGGTGAAGATGTTGGCGCTCATGGCCACGCCCACGGCACCGAAGATGGCTACGGCGAAACAGAAGTAGTACCTGGTCTGGGCGTGTTCGTTCAGGGAGCGCATGTACCCGATGTTGTAACTGGTGGCCAGAATCCAGAGAAAGGTGGCGATCAGTCCGAAGATCATGGTCAGCCCGTCGGCGCAGAATTTGACCGTGATGCCGGGCAGCAGAGTGAACAGGGTGAAGGTGTACACCCTTCCGGCCAGGACGGCCGGGGCCAGGTTGAGAACGGACAAAAAGGCCAGGCCCGCTGCCGCAAAGGAGATTCCCTCGCGCATGTTCGGGTTTTTCCCGGTCAGCCAGATGGCAAGCGGGGCCAGACCGGTGACAAGACAGGGCAGGAGCAGGGTTGCGCTTTCCATTTATCCCCTCAACAGTGTTGTTTTGGTGCTGTCCACATGTCCGAATCTGCGCAGAACAACCAGGATGATGGCCAGGACCAGGGTCGCTTCGGCAGCGGCCAGCCCCATGATGAGCAGGGCCGAAAGCTGGCCGAGAACATCGTCGGCTCCGGTCAGCTTGGACGCGGCCACGATGGACAGGCCCGCACCGTTCAGGAGCAGTTCGACGCTGATCAGGATGGCGATGAAGCTGCGCCGAAGCGTCAGGCCCACCAGGCCGATGGCCAGCAGGGCCAGGCTTGCGACCTGGAAGAGGAAGAGATCGTTCATCTGCTTTCCCTCCTTTTGAATCCGAGAATTACGGCACCTCCCATGGCCACGAACAGGACCACGGAGATGAGTTCGAAGGCCAGGGCGTAGGGGCCGAGCAGTCCCTGTCCCAGTTCCCGGGCCGTGTTCAGTACCGGCTTTTCCACGGTCTGTGTAAAGGATGTCAGGCACATCACCCCGAGCAGCAGGGCCGGGGCGATTCCGGTCAGCACAGGAATGATCCAGGCTGATTTTGGTCGCGGCTCGCACTCTTCCGCTCCGGCCGGCGGTCTGGTGAGCATGATGGCGAAGAAGATGAGCACGGTCACCGCTCCGACATAGATGAGCAGCTGCATCAGGGCCACGAACGGGGCGTTGAGGAGAAAATACATCCCGGCCACCCCGAACAGGGCGGTGATCAGTCCGACCAGGGCCCGGATCAGGGTCCGGCTCGATATCGCCAGCACCCCTCCGCCCACGATCAGGAGCAGGTAGAATCCGTATGCGGTGAGTTCCAGGTATTTCATGGTGAGTCCGATATGTTGTGAGTTACTGAACTGAAGTTACGCACTTTGCAGGTATCGGCCTTATACGAGGCAGTCATTCCCGCGAATGCGGGAATCTCCGCGCCGGTGGCAATGCCCGACATTGCTCATACGTCTGAGATTCCCGTTTTCATGGGAATGACGGCTGGAAAGTACAGGCGTTGCACTCAAGGACATCCGTCAGGACGACTGCATAACTTCAGTGAGTTATTTTTCTGCCTGTTCCGCCAGCCGTTGCAGCAGATCGTAATGAAACTCTTCCCGGGTGTATCCGGCCAGGTTGATGGCGCTCGAAAACCGCAGGGCGCTGACCGGACAGACCTGGACGCACTGTCCGCACAGTGAGCATGTCGTGAAGTCCAGGGCGAACAGGCTCGGCTCTTTGGGCGCCGTCTTCTTCGGAGGTTTTTTTTTCTGCCCGGCCGGGATGCTCTCGTCCTGCTGCCCGGCGGCTTCCGGAGCGGGAGCGGGCTCGGCCTTTTTTTTGATCACCGTGATGCATCCCGAGGGGCAGGCCCGGGCGCAGGACCCACAGGCGATGCATTTGGATTTCGCCGGGTTTGACGGTTTTGCAATGAGTTCGATGTGTCCGCGGAAGGTGTCCATGTTCGGGAGCACCTCCCGGGGGTAGTGACAGGTGATCTGAGGGCTGAGAAAATATTTCCCGGTCACCTTGAGCCCCACGGCCAGGGACCACATCCCCCTGGCCGCATTTCCTGTTTCCCGGATGAAGCCCATGGGTTCCTCCTATAGTTTGACGATGAAGGCGACGACCAGGAGGTTGGCCAGGGCCAGCGGAATGAGCCATTTCCAGCTTAGATTCAAAAGCTGATCGAACCTGACCCGGGGAAAGGTCCACCGAAGCATGATGATAAAAAAGACCACAGCATACATTTTGACCAGGAACCACCACCATCCCGGGGCTCCCGGACCGTTCCAGCCTCCCAGAAACAGGACCGTGGCCACGGAGGCGACCACGAGCATGTTGGCATATTCAGCCATAAAGAACAGGCCGAAGCCCATACCCGAATATTCCGTGTGAAACCCTGCGGTCAGTTCGCTCTCCCCTTCGGGAAGATCAAAGGGGGCCCGGTTGGTCTCGGCGACTGCGCAGATGATATAGATGCCAAAGGCCACCGGGTTGATCAGCCAGTTCCACTGCCAGGGCCAGGTGCCCTGGGTCAGGGTGATCGTGTTCAGGTTCAGGCTTCCGGTGGCCAGGGCCACGGACAGGACCGAGACGAGCAGCGGGATTTCGTAGGCCACGTTCTGGGCCACGGATCTGGCGGCCCCGAGCAGACTCCATTTATTATTGGAACCCCACCCGGCCAGGCAGAGGGCCAGGACGTTCAGACCGGCAAAGGCCAGAATCAGGACCAGGCCGAGGTCTATGTCGAAGGCATAGGTGCGCGGCCCGAAAGTAATGGGCAGAAGACACAGGGCCACAGGAGCAAAGGCGAGCAGCGGGGCGATCCAGAAGATCACCCTGTCCCCGTCTCCGGGAGTGACCAGCTGTTTGCCCATCAGTTTGACGGCATCGGCCACGGGCTGCAGAATGCCGTGGAATCCGACTTCATAGGGGCCGGGTCTGCGCTGGACATGGCCGGCCACCTTTCGTTCCACATAGACGAGAACGATGGCGTTTGCCGCGACAAAGAGCAGAATGGCCACCAGTGCCACGAGAATCCGGGTCAACTGCGGGTCGATGTTCATCTGTCGATCTCCGGGATAACGAGGTCCAGACTGCCCAGGATGGAGACGGCATCCGGAAGCAGAATACCGCCTGCCACTTCGCTGAACAGACTCAGATTGGAATATGTCGGTGAGCGGAGTCTGACCCGGTATGGTGTCGGTCCGCCGTCGCCCTGAAGGTAGACGCCGATTTTGCCCCGGGCTCCTTCCACTGCGTAGTACGTCTCTCCCACGGGGAGCTTGATCTTTTTGGGAGCCTTGGGATTGAGGAAGTCTCCCGCAGGGATGCCCGTCACGGCCTGTTCGATGATGCGCAGGGACTGCTCGATTTCGGCCAGTCGGACCTGGTACCGTCCGAAGGCGTCGTCCCTGTCACTGGTCGGAATCTCGAAATCGAACCGGTCGTACACGGAGTAGGGCTCTGCCCGGCGCGTGTCGTAGGGTTTTCCCGCCCCCCGGACCACGGGCCCGGTGGCGCCGTACCGAACGCACATCTCAAGAGGGATGTGGCCGATGTCCTCGACGCGGCCGCGGAGGATGAAGTTGTCCGTGACCAGGTCCTTGTACATGGGCAGTCGTTCGCGCATTCTCTTTGCAAAAGCGAGGCTGCCGTCCAGGAAATCCCCGGGCAGATCGGCCACCACGCCCCCGAATGTGTTATAGGTGTAGGTCAGCCGGGAGCCGGTGACCATCTGCAGCAGGTCGAGGATGAACTCTCTGTCGTCGAAGGCGTACAGGATCGGGGTGAAGGCCCCCAGATCCAGGAGATAGGCCCCCCACCAGAGCAGATGGGAGGAGATGCGGTTCAGTTCGCAGGTGATGACCCGGATGTATTCGGCCCGTTCGGGAACCTCGATGCCGAGCATCTTCTCCACGGCCCCCACATGGGCCCAGTTCCAGGCCAGGGCGTGCAGGTAGTCGACCCGGCCCATGTTCATCAGGTACTGATGGCAGGTTTTTACTTCTCCCATCTTCTCATGCATGCGGTGAACATACCCGAGGACCGGTTCGGCCCGGAGGATGTACTCGCCGTCCAGTTCCAGCAGGATGCGCAGAACCCCGTGGGTGGAGGGGTGCTGCGGACCCATGTTCAGGATCAGCGTGTCTTCGCGGGGCCCTTTTTCGAAATGCCGGGAGTAGAAATCTCCGGTCTCCAGCTGAAGGGGTTCAGTCATCATTGCGCGTCCTCCCCGGTCGATTCGGCGGTCTGTTTTTCGACGGGAATGCCCGGGAACCGGCAGAGTGGAAGCACACTGCTCAGCAGACGTCGTTTCTTTTCCTCCTTGACGAGCGGATGCAGGTCCGTTTCCGCGGGCAGCAGCAGGGGAAGCAGATTCGGGTGGTCGGTGAAGATCAATCCGTACATGTCGTAACACTCGCGTTCATGCCAGTTCGCACCCTGGTAGATGTCGGCGATCGTCGGGAGTCTTGGGTCTTCATGAGGAACCAGGACCATCAGGGAGTACCTCCCCGGCAGGTCGAAATGAGCGAAATGGTACAGGATCAGAAATCCCTCTTTCATGTCGGATCCGGTCACGTCCTCGAGGAAATACCCGTGTCTGAGGAATTCGGCCGCGGCGGGTCGAAGCTGTTCCGGGGCCGGCATGAGGTTCATGTCTTTGCCGTATGTGGTCGCATCGCATTCGGTCCTGCACTGGCAGGCAAGATCCTTGATCCACCGGGGGCAACTCATTTTCGACCCTCCTGCGGCTCGGGCCACCAGCGGCGGCCGGTGATTTTTTCCTGGAGCTTGAACAATCCTTCGAGCAGACCCTCGGGCCGGGGAGGACATCCCGGGACATAGACGTCCACCGGGATGAGTCTGTCCACTCCTTCGACCACGTTGTAGTTGAAGTCGCCTACGAAGGGGCCTCCGGAGATGGCGCAATTGCCCATGGCGATGACGTACCGGGGAGCCGGCATCTGTTCGTAGAGCCGGACCAGGGCCGGGGCTATCTTGTGATTCACGGTTCCGGCCACGATCATCAGGTCCGCCTGTCTCGGGGAAGGGCGGAACACCTCGGCCCCGAACCGGGACAGGTCCCATCTGGCCATGCCTGCCCCCATCATTTCGATGGCGCAGCAGGCCAGGCCGAAGGTCATGGGCCACAAAGACATGGCCCGGCAGACATCCAGAAATTTTGTGGACAGCTCCATGGAGACCGGAGCAGGGCCGACGTTCCCTGTTGTCGGGTTCAAAGCTTGATTCGACGGGGCCATGTGAACACTCCCTTGCGCCAGAAATAGGCCAGTGCGGCAAAGAGTACCGCGACAAAGACGAAGACCTGCCAGAACGGTATCCAGCCCGTGGACTCGGGATAGAATGTCGCTACCGGGAAAAGGTAGAGAACGTCGACATCAAAGGCGAGAAAGATCAGGGCGTAGAAGTAGTAGGTGACCCCGAATCTGGTCCAGGAGGGGCCGTGGGAGGGAATACCGCATTCGTAAGGAGCTCTGAGAGCCCCTCCCGAGGCACGGGGTGAGATGAAGTACGCCAGCAGCAGCGGCCCGGCGGCAAAGGAGAGTCCGGCCACCAGAAACAGGATGATGGACAGGTTGAGCCAACTGAAGACCATGAGGCACCTCACTTGCAGTCGGGGTGAAAGCAACACTCTATCGCAGGTATGAAAACGTATGACTGACAGATACACCCTGCCCGAGATTCCGGTCTGCTGCATTGCAGTCGGGAGGAAAACAACTCGACCGCAGGGTTCACTTCTCTGCGGGGCGGTCCGCTGCGGCGTTTACGGAATTTTATTACTCCATAGGCATATGCTCCGGCTTTTTGTCAACCAGGGAGTTGAACCGGGAGGATTCTGGCCCGACAGCAATGGTGCCCGCCTTTGGCCGGTGCGCCCGGGTGGCATTTTTGACGGGAGAAGTCTTTGAGGAAGGTCGCTGCAACGAAGTGGAGAAATGGGAGAGTGGGGCCGTGAAGCGGTGGCGGGGAGCTTCAGGAAAGCGCATGAAAAAAGGGGAGCATCGTTGAAGATGCTCCCCTTTTTTCATCAGGTTGCGGTCAGGCTCCGGACCCCATGAGGTCATTTGAGTTTTGTCCGGTGGTCGCGAAGGAAAAATGTTACTCCTTCTCTCCCGAGTTCGGCTGCTTTGTCTCCCGGAAACTGCACTGTTTTCCCTGGCTGTCCGGCCGAGACGATCCGGTCCAGTCGATCCAGGGAGTCGCTTAACGCCTGGCCCGGGCCGAGCAAGGCCAGGCCCTTTTTGTACAGCCGGTACCGCAGGGCGGGGTGCTCCGACAGATACGAGACTGGAAGCACGTACCGGTTCGGGCCGGTGCACATGATGGCCGAGTCCATTCGGTCGAGCCAGAACGCGCTGTCCCGCTCTCCCTGTTCCCACAACCGGGATACGGACTGCAGAAATGCCGGGTTCTCCCGGAGCAGCAAGGGGAGGAGTTCGTGTCGGACCCGGTTGCGGCGAAAGGAGGGATCCGCATTGGAATCGTCCTCGCACCACGGAACGGCCAGGTCGGATAAAAACTCACGAAGGACGGCCTTGGGGGTGTGCAGAAACGGGCGCAGCAGCTTACGCGACCGATCCACGGCCTGCATCCCGGCCAGTCCCGGCCATCCGGTGCCCCGAATCAGCCTGAGAAGGAGATCTTCGGCCAGGTCGTTCTGGTGGTGGCCGGTCAGGATCCAGTCGACCTTGCTGTTTTCGGCCACCTGATGCAAAAAGTCGTATCGTAGTTCCCGCCCCCCCTCCTCGATGCCGATCCTGCGGGCACGGCAGTGCTCGCGAACAGGAATTTCGGCCACGTGCAGAGGTACGTCGAGAGCCGTGCACATTTCGGCGGCCATTGCGGCTTCCTGGTCCGCTTCCGGGCGCAGTCCATGATTGCAGTGGGCTGCGTGAACCGTGAATCCGTGTTTTTCGGCCATGGCAGCGGCCCAGATCAGCAGAGCCGTGGAGTCCAGACCCGTGGAAAAACCAACGAGCACGGTGCTGCAGGGGAGTGGAACCTGAAGACGACTCTGGACGAAGCCGTCGATGTTCAGGCAGAATCTCGCCCACCTGCGAGGCATGGCCTGCAGGGGGAGACGAAAGAGATTTCTCGGTCCGGTCACGGGAGGATCAGACAGGGATATCGTTGGCTTTGATCAGTTCGTCCAGGGTATCGATTACTGCGCTGCGCTGTGGCGGAGTGGCGTAAGCGATACAGGAACAGCGCAGGATCTGACTGGCCCGGACCAGCAGTTCCAGCTTGACCCAGGTAGTTCCGGTCTCCACGGCCATGTAAAAGGGGCCGCATTGGTTATGCTCGGCCTGTTCCGGGCCGAGCAGCTCATCTGGAACCGGAATCCGGTACAGTTCGTCCAGGGAACTGGTCCATCCTCTGTCTGAAAGGGTGGTCCGGATTTTTTCGACCTGCTCAGGCTCCAACTCTTCGATCATGTAGGAACGCAATGTATCACTCCCTTTTATGTTTGAGATTGCGGTTCTTCCGGCTTTCGTGAGCATCTTCGGGAATTTTTTCCCGGTCCAGGTTGAACATGCGTCTGGTCACGTGGATGAATTCCCGGGCCGCTTCTTCTTCCTTGGCCCTGCGTTTCAGAAAACTGACCGGCTCGTGGTACAGTTTTTTGCACAGGGACAGGGCCAGGGTTTCCATGGCCCGGACCGCAGTTGGATCGGCATTCGGCCCCAGAGCCTTGAGCGACTTCCGGAGTTCCTTTCTGGCAATGGTTTCACCCTGTCCGTACAGGTCCACAATGGTCGGCTGCAGCTCCAGACATTTGAGCCACCTGGAAAAGGCTTCCAGCTCCTCGCCGATGATGTTCCATGCCTTTTCTGCTTCCTGCTGCCGTGAGCTCCTGTTCTCCTCGATCACCTCTTTGAGGTCGTCGATGTCGTACAGGTAGACGTTGTCCAGACTGTTCACGTCGGGGTCGATATCCCTCGGCACCGCGATATCAATGAAGAACATGGGCCGGTGTTTCCGTTTTTTGAGCACGGCTTTCATGTCCCGGGCCCGGATCACTGCGGACTGTGCCCCGGTGGAACTGATGATGATGTCCGCATCGACCAGTCCGTCCCCGAGTCGGTCAAAGGGGATTGCGGTGCCGTTGAACTGTTCGGCCAGTTTTTCCCCGGTCGCCAGAGTCCGGTTGGCTACGGAGATAGTCTGCACGCCGGCTCCAAGGAGGTGCGTGGCCGCCAGTTCGGCCATTTCTCCGGCACCGATGAGCATGGCCCGCTGCTGGGAAAGGTCGCCAAAGATCTTTTTGGCCAGTTCCACGGCAGCGTAGCTGATGGACACGGCGCTGGAGGCGATGGCGGTTTCCGTTCGGACCCGCTTGGCCACGGAAAATGCCTTGTGAATGATCCGGTTGATGATGGTTTTGCTGGACTTGGTTTTGAGAGCCTTGCGGTATGCGGTCTTGAGCTGCCCCAGGATCTGCGGCTCTCCCAGTACGAGAGAATCCAGACTGGAGGCCACGGCAAACAGATGCTGCACCGCCTCGAGTCCGGTGTAGGTATAGACATGGTCCGTCAGGCAGCACAGCTCTCCGGCACATTCTCCGGCCCAGAATTCCGAGACCAGCCGGGGAATATCGCAGTCCGTACGTCCAACCACGAGGATCTCGACCCTGTTGCAGGTGGACAGGATCAGCGCCTCGGTGATCGGACCTTCCGGGCTGACCAGACCGTGTTCCCGGGGGTTGCACTCCGGCAGGGCGTACTGCTCGCGAACGTCGACTTCCGCAGACTTGTGGTTCAGACCGATAAGGTAGATTTCCTGATTCATGCGTGGGGATTCGTGAAAGGTTGAGATGAGGTTTCGAGCCGGTTCGATGCCTGTCTGGATGTTCATGGCTTAAAGCTGTGGTGCGTCGGAAGCATGAAGTTGATCCCGACCAGAGAGATAATAGTGAAGAAGAACAGCCAGATGGCCATCTTGGCCGGCTTTTTGCCTTTCCAGCCCAGAGCCACCCGCTGGTAAAAGAGCAGAGAAAAGAGGAACCAGATGACCAGGGTCACGATTTCCTTGGGGTCCCAGGTGAAAAAGGACTTCCAGGCCAGAGCCGCCCATAGAAATCCGGACAGCAGTCCTACGGTGTACAGGGGAAAGCCGAGCACCACGGCCAGATGATTGGCCCGGTCAAAGGTGGTCAGAGAGGGAAGATCTCTGGAAAATTCCGGCAAACGGGATTTTGTTTTGATTTTTCGATCCAGGTAGAGGTAGACTAGGCCGGCCCCGAACGCCATTCCGAGCAGGGCGATACTGACGAAAATGGATCCGATGTGCAGGCTGAACCACAGCGCGCTGAGCTCCTTCGGAATGGGCAGTTTGCTGGTCGAGACGGCCAGGGAGGAACTGAAAATAAGCAGGGCCACAGGGGAGGCGATCAGGGCCAGGATTTCCATTTTGAGCCGTTTCCAGAGAAACAGGAAGATGAGCAGAAATGTCCAGCCCAGCAGGCTCAGATAGAACTGTCCGGCATAAAACCCGTGCATTCCGTGTTGTGCCAGGAACAGGGTCAGGCTCAGGGTGTGCACCATGAACCCCGCAACGGAGATGCGAACGGCTGCGGCCTTGAGGCGGCCGCTGTTCATGGCCAGGCCGATGATATGCAGAAGTGATCCTGAAAAATAGGATGCCACGATGAGAAATTCAATGATTCTGGAAAAGGTCATCACACAGCTCTCCAATTCGTGAATGCAGGTCGATCGGCAGGGTGTCTTTGAGCAGTTGTTCAAGGCCCGCCTGGTCCTTGGTCCGGATCAGATCAGTCAGGCAGGAGTCCGCCAGGGCCCGAAAGATGATCCTGTTCTCCCGACTCGGCCGACCAAGGGCCAGGACGGATGTTCGAACCCGGGAGAGCAGCGTGCAGGCACAGCCGTATTCCGGCCCGAATTCTTTTTCGAGACGGGATCGGATTTTTTTACTCAGAGCCGGACTCGCTCCCGAGGTTGAAACGGCCAGGGTCATATCCCCCCGGCTGATGACCGCCGGGAGAGTGAAACTGCCCTGATCCGGGGCGTCGGCAATGTTGCACAGAATGTTTCGTTCCCGGCACCAGTCGGCCACCTGGCGGTTGGTCGTCGGCGCATCGGTGCAGGCAAAGACCAGAAATGCGTTGTCCAGGTCCTTCGGCTGCAAAGGGTGCTGCATATAAGTGAACTCGGGGTGCTTGGCAAGCAGGGCCGAGATCGCGGCCGTTTGCGGTCCCGGGTCGAAGGCGATGACCCGTCCCGGGCCGTGAGCCAGGAGCGTGACGATCTTGCGCAGTCCCACTTCACCGGCGCCGGCCACCAGACAGATTTTTTCGCTCAGATCGAGAAATATCGGATAGGGCATGAGTGATTACCGGAATAATGTGTCCAAAAAAAGGAAGATCTGCATACCAGAGAGAGGTGGGGGTGTAAAATGATCGGACCCGGGAAAAATCGGCATCCCCCTCATCCAGGGTTGACCTTTGTTTGCCTCCCGACTATGAACCGAATGTCCGTGGCAGGGAAAAGCTTTTGAACGCCTGCCGATTCCGGCTCGGAGACGAGACGCACCGGACATCTTCAACGCAACAGTCCTGCTCGAGACACCATTGATGGAAACCGACAAGCCCAGACATAAGGGATTTTATATCCTGCCCAACCTGATGACGACAGCCAGTCTGTTTTCGGGTTTCCTGGGAATGTTGTGGGCTATTGAAGGCAGTTTTCAGATTGCGGCAGTGGCTGTCCTGGTCAGCTGTCTGTTCGACGGCCTGGACGGCAAGGTCGCCAGGCTGACCAACACCGCCTCGGAATTCGGTATTCAGCTTGATTCTCTGGCAGACCTGGTCTCGTTCGGCGTCGCTCCTGCGCTGCTTGTCTATCTGTGGGAAACGCACACCTTCGGTCGTCTCGGAATTCTGTCTTCGTTTCTGTTTCTTACCTGTGGTGCGCTTCGCCTGGCCAGATTCAATGTCTCGGCCACTACCGGTGCCAAAAAATTCTTTATCGGACTGCCCATCCCTGCGGCGGCATGCACCGTGGCCACCCTGATCCTGTTTACCCCCTATCTTCCGGACTCTTTTGCCTCCTCTGCCGTCCCCTCTTTTGCCCTGGGGCTGGTTTACGTGGTTTCCCTGCTCATGGTCAGCAACGTCCGCTACGCCACATTCAAGGACGGAGCGATGGTGCGTTCTCACCGGTTCAGCGCCACGGTCACTTCCATTCTCATTTTCGTGCTTGTCGCCTCGGAACCCAAACTGATCGGGTTTCTGTTTTTTATCAGCTACGTTATCTCCGGCCTTGTCTACACCTTTGTTCTGCTTCCTCTACGCCGTTCCGCACGGCTACGAGAGTCTTCCAAACTCTCGTAACAACAATACCCCCCCCCATATCCGGGTCCATTGGTGGACCCCTCGCATTCGATCAGCTACAGCTTTCGAACCCTGCCTGTTTTCAGGCAGGCTCCGGACGCGTTCACGCTCTTCATAGGGCAGGTGTGCACTTTTTTTCCTCGAACTGCTTGAAATCCGTTTCTGCCGCAGGCAGGTCGTGAAAAAAAGATCGTACCTGTTCAGGGCTGTTTCTGTGAGATTAGTCCTGCTTTGGGGGAGCCAGACCTTAAAGCGGCGAACCGCGCCTCCCTTTGCATCAGGGGTGATACCGAACTGGTCAATATTCACCCGGGAGAAGGAGTCTTCGGATCATAGGGAGCAAGGGGGATTACCAGGATTACGGGCAGAGGCCGGATAATTCTGTAACGCTGGGACGAAGAAACATAATTCCCTTAATTCACCGGCAGGTACCTGAAGAGTCGGTCGAATTGATTCAAGGGGTTGTATTATTGCAAGCTGTTGATTTTTATTTAAATAATTTCAGGAGGATATGAGTATGGAACGTGTACAGATTTTTGATACCACCTTGCGGGACGGGGAACAGTCTCCGGGCGCGACCATGAACCTGCGGGAGAAGGTCAGGCTGGCCCGTCAACTCGAATCCCTGGGCGTGGACATCATCGAGGCCGGGTTTCCCGCCTCCAGCCAGGGGGATTTTGAATCGGTGCGGGAGATTGCCAATGCCGTAAAAAATTCTCAGGTAGCCGGTCTGTGCCGGGCCACGCGCGGGGATATCGATCGGGCCTGGGAAGCCATTAAGGGCGGTGTGGATCCCCGCATCCATACCTTTATTGCCACTTCGGACATTCATATGAAGCACAAGCTGCGTAAATCCCGGGAGCAGGTTCTGGAAATGGCCGAAGCCGCGGTTCGACATGCTGCTTCGTTGACCTCCAATGTGGAGTTTTCGGCCGAGGACGCCTCCCGTTCCGACTGGGATTTTCTGGCTCGGATGACCGAGCTGGCCATTTCCAGCGGGGCCAGGGTGATCAACATCCCTGACACGGTGGGGTATGCCCAGCCTGATGAGTTTGCGGCCCTGATCCGTTTTCTGCTGGAAAAGGTGCCCAACAGCGACAAGGCCGTGTTCAGCGTGCATTGCCATAACGATCTCGGACTCGGCGTGGCCAATACTCTGGCCGCCATCGGCGCCGGAGCCCGGCAGGCCGAGGTGACCCTGTCCGGCATCGGGGAGCGGGCCGGGAACGCCGCTCTGGAAGAGGTGATCATGGCCCTTGATGTTCGTGCCGATCACTATAAGCTGGAGACCGGAATCAAAAAGGAACAGCTCTTTCCGTCTTGCAGGCTTCTGTCTCTGATCATCGGACAGCCCATTCCGCCGTACAAGGCCATCACCGGAGCCAACGCCTTTGCCCATGAATCAGGCATTCACCAGGATGGAGTGCTCAAGAATCGGCAGACGTATGAAATCATGACTCCGGAATCCATCGGACGGGCCGAGGAGGATATGGTCATCGGCAAACATTCGGGGCGGCACGCTCTGGAAAAGCGACTCACCGGACTGGGGTACTCTCTGAGCGAGGAGCATCTCAATCAGGTCTTTATCGCCGTGAAAAAGCTGGCAGACAGAAAAAAGGAGATTTTTGTCGAGGACATCGAAGCCGTGGTCCTGGAAGAGGTCTTCCGGATTCCGGACAAGTACAAGCTTGCCTATCTGGCCACCACCTCCGGTGATCAGGCCATTCCCACCGCCGTGATCAAAATGGAGATCGACGGGGAGTATAAGCAGCTGGCCGATTTCGGAACAGGCCCTATCGATGCCGTGTTCAACACCATTTCCAGGCTGGTCGAAAGGCAGCCCGAACTGCTCAAGTACAGCGTCAACGCCATCACCGGGGGCACCGATGCCCAGGGTGAGGTGACCGTCAAACTGGAAGAGGATGCCCGCACAGCCGTAGGCCGGGCCTCCGATCCCGATATCATTGTGGCCAGTGCCAAAGCCTACATCAACGCACTGAATCAGCTGGCCAAGAAAGAGGAGGAAAAAGTATGCGTCAGACTTTAGCCCAGAAAATATTGCAGCGTCACTGTGACCAGCAGGTGGGTGACCCCGGACAGATCGTTCAGTGTCGGGTTTCTCTGGTCCTGGCCAACGATATCACCGCGCCTCTGGCCATCAAATCCTTTCGAAAGATGGGAGTGGACAAGGTGTTTGATAAGGACCGTGTCGCCCTGGTCTGCGATCATTTTACTCCCAACAAGGACATCGACTCGGCCGAACAGGTCAAAGTGGTCCGGGATTTCGCCAAAGAGCAGAACATCACCCATTATTACGAAGGCGGCAATGTGGGGGTGGAGCACGCTCTGCTTCCGGAACTCGGGCTGGTCGGGCCCGGGGACATTGTTATCGGTGCCGATTCCCATACCTGTACCTACGGCGGCCTGGGCGCCTTTGCCACCGGTCTTGGCAGCACCGATGTGGCCGGGGGCATGGCCCTGGGCCGGACCTGGTTCAAGGTCCCGGAAACCATCCGGGTGGAGATCGAAGGGGAACTGCCCGAGTATGTGGGAGCCAAGGATCTCATTTTGAACCTTATCGGGCGTATCGGCGTGGCCGGGGCCCTGTACCGGGCTCTGGAGTTCGGCGGGTCCGTGATTTCGGCCATGGATGTGGAAGGGCGGATGACCATGGCCAACATGGCCATCGAAGCCGGCGGTAAGGCCGGGCTTTTTCCGGTCGACGATCTGACCCTGGCCTATACCATGGCTCATGGCCGGACCGGTGATGAGGTGCTGGCCCCTGATGAAGGTGCGAGCTACCACTCCGTGGTCAGGATCGACGTGACCGGCATGGCTCCCCAGGTGGCCTGCCCGCATCTTCCGGACAACGTCAAGGCCGTGGGGGACGTCGGGTCCGTGCGGGTGGATCAGGTGGTCATCGGTTCCTGCACCAACGGGCG
>Ga0102940_1000186_pt1 | contig 43544 bp, 44 predicted proteins | sample SalPonR2_C_D1_MG_FD_78215 | JGI IMG/M metagenome (GOLD analysis project Ga0102940, IMG submission 78215) | Salt pond soil microbial communities from South San Francisco under conditions of wetland restoration - Salt Pond MetaG R2_C_D1_MG | ecosystem: Environmental > Aquatic > Marine > Intertidal... | reverse complement strand
GCCGGAGGAATTTGTGGCCCAGCAGGAGGATTTGTTGAAAGACCGGGTGGCGGTGAAGATGAAGCAGTATTTTGGTAGGGATTTTACCCGTATCGGCCATGCCGGCCGGGTGGCCCGGTATGCCGAAAAAATTGGAAAAAATGAAAAAGCCAACCTGGCGGTGGTGTTGTGTGCTGCCTATCTCCATGACATCGGTATAAAAAATGCGGAAGCAAAACACGGTTCATCACAAGCAAAATATCAGCATATCGAGGGCCCGCCCGTGGCAAAAGAAATTTTGGAAAACCTGGGTGCCAAAGAAGAACTGGTAAAAGAGGTATGCGATATCATCGCGCACCATCACCATCCCGGGCCTGACGAGACCATTAATTTCAAAGTGGTGTATGATGCGGACATGCTGGCCAATATGGTGGAATGCCAGGGAAAAGAACAGATCGATTCAGATACCCTGTCAAAAAAAATTTTTCGTATCTATATGACAGATGCGGGAAGGGAACTGGCCCGGCAAACGCTGTTCCAAAACAGCTGACCAAAGAAAAAAAAGAAAAATTATAGATAACACCCTGCGGCGTTGGATATCAATCAAGGAGAAAGGCCATGAAAGTGATCAGAAAAATAATTGAAATAGATGATGAAAAATGTGATGGATGCGGCAATTGTGTACCTTCCTGTGCGGAAGGGGCCATTCAGATTGTGGACGGCAAGGCCCGCGTCATTGCGGACAAGTATTGCGACGGCCTGGGGGCCTGCCTGGGAGAATGTCCCCAGGGAGCGTTGACAATTGTGGAACGGGAAGCAGAGGAATTTGACGAAGAGGCTGTCCATCAATTGCTTGAAAAACAGGCAAAGGCCGGAGAGCCGGAAACCAGAGGACCGGCAGTGATATCAGGGGGCTGTCCTTCTGTTGCCGTTCAACATTTTCCAACCTCCCCGTGTGACTGTGCCAACCAGGCACAGACCCGGGCATCCGGCGGCCCGTCAGCGCTGGGTCACTGGCCGGTACAGATCCGGCTGGTGCCGGCCGGGGCCCCGTTTTTAAAAAATGCAGAGCTGGTGATTGCCGCGGATTGTGTGCCTGTGGCCTATCCCGCTTTTCACAAGGATTTTCTGGCAGGCAGGGCCGTGATGATCGGCTGTCCCAAGTTTGATGATGCCCAGTCATATGTGGACAAGCTGACCCGGGTATTTGCGGAATCCGGCATCAAAAGCATCACCTGTGTGATCATGGAGGTGCCCTGCTGTGCCGGGCTGCCGGCCATTGTGAAAAAAGCCCTGGAAAACAGCGGCATGGACATTCCTTTTTCCGAGGTCATTGTCAGTGCCAGAGGAGAGATTCTTTCATGAAGTGGTCCCCTGATGCTTCAGGGCTGTAAGAAAAATACCTACACAACAATCAGAAATCTTCCAATTGATCCTTTACTTTCATCTTGTTAGGGTGGTATGTGCAAAAAATGATATGAGATCGTTTTTTAACCCCACTAACAAGGAGGAGTGTATGAAAGCAAGACATCTATTATTCATCGGATTTACTGCAATTGTTGCCATGGCGTTCTGCCAGTCTGCCTTTGCCAAGGACAGGATCGTGTTCGGCGGCGGGCCTGCGGGCGGTACCTTTCAGGTGGTGGCCAATGCCATACAGGTGTACAAACCCATTAAAGAGATGGCCGACTATAAGGTACAGGCCCAGTCATCGGCCGGGTCTGTGGAAAACCTGCGGAAAACCAATGCAGGCCGACAGCATATGAGTGTGGTCTATTCCGGCCATGTGTATCTGGGCCGCAACGGCAGGATGAAAAATGATACCACAAAATACGAAAATGTTATGGCGGTTGCCTGGTTATACGGTGCACCGGCCCAGTTGATCGTCCGTGCCGATTCCGGCATTAAAAGCACCAAAGACTTGGTGGGAAAAAAAGTGGGTGTGGGCAATGCCGGTTCCGGTGCATTTGCCAACTGTGAGCTTTTTTTCAACCACATGGGGGTATGGGACAAAATTGAAAGAAATGCCATGGGCTATAATGATGCAGCCCAGGCATTCGGCAACAACCAGCTGGACGCTTTCTGGTTGTTCACCGCATTTCCCTCCGGTGCTGTCATGATGGCCGCCCAGACCAATGACATTGCCATGGTTGATCTGAATGCAGATGCCAAAGCCACGGGTTTCTATAAGGAATATCCCTATTTTGCCAAGTTGACGGTGCCTGCAAACACCTACAAAGGGGTGGACTATGATGTGCCCTCTTTTCAGGACTCCGCTTTGTGGGTTGCCCATAAAGATGTTTCTGCAGATGCGGTTTATGAAATGCTTTCCCTCATTTTCACAAAGGAAGGCCTTGCCCATATGCTGGAACAGAAAAGTACCTTTAAAAACATGTCCATTAAAAATGGTCCCACCGGGATTGTCACCCCGTTTCATCCTGGCGCTGAAAAGTTCTGGAAGGAAAAAGGGGTAATGTAACACAGCACCATCGGCCAGCAGCAATGTAAGGTAACAGGCACGGGGCGCTGCCCCGTGCCTTGCTGGTTCATCCGGAAACAACTTCATGCCCGGGAAACTAATATGAAAGCCATCAGCCGTCAGTACTCAGCTAACAGCTATTATCTAACAGCTTTCATATTTTGTTGTGCCCGCCAGGGCATGGGTATTATGAGAGAACAGGAAGGTTTATTGTGTACAATAAATTGAATCGATTCGAGCAGATTGTTTTTGACGTATGCTCAGTGACGCTGGTCCTTTTCTATTCCTGGGCTGCTGTGGTGCAGCCCATGGCCACCCAGTATCACAGGGGCATATATATTATTATTACCTATGTGCTTGTTTTCCTGCTCTATCAATCCAAGACAACCATTGGCCGGGTAATCGATTATATTCTGATCGCACTGTCTGTGGCATGTGTTGGTTACTGGATTATCATGTTTGAAGCCATCAACTACCGAACAGGTGCGGAAACCCAGGTAGATATGGTTTTTGCCGTTGTCGGGGTGCTCATCGGTGTGGAGCTGGCCAGACGGGTGGTGGGAAATATTTTTGTGGTAATGGGGGTTGTTCTCCTGCTGTACGGGGTTTACGGCTATAAGGCCCCGGATCTGATTTCCCATGCAGGGGCACCGTTTACCGAATTGTGTATCAGCATATTTTACAAAAGCGACGGGGTATTCGGCATCATGGCCAGTGTACTGGCCACCTATGTGATTTTGTTTGTGCTGTTTGGCGCGTTTCTGGAAAAATGCGGGGCTCAGCGTTTTTTCATTGACTGGCCCCTGGCAGCTGTTGGCCACCGCATCGGCGGTCCCGGAAAGGTATCTGTCATTGCCTCGGGCCTGTTTGGGTCCATTTCCGGCAGTGCCATCGCCAATACCGTTTCGACGGGGATGTTCACCATTCCCATGATGAAAAAAGCCGGTTTCAAGTCCCATGTGGCCGGCGGCATAGAGCCGGCTGCCTCCATCGGCGGGATGTTCATGCCCCCCATCATGGGGGCGGGCGGGTTTATCATGGCCGAGCTGACCGGGCTTCCCTATTCCCAGATTATGCTGGTGGCAATTTTTCCGGCATTCATGTATTTTTTCAGTGTGTTTGTCATGGTGCATTATGAAGCCAAAAAAGAGAATGTTATTGGCGAAAAATCCAAATTCAGTGCCATGCAGATTTTTAAAAAGCAGTGGTTTTACACCCTGCCGCTGATCATCATCACCATTTTTATGCTGTATGGCTTCTCTCCTGCCTATTCCGCCATCATAGGCCTTATGACCTGTATTGTGATTTCCTGGGTGAGAAAAGATACCCGCATCGGTCCCAAACGGTTTGTGGAGGCTGCCAGGGAAGGGACGGAAAACAGCCTGAAGATTGGTGCCACTGTCGGGGTTATCGGGATTATTATCGGGGTTTTGACTTTTTCCGGCCTGGTGCTGACCTTTGCCGACATCATGATTGAACTGGCAGGGGGCTCTCTTTTGCTGACCATTCTGCTGGTAGCCCTGGCCTCTCTTGTGCTGGGGATGGGCGTGCCGGTGACAGCAGCGTACCTGGTCACTGCGGTGGTTGCAGTACCAGCCTTAACCCATCTGGGTGTGAACATGCTGGCCGCCCACATGATCGTTTACTGGCTGTCCCAGGATTCCAATATCACCCCGCCGGTTTGTATTGCCGCTTTTGCAGGGGCCACCATTGCCAAGGCCAATATGTGGAAAACCGCGTTTACTTCCTTTAAGTTTGCCAAGTTCCTCTACCTGGGACCGCTCCTTTTCGGATATGTGCCCGGATTTTCCCTGGACGGCAGTGCCATGGATATTGTCAAGGCATTTGTGGCCATCATCATCGGCACCTATGCCTATTCCTGGTTTCTCAGCGGCATCTGGATCAGCCCGTTGAAAAGGGTGTTTTTCAGCAAAAAAACGGCTTGATAAGTACCATTTTTTTTGTGTACATACTGCAGCCGCTCCCGGGTGAGACCGTTTCATCCGGGAGCGGCTGTTTTGTTTTTGCACTGGATATTTGCCATAGCAGCGTACCCGCTATGGGGAGCCCCTGGTGGTGTCCTGTGAACGGACCGTCAGATTCGGAGGGGGCCAGGTAAAATTTGCCGGGATGATGCCAAACAGAGGGCGGGTTGCTGCACTTCATTGTGCTTATGCAGAAAGGCCCCCGCAGATCTCGGGCCGGGCACAGGATACCACCAGGGGCGGGCATCCTGATTCAGTAGCCTAAACCTGTATCAGGATAATGGATGCAAGAAAAAAGTCCTGGTGCATACGGTTTTATATGGAGCTGTTCTTTTGGTTGTCTGCCAAAAAATATTGCGTTTTGTGGTGGATGATACTATAGTAAGGAATCAATTTACAGAATTTGACAGCCGGATTTTCTAAGCAAACAAATTAACAGGAACGAGATTTTATGAATTGGGATTGGGAAAAGCTGAGGGAAAATCAGCAAAAGTATGAAAAAAACAAAGGCGGCAGCGGTGGGCCGGGTATGCCCAGGCCGCCCCAGATGGATGAGATTTTCAATAAATTCAAGAGATTTAAATTCCCGGGCATATTTATCGGAATCATTGTGCTGCTGGTATTGTACCTGGGATCTTCCACGTTTTTTACCGTGGACAGAAGCGAGGTGGGGGTGGTGCAGCGGTTTGGAAAATTCAACCGCCTTGCCCAGCCCGGTTTGAATTTCAAACTGCCCACAGGCATTGAAAAGGTCACAAAGGTCAATGTCAGGACCCCTGAGACCGAAGAATTCGGGGTGCGGGCAGCGGATCGTGCAGGGGCGTATGGGAACGCTTCTGAATCCTCTTTGATGCTTACCGGCGATCTTAACGTGGGCGTGGTGCCCTGGATCGTTCAGTACCGGCGGGCGGACCCCCGGGCCTATCTGTTCAATGTAAAGGATGTGACCTCGCTGTTGCGCAATATGTCCGAAGCCACCATGCGCACCATTGTGGGGGACCGCAGCATCAATGAAGTCATTACCGAGCGGGCTGAGATCGCCCAGGCAGCCAGGGAAATGCTCCAGGCCGAGCTGGACAATGCCAAAGCCGGCATTGCCATTGTGAACATTGAAATGAAACGCACCAATGTGCCTGAGCCGGTGCAGGCATCTTTCAACCAGGTGAACCAGGCCATTCAGGAAAAAGAGCAGACCATTTACAAGGCCAAAGAAGAATACAACAAAGCGGTTCCTTTGGCTAGAGGTGAAGCCCAGCGCATGATCAAGGATGCGGAAGGGTATGCCATCGACCGGGTCAACCGGGCACAGGGTGATGCCGCCAAGTTTCTGGCGGTTTTCGAGGCCTATGACCTGGCCCGGGATGTGACCCGCAAACGCATGTATCTGGAAACCATGGGAGATGTACTGCCCAAAATCGGTGCCAAATACATTATTGATGCAGACCAGAAAAATGTACTGCCCCTGTTGAATTTGGGGGATGGTGCATCAACGCTTCAGGACAGATATCTTCAAAAAGGTGAGTAACATATGAATGCGCAGCAGATAAAAGTATTGGGTGTGGCCGTCCTGGTCATACTGGCAGTGGTTGTTTACGATGCCGCGTTTATCGTGGATGAAACCGAGCAGGTGGTCATTACCCAGTTCGGCCGGATAACCGGAGAACCCGTGGTGGAGCCGGGGTTGAATTTCAAAATGCCCTTTATCCAGAAAACCAATTATTTTGCCAAAAACCTGCTGGAATGGGACGGCAGTCCCGGACAGATTCCCACCAGGGATAAAACCTATATCTGGGTGGATACCTTTGCCAGATGGCGGATTACCGATCCTTTGACCTATTTTCAGACGGTCAAGGATGAATTTTCTGCACAGAAACGCCTGGATGACCTGATCGATCCCGCCACCCGGAACCTGATCAGTTCCTATCCTTTAGCAGAGATTGTCCGCAACACCGATCGGCCCATGGATACCTTTGAAGGGTTCGGCGCGGACACGGAAGCCAAAATGGAAGAAGAAGCCCCGAGAAAGGTCCGGTACACAGTGAACCTGGGCCGGGATGAAATCACCCGCCGCATTGTGGCCCAGGCAAAGGAAAAGCTCGAAGAGTTCGGCATCGAGCTGGTGGATGTGAAGATCAAGCGCATCAACTATATTGACAGTGTCCGGCGGTCGGTGTATGACCGTATGATTGCCGAGCGGAACCAGATTGCGGAAAAATTCCGGGCCGAAGGTCGGGGAGAGGCCAGCAATATCCGGGGTGAAAAGGAAAAGGATCTCCAGGAGATCAAGTCGGAAGCCTATAAGGTCGCCCAGACCACAAAGGGTAAGGCTGATGCACAAGCAGCCGGCATTTATGCGGATGCCTATGGAAAAGATCCCGAATTCTATGCATTTTTAAAGACCATGGATCTGTATGCCCAGGCCCTGGAAAAAGACAGTACGCTGATTTTGTCCACGGATTCCGATGTGATGCAGTTTATGAAGGGTGTTGCAGAATAAAGCAATATGATTTGCCCCGGGGATAAACCTTACGGGGCACAATCACAATGAACAGCTACGCCTGTCGGGCCGGACAAAAACCGGCCTGACAGGCGTACATACGTACATAAAAAATGCTTATTTTTTCTTTCTCTGGTGCCGGGTTTTGGCAAGAAGCTTTCTGTGTTTATGCTTGCGCATTTTTTTTCTTCTCTTTTTAATAACACTGCTCAAAAAAATCACCTCCTTTGCATAGCAATATGGTAAAGTGTATCAGACCAAATAATAACAATAGCATAATGTTGAAATAAATGTCCATTTTTTTTTATCTGGTTCGGCAGGGACCCCGATGACATGAAAACAGACCGGTATTTTAACAGGGCCGAACTGGAACAGGTGGACCAGGCTGCGCTGATCTGTGAAGAACTGGTAAATGACTATTATAAGCTGTCTTCCGGCCAGTGGCTCAAAAACCGGTATGACATAAAAACCGCCAGGGACCTGGCCCCCCATGAAAGGGTGACAGGGCCTTTTGCCCAGGTGGTGAAATATGAAGGCAGAAAATCCGATGTGCCGCTGGGGTCATCCCGGTTCAGCCTTTACACGGTCTGTGTGCAGGACCCTGCCATCCTGGCTGCTGTGGCATCCCGCCGGAACCTGGTCCTGTTTCCTTTTCTGGTATATGTGTTGGTGCATGAACTGGTGCATGTGGTCCGGTTTCTTACCTTCAGCCACCGGTATGAACATGCATCTGAAGCATCGGTAACCCTGGCCGAAGAAAGAAAAGTGCATGGCCTCACCTATGCCATCCTGGCGCCGCTCTCCATGGAGGGAATGAAGCAAATATTTGATTTTTTTGAAAAATGGCGTGTTGTCCATGGGCAGTAACCCCTGGAAAAAAAATTCAGAACCCCTGTCTTGACAGGGGAAAAAGACTTGTTATTTTATCAATGATTTTTCAAGCAGTCTTGAATGCCAATAAGGGAGAAAAGGATAATGCCGGTTTACGAGTACCAGTGTGTAGCGTGTAAACGCATTGAAGAAGCATTTCAGAAAATTTCAGATCCCCCCCTGACGGTCTGCCCCCGGTGCAGTGGGCATCTTGAAAAAATGATTTCCCAGAGCGCCTTCCACCTGAAGGGATCCGGGTGGTATGTAACCGATTACGGCGGTGCCAAAAAACCGTCGGATGCCACGGAAAAATCACAGACCGCATCCACGGAAACAACGCCTGCAGCCCCATCTGCAAAGAAAAAAGATGATTCTTGACAGCAGACGTTGATCTAATACAAATCCACCATATTTACAACCTAACCAAACGCAAAAAAAGGAGTAGTGTATCATGAGTTTGAGACCACTGAGTGACAGAATTCTGGTTCAGCGTGTTGCAGAGGATGAAAAAACCAAAGGCGGGATTATCATCCCTGACACGGCAAAGGAAAAACCTGCGGAAGGCAAAGTAGTTGCCACAGGCAACGGCCGCATGGGAGAGGATGGCAAACTGCTGCCCATGGATGTGAAAGTGGGAGACCGGGTATTGTTCAGCAAATACGGCGGAACCGATGTAAAAATGGACGGGGAGGATTATCTGATCCTGCGCCAGGATGATGTGCTGGGCATTATTGAATAAAAGCCATTGCATCATGGCAAAGTTTAGGTTGTCATGAAATGCATGTTAACCATGCTTGCCTGGTGCATTGTGCACGCTATCGAAAAAAGCATAAACAGGAAACTTTAAATATATAAATGGAGATGAGTGAAAATGGCCAAAGAAATTAAATATGATGCCAAAGCGCGGGAAGCAATGCTCAGAGGTGTTAAAACACTTGCAGATGCAGTTGTTGTCACCCTGGGACCTAAAGGAAGAAATGTGGTGATCGAAAAATCCTGGGGATCTCCCACCGTGACCAAAGATGGGGTCACCGTTGCCAAAGAGATCGATCTGGAAGACAAATTCGAGAATATGGGTGCCCAGATGGTCAAGGAAGTATCTTCCAAAACATCTGACATGGCAGGTGACGGCACCACCACTGCAACGGTGCTGGCCCGGTCCATCTATGAAGAAGGTCAGAAACTGGTGGTGGCCGGCAACAATCCCATGGGGATTAAACGGGGTATTGAAAAAGCCGTAGCCAAAATTTCTGAAAACCTGGAAGCCCTTACCAAACCCACCAAAAACCAGAATGAAATCGCCCAGGTGGGTACCATTTCCGCCAACAGTGATGAAACCATCGGCAACATTATTGCCGAGGCCATGGACAAGGTGGGCAAGGAAGGGGTCATCACCGTGGAAGAAGCCAAATCCATGGAAACCACCCTGGATGTTGTGGAAGGCATGCAGTTTGACAGAGGGTACCTGTCTCCCTATTTTGCCACAGACACCGAAAAAATGGTGGCTGCCATGGAAAATCCCTATGTGCTGATCTGCGACAAAAAAATATCTTCCATGAAAGACCTGTTGCCCGTGCTCGAAGAAATTGCCAAGACCGGCAAACCGTTGGTGATCATTGCAGAAGACATTGAGGGCGAAGCCCTTGCCACACTGGTGGTGAACAAACTGCGCGGCACCCTGAACGTGGCGGCTGTCAAAGCCCCGGGTTTTGGCGACAGAAGAAAAGCAATGCTGGAAGACATTGCCGTGCTCACCGGCGGCCAGGTGGTGTCCGAAGATATCGGCATCAAACTGGAAAATGTTTCTCTCCAGGATCTTGGCCAGGCCAAGTCCATCACCATTGACAAGGACAACACCACCATTGTCGACGGTGCCGGTTCCAGGGAAGACCTGGAGGGCAGGGTAAAAATGATCCGTGCCCAGATCGATGAAACTTCTTCTGACTATGACAAAGAAAAACTCCAGGAAAGGCTGGCCAAACTGGTGGGCGGTGTTGCCGTCATCAATGTGGGGGCTGCCACTGAAACGGAAATGAAAGAAAAGAAAGCCCGTGTGGAAGATGCCCTGAATGCAACCCGCGCAGCAGTGGAAGAGGGCATTGTGCCCGGCGGCGGTGTGGCCCTGGTACGGTGCATCACTGCGCTTGCGGATATCGAAGCGGATCATGAGGAAAAACTGGGCATTGCCGTTGTGGCACGGGCCATTGAAGAACCCCTGCGCAAGATTGCCGACAATGCCGGTGTGGAAGGCGCTGTTGTCATCAATAAGGTCAAGGAAGGAAAAGACGCCTTTGGGTACAATGCCAGAACAGATGTGTACGAAGACCTGATTGAAGCCGGTGTAATCGATCCCAAGAAAGTGGTGCGGTTTGCCCTGCAGAACGCAGCCTCTGTGGCTTCCGTCATGCTTACCACCGAGGCCATGGTTGCGGAAAAACCAGAAGAGAACCCCGCACCTCCGATGCCTCCCGGCGGCGGCGGCATGGGCGGTATGGGCGGTATGGGCGGTATGATGTAGCCTGATTTCCAAATATGTTTATTTTGTTGATAATCTTTTGATACAAGCCCCTTTGACATTGGTTAAAGGGGCTTTTTCATTGGAAATTGGCCCTTGACAGGATATCCTGTCTCATATAATTAACTGGTAAAATCATGTGCTGATGTAATCGAAGAGAGGTTTTATGACCACAGAAACAATCGGATTGCTTTACATGCTCACGGATGCCGGGCCTGTTGTAAAATTTGTCATGCTCCTGCTGCTGTTTTTTTCCATCATCACCTGGGCCATTGTGTTTATCAAGTTCCGCTATATGCGCAAAGCATTCCGGGAATCTGCCGATTTTACGGAAATTTTCTGGCAGTGCCGGACCCTGGCAGATGCCTTTGCCAAGGCCAAGGCGCTGCGTACAAGCCCTGTTGCCAGAATTTTTATTACCACTTATATGGAAATGGCCAGAACCGGGAAACGGGACAGCAAAACCGGTAAAACCTTTCAAAACGAAGCCTCCTATCTGCAGACAATGGGCAGTATTCAGCGGACATTGCGCCGGTCCATCGGTGTGGAGATCAGAAGATTCCGGCAGCTGGTGCCATTTTTAGCCACGGTGGGAAACACGGCCCCGTTTATCGGGCTTTTCGGAACGGTGTGGGGGATCATGCACACGTTCCAGGGCATCGGGTTGAGCGGGTCCGCCAGTCTGGCCGTGGTGGCGCCGGGTATTTCCGAGGCTTTGATCGCCACGGCTGCAGGTCTTGCCGCAGCCATCCCGGCGGTGATCGCCTACAACTATTTCACAGACCGTATACGGGTTCTGGATTCAGAACTGGAAAGTTTTTCTTCCGACCTTTTGAACATTATTGAACGTGACATGCAAAAACAGACGGGGGCATAATGCATACAGGATCCGGCAATGATCAACTGATGTCAGATATCAATGTCACCCCTTTTGTGGATGTGATGCTGGTGCTGCTGATCATTTTCATGGTAACAGCACCCATGATGGTCCAGGGGGTGGATGTGGATCTGCCTGTGGCAACTGCATCCCCGCTGCCTGCCAGTGAAGACAACCTGATCATCTCCATAGACAATGACCTGAAAGTGTATATCAACAACCAGGAGGTTTCCGTTGCTTTTCTTGCCGAAAAACTCGGGGCTGTCCTGGAAAACATGGACACCGGTGCGGTGTATCTCAAAGCCGATAAAAAAGTCCCTTACGGTGTGGTTGTCAATGTCATGTCCCAGATCAAGCGCGCCGGGGTCCAGAGCCTGGGCATGATCACCCTTCCCGATGATACCGATGCCTCCTGATGCCCTAAATGGATAATATGTCTCACAGTGCCGGCAAAAAAAAATACGGATTTGCCGGTCCGGGCCACGACAGCCGTCAGATGGCGGTGTATCTGGCACTTTCCTTTTTCGCCCATGTGCTGTTTTTCATTGTCAGCATCTGGCTGGTGCAGTTTGAGATGTATTCCCCTGTAACAGAGGTGGTGCAGGTGGATCTGGTTTCCTTTGCACCCGGTGAACCGGGCGGTGGTGATCAGTCTTTTGAAGAACCCGTGTCTGCGCCGGAAACAGTGCAGCAGGAAGGGGCACCTGATGCGGATAGTGCCGTGGTGGTACCGGAAAAACAACCCGCACCCGAGGTTATGGAAAAACCGGCTGAGCCGGAACCCTTGCCCATGGTGAAACCGGATATCAGCCTCAAGGCCAAGCCGAAAAACCTCCAGGAACTGATGGCGGAACAAAGCAACAAGCTTTCGGAAAAAAAAGAAAAAAAACCGGAATCAAAGCCAAAGCCAAAGCCAGAACCGAAACCTGAACCAGATCCCCGGGAAGCGCTGGAAAAAGCCCGGCAGAAACTGGCTGATGAAAAAAAAGCAGAAAAAAATGAACAGCTGGCCCGGGCCATGGAGCGGCTGGCCCGGGAAGTAAAACAAAAGAACACAGATACCCGTTCCCTGTCTGATGGAGACAACAGCGGCCCCAGTGTGGGATCGGGCAGTGCCGCCGGTGCGGGCAGAAAAGGGGGCACTGCCATTGACAGGTACAAAATGGTATTGCAAAGCGCCATTGAGCAGAACTGGGTGTTCAATGAAATTTTGGCCGGCATGGACCAGAACATTGAAGTCCGGATGTTGATAAAAATTTTGAAAAACGGGGAAATAAGAGATATAGTGTATGAAACAAGATCCGGCAACCGCTATTTGGACCAGAGTGCCAAACGGGCGCTTCAGAAGGCCAGCCCCCTGCCGGCGCTGCCCCCGGGGATGGCCTCCTATGATGTGGTTGTCATCTTTACACCAAAAGGATTAAAATAGGTATGGTTTTGCTTGAGGTACACACAGGGCTGCTGCAAGGTATCCGCCATTTCAGGTTCCATGCGGGTTCACCTACAGACACCTGCATGGCATTGCACGCTGACGCACAAAGCACAAAACCCCTGCTGCCGAAATTATGCATACAATTATACATGTACCTGATCCTGGCGCTGGCGGTTGTATTCTGGCAGCCGGCAGCCGGGTGGGCACGATCTTATGATACCATCAATGTCAGCAACCCGTTTTTGCACAAAACCCCTGTGGCTGTGCCTGCATTCAAGGCCTTGGCCGCAAAGCAGGCAGAAACGGACATCGGTGAAAAAGCCCGCCGGATATTGAATGAGGGCCTGGCATTCACCGGGTATCTGAAGCTGGTGAACCCGGATGCGTTTCTGGCCAATCCCGCCCGAACCGGCATCCAGCTGGGGCAGATCAATTTCAGGGACTGGACCGGCATCGGTGCGGAACTGCTTATCACCGGCGGTGTTGAAGCGGACCAGGGCCAGGTGACACTCAAGCTGCGGCTGTTTGATACTTTTAACACCAAACTGCTCAAGGGCAAAATCTACACCGGTTCTGAAAGCCAGGTCCGGCGAATGGTTCATCTGTTTTGTGCCGAGGTTTCCCATGTCCTTACCGGCAAATGGGGGGTGTTCAACAGCCGGCTCACCTTTGTTTCAAGGGTCAATGGCAACAAAGAGGTGTTTGTCAGTGATTTTGACGGGCACAACCCCAGGCAGGTGACCCACCACAAAAGTATCAGCCTGTCACCGGCCTGGTCATCGGACAGCCAGTGGCTGGCCTATGTGTCCTATGCCAAAGGCAAGCCGGATATCTACATCAAACACCTGGAACAAAACCGGGGCACCATTGTCAGCCGGGAGGGCATGAATATCTCCCCCGCATGGATGCCGGGACAGGCAAAACTGGCAGCAGCCCTGAGTTTTTCCGGAAACCAGCAAATATATCTGTTGACCCGGGACGGAGAAATTATTAAAAAGGTAACCGGCAGCTGGGGCATCAATGTGTCGCCGCGGTTTTCACCGGACGGTCGGAAACTGGCCTTTGTTTCCAACCGGTCCGGTACCCCTCAGATTTACATAAAAGATCTGAACACAGAAGATGTCCGGCGGGTGACCTTTCAGGGACGGTACAACACCTCCCCTGCCTGGTCTCCGGATGGGAAAAGGATGGCCTATGTGGGGATTGACAAAAACAAGATTGATATTTATATGATCAACCTGGCATCAGGCCCGGGGATGCCGGTGCAGCTGACAAAAAACCAGGGGGATAACGAAGATCCGTCCTGGTCCCCTGACGGCAATCTGATTGTTTTCACCTCCAGCCGTGAAAACAATTCCCCGGCCCTGTATGTGATGACGGCAGCCGGTACGGACCAGCGAAGACTCATGCACATGACCGGCAGACAGACCCAGCCTGCCTGGTCCGGTCCCATGGTCCAGGAAGACTGATATACATGAACAGAACACAAAGAACATAATTTCTTAACCAAGGAGGCAGCAAGATGAACAAAAAACTGTGGATCAATGTAGTAATGGCGATGCTTGTGGCAGGACTTTTTTTGACGGTATCCTGTGCCAAGAAAACCGTGGTGTCAGATGCCACCACTATTGAGGATCAGGCCGCCATGACAGAAGCGGAAGCAGCAGCTGAAGCGGAAGCCCGGAAAAAAGCCGAGGCTGAACGGATCAGACAGCAGGAGCTCGAAGCGCAGCAGGCAAGTGAAGCAGCCCTGGAACAGGCCAGGCAACAGGCTGCCAAGACCCGGTTTCTGCACCAGAACATCCATTTTGCATTTGACAGCGCAGCGTTGTCATCTGAGGCAAAGGAGCTGTTAAAGAAAAAAGCGCAATGGCTCAAACAAAATGCCAATGTAAGTGTGACCATTGAAGGCCATTGTGATGAAAGGGGCACCACGGAATATAACCTGGCCCTGGGGGAACGCCGTGCCAGTGCAGTGGAAAAATATCTCCAGGACCTGGGTATCGGCGGCTTTCGTCTGGACACCGTCAGCTTTGGGGAGGAACGCCCCCTGGATCCGGGACAGACAGAAGCTGCCTATGCCAAAAACCGCCGGGCCCAGTTTGTATTGAAATAATCCGGCCTGCACAGGATCGGTACCGGTACGCTGCCGGCATCGATCCTGTGTTTTCTTTTTGAATAACACCCATGCCCTGGCGGTACCAAAAGCTGTTAGCTGCGGTAGTAACCAGCAGGGAAAATGTGTAATTTATTACGGGAAGCTGATAGCTTCGTACTGACGGCTTTCATATAAACCAGATCAGGTAAATCTTATACTGTCTGATTTTATTATCTTTTTTGACGGCAGCGGGGTTTTGCAATGAAACATAGGATTTTGTGGGGGTGTGTGCTGGGAATTTTCTGGGTGGTTTCAGGGTGTGTAACCCCGGAACAGCACCAGGTTCTGGAAAACCGCATCACAGCGCTGGAAATGGAAAACAACCGGCAGATGGCTTTGCAGGAAAAATTTTTTGGAAAAGAAGCGGATCTGAAAACAAGCCTGGATGCGATTGAGCAGAAAATTGCACAAAATGAAACCATAAACCAGGAAACCACAGCGGAAATCAAGTATGAACTCACCCAGCTCAAGGAAAAATATGGCCAGCTCCAGGGGATGATCGAAGAGGTCACCCACCGCTTCGGCAGTGACAGCCGGGTAGGCCGGCAGGATATGGAAAAACGGCTGGACCGGCTGGACAATGCTATTTCCCGCAATTATACAAAAATCCTCACCCTGGAAAACTATCTGGGGTTTGAACCGACCATTGCGGCTCCGGATGCGACAGCCCGGCCGGAGCCCGGCAGTGATGCGCCGGACACGGTGCAGACTGTGCAGCAAAAGACCGATTCAGAACAGGGATTGTACACGTATGCCAAAAAACTGTTTGATGACGGCGACATGGAAAAGGCCCGGATCCAGTTTGAGAACTTTATCAACAAATACCCGGATTCAAACAATGCCGACAATGCACGGTTCTGGATTGCTGACAGCTACTATGTGGACAAGTGGTATGAAAAGGCCATTCTGGAATACCAGAAGGTGCTCGAGCAGTATCCGGATTCAAACAAAGCGGCGGCGGCCCGGTTAAAGCAGGGGTACGCCTTTGCCGAGCTCGGGGAAAAAGCCAATGCCCGGCTGATTTTACATGAACTGGTGAACCGGTACCCCGATTCCAGGGAAGCAGGCTTTGCCGGGGAAAAACTCAAACACCTGGACTGATAGTGCTGCAGAAACGATCAGGTCGGGTAAAAAGATGATAAAAATTGTCGGTATCGACCCCGGGCTTGCCGGTACAGGAATAGGGGTCCTGGAGGGTGATCCTGTCCAGATCATCCGGTATTCCTTCGGCAGTATCGCCACCAGGTCGGACCAGCCCACACCCTTCCGGCTCACCACCATTTACACACGGATATATGACTTTCTCACAGAACAGGTGCCAGATTTTGTGGTGATCGAGGATATGTACTCCCTTGAAAAATATCCAAAATCCGGTATCATGCTGGGCAGAGTGTCAGGGGTGCTGCAGGTTGCGGCATGCAGGGCCGGTATACCGGTCGAGGAAATTGCTGTACGGGAGGCCAAGAAAATCATCTGTGGAAACGGAAAGGCAGACAAAATTCAGATGGAGCAGGCGGTGCGGCACCTGCTGAACCATCCGGACCCCATCCGCCCTTTTCATGCATCAGATGCACTGGCACTGGCCATTACCGGGTATTACCGGCACAGGAAAGCGCATGATCGGGTATCTTGAGGGACATATCATCCATTGTGAAACCGATGCGGTTCTGCTTTTGGCAGGCGGTGTGGGCTACGAGGTGCTGGTGAATTCCTTTACCATGACCCGGGTAACCACCGGCACCGGCACGGATGATATTGTCAGTCTGTATATTTATTACCATGTGAGTGAACGGCAGCCCAAACCGGTGCTGATCGGGTTTGCTTCCCTGGAGGAAAAGGCCTTTTTCCAGTTGTTCATCTCTGTTGCCGCTATCGGACCCATGAAAGCGGTAAGGGCCCTGGTCCGGCCTGTGGGGGAAATCGCCCGGGCCATTGAGCAGAAGGATGTCACCTTTCTGGGACAGCTGCCGGGTATTGGAAAGCGCACCGCGGAAAAGATCATCGCCACCCTGCATGGAAAAGCCATGATGTTCATGGACCATGCTGCCGGCAGCGCCTGTGAACAGGGCGTGGCCCTGGCGCCGGACAAACAGGAGATCGCCCTCCAGGTGACAGGTGTGCTGGTGGAGCAGCTGGGGCATTCTGCCGCCTCTGCCCGGCGCATGATACAGGCTGCTTTTGAGAAGCATCCGGACATTCACACCCCGGAAGGCCTGCTTGATGCCATTTATCAGGAAGGATTGTAAATATGGCGGATGATATCCTGACATTTTCTTCAGAAACAAAAGGGGTGGTGAATCCTGCCGCCACCCCGGAAGACAAGATGCCGGACATGGTGTCGCTGCGGCCGGTGCGGTTTGAAGATTATGTGGGGCAGGCCGATACGGTGGAGACCCTTAAGATCGCCATCCAGGCCGCCCGGCTGCGGAACGAACCATTGGACCATATTCTGCTCCACGGCCCTCCGGGCCTGGGCAAGACCACCATCTGCCATATCATTGCCAGTGAAATGGGAAAGGAGTTGACCGTTACCTCCGGCCCCACCCTTGAAAAGGGAGGGGATCTCATGGGCATATTGACCAACCTGTCGGACGGGGAATTTTTGTTCATCGATGAGATCCACCGGATTCCCAAGGTGGTGGAAGAGTTTTTATACCCGGCCATGGAAGATTTTGCCGTGGATTTTGTGTTTGACAAGGGGATCCATGCCAGAAGCCACCGGTATCGGCTGCGCAGATTTGTGCTGGTGGGGGCCACCACCCGGGTGGGGCTGTTGTCTTCTCCTTTGCGGGACCGGTTCGGTCTTTTCCGGACCCTGGATTTTTACGCCATTGAAGAGCTGGTGGTGATTATCAAGCGGTCTGCCCAGCTTTTAAACACGCGGATATCTGAAGACGGCGCCCTGTCACTGGCCCGGCGGTCCAGGGGAACCCCGAGAATCGCCAACCGCCTGCTCAAGCGCGTAAGGGATTTTTCCCAGGTCAGATCCGACGGCCGGGTGACCAAAGACACGGTCCAGGCGGCCCTGGCCCTTGAAGGGATTGACCGGCTGGGACTCACCCGGCTGGACAGACATTATCTTACCACCATTATTGATTTTTACAAAGGCGGTCCTGTGGGGATCGAGGCCATTGCTGCAACCCTGCAGGAAGAAACCGATACCCTGGTGGATGTGGTGGAGCCTTTTTTGCTGAAAATCGGCCTTGTTCTGCGTACCTCCAGCGGCAGGAAAGCCGCTGATACAGCGTACCGACACCTTAACCTGATCCCTGGGGGATGACAGTGCATCTTCCAGAAAAAATGATGTGATGTATAGCCCATGAAAGCGCATGCAAAAAGATGCAGATGGTTGGCGGTTGTGCCGGCAGCAGTGGTGACGGCAGTATGGATGGTGTGTTTTTTTTCCTCCCCGGTATCGGCCCGGTCTGTGCCGGCTGCCATCATTGCCCTGCCGGAAAAGGAAAACGCCATTCTGGTGGAAAAACAGACCCAGAAATTTTATATCTACAGGGCAGACCCGGCGGACGGGAATCTGAAACAGATATTTGAAACCGCCTGTTCCACAGGAGAGGTGTCCGGTCCCAAACAACAGGCCGGGGATAAAAAAACACCGGAAGGCATCTATTTTCTCATTGATGAATATGAAGACAGATACCTGACACCCATCTACGGGAAAAAGGCCTTTCCCATTGACTACCCCAATTTTATGGACGTCCGCCAGGGCAAAAACGGTTCCGCGATCTGGATACACGGCACGGACAAGGCCCTGAAATCCATGGATACCAACGGGTGTATCGCCGTTGAAAATGCGGATGTGCTCAAGCTTTCCGATTATATCACGTTACATGCCACCCCGCTGGTTGTTGTGGAAAAGCTTGCATATATTCCCCCGGCGGAACAGCAGCAGACAAAAAACCGGGTGCTGACTTTTGTGAACAACTGGATACAGGCCCACATCACCGGCAGTTACCACCAGTATCTCTCATATTACAGCCCCGGGTACCTGCCGGATATATCCTGGTGGGACGATTGGGTGAAACTGCGGAAAGCATCTGCAGATCCTGCAGAAAATATCCAGATCCAGACATCTGACACGGGGATTTATCAGTACCAGGACATGGTGGTGGTGCTGATGGATTTCTGGCTTGTCCGCAAGGATGTCCGGCAGTTTCTGGGCAAACGCAAGCTGTTTGTCCGGCAGACCAACTCCCCTGGACTGCAGATTACAGGTGATACCTTTCAGGTGCTGGAAAAAGCCCATGAAAAAAGCCCGGCGCCCTTGGTGGCCGGGGCTTCCGTGCTGCTGGCATCTGCCGGTAAAACAGCACCCGGACATGACCACGCATCTGCTTTGGAGATGGTGGAGCAGTGGCTGGCTGCCTGGTCAGCCGAAGATATGGAGGCCTATGCCGCATTTTATGCCGATGGGTTTTACAGCGACGGCATGAACAAGACCCAGTGGGTGAAACGCAAAAAACAGCTTTCCGGGAAGTACAGCTATATCAAGGTGACAGGCAAAGATTTCAAGATTGTACAAAAAAAAAACGGGCTAAAGATCCGTTTTTTTCAAACCTATGAATCCAGCGGATTTTCAACCACGGGCACAAAACAGTTGACACTTGTGAAAAAGGATGGGGCATGGAAGATATTTCGAGAGAACTGGAAAGAGAAATAGCCCGGTCAAGACCGGCTCCCCATAAGAAGAGCAAAAAAAAACGCGTGCTCATCGTGGATGCCATGGGCGGGGTGAAGTCCGGGGGATACCTGAAATATCTTCTGGTGCTGCTGCTGTGTACCACACTGGTCAGTCTGGCGGCAGCCGGGGGATTTTTCACCCTTTTTGACAGGTTGTCCAGGGAAAACAGGGAACTGGCATCCCGGGCAGACACCCTGGAAAGCCGTGTGGCAGCCTTGTCCCGTGACAAAGAAACCCTTATGGCACGGCTGGTCATGTCAGGCCGGGATCCGGATACCGCTTCAGATCTGTCAGACCCGGCTTCGGCAGATATTGGTCCGGATACCGGGGAAAAATCCGGAAAAAAAAAGGATGAACAGGAACAGACGGCATCACATACCCGGGCACAAACCTCCGGGGACACAAAAGAGCCTTCGGACAAAGCCACGGAGAAAGAAGATGCCGGCATGCCGCAGACAGAAGAACCATCAGCAGCGCAGCAGCAGGAAGATTCTGAGATCCCCATTACTGCAGAAGAGGCGGGAAAGGTGGATATTGAAAAGTTTTCCGTAACCAGAGACAAGGCCAAGGGGGACCTGATGGTCCGCTTTGATATCCGCAATGTATCTGATAAGCCGGGTGAGGTGACCGGCCGCATTTTTACCATTCTCAAACCGGAAAACCGGTCCACAAAAAATGATTCAGATCAGTGGCTGGTGGTCCCGAACTCTCCGCTGGAAAACGGTATACCCACCAACACCAAAAAAGGCCAGTATTTTTCCATAGCCCATTTCAAACCGGTAAAGTTCCGGATAAAGAATGTCCCGGGCCAGGCATTTTTTACCATGGCATCGATTTTTGTTTTCAATGACCAGGGAGAATTGATGTTTCAAAGTGATATTGATATCGGAGAGGAGGATCTGGGGTGATACGGTTTGCAGGAAAAACAGTTTTCATCCTGGCCCTGGCGGGGGTGCTTGTCTGCCAGCCGGCCCGGGCTGGCCGGCGTACCCACACCGTGTATTTCGAGGGGCAGGAAAATGAGCTGCACGTATACCGGATATCAGGCTCACGGCCCGGCAAGACCCTGCTCATCATCGGCGGCATCCAGGGGGATGAACCCAGCGGTTTTCTGGCAGCGGATTCCTATGTTGATTTTTCCCTGGAAAAAGGCAATCTCATCGTGGTGCCCAGGGCCAATTTCCCTTCCATCCTCAAAAGGGAAAGACAGATCAACCAGGACATGAACAGAAAGTTTTCAGACGACCATGTGGTGAATTACGAAACCCGGGTGGTGCATGTGTTGAAGAAACTGATCAGTGAAAGTGACTGCTTTTTAAATCTCCACGAAGGATCAGGGGTGTATTCACCTGTCTGGGAAAGCAAGCTGAAAAATCCCGAAAGATACGGGCAGTCCATTATTGCCGACAACAACCTTTTGGATCCGTCCAAAAACGGCACACCAGTGGACCTGGCTGCCATGGCAGATGCGGTGATCAAAAAAATCAACCGGAACATCGATGACCCGTTTTACCATTTTCATTTCAACAACCACAGAACCGGCCAGACAGATACCCGTCACCGGGAGCAGCGCCGTTCCGCCACATTTTATGCCGCAGAGATCTGCAGGATACCGGCCTTTGGTATTGAATCGGCAAAATCCCTTCCCCTGGAGCAGAAGCTTCGCCAGATGATAGATGCCATCAACGGGTTTATGGCGGTTCTGGATATTGTTCCGGAAACCCCGGGCATCGATCTGGAAAAGCCGCTGATGCAGTACATGATCATATCGGTGAATGACGCCATTCCTGTTGTGGTGGGAAAAATGCAGCGGCTCAAGATCCAGAAAGGGGATACCGTCCAGGTGGTCGATGTGGTGGCCAATTATGAACGGGGATTGAGCGTGAACATCCTGGGGGTGGGCAGCGATTTCAATGATATGAACAAAAAAATTTCGATCCATGCATCCACCCGCATAGAAGCCAAAAAAGATTTTTATACCTGCGGCAGTGTGTTTTTGGATATAGATGCACCAGGAACGGCTGTAACGGACCAACTGGCGGTAACAGACAGTGCAGAGACCAAAAAAGAGATCCAGTACAAACTTCTGGTCAATGGAAAACAGCAGGTCGTTGACAATTACAGCCGTATCACCCTGGATTATGGCGATATCCTGGTGATCGAAGATCTGCTGCACACCCCGAAGGATCCTGCCGGCTATGTGGTGAATTTCAAGGGATTTGTGGGGAACAAGAGTTTCAATTCCGGAGAGGACAGGGGATACCCCATTGATACAGGGGGTGACGGGGTGTTGATGCCCCGATATTCCCGGGATAAAAAAGGCAGGCACTACCATGTGCTGACCACACTGGAAGACCGGGAAGTGGGCAAACTCTATATCGATATCCGGTTTTAGGCAATTATCAGCAGGCAAGGAGACAAGGCAGTGGCAAAGAAAAATACAAAAAATTTATCCATCATCGACCAGGAGCTGAAAATTGAGGGTTCCATATCCAGCAGCGGCAAGCTGATCATCCGGGGCCGGGTCACAGGCACCATTGACGGAGATGTGGTGATCATTGCCAAGGAGGGCCAGGTGAACTCCAGTGCTACCACGGTATCTTCCATTACCATAGGCGGCCATTTCCAGGGGGAGCTGTCCGCCGCAAAGGAACTGATCATCCTGAGTACCGGCAATTGTGCCGGAAAAGTGGAATGCCAGGACCTGATCGTGGAAAACGGCGGCATCCTGAATGCGGAAGTCAGCTGTAAAAATGCTGCAACACTCTCAAACAGTAAACAGGGCTTGTCTTCGCTGTCTGATGTAAAAGCGGAAAAACAGATTGATTTGTAGATTTTGCTTGACATGCGATGCAATTGTGTATAAAAGTTTTTGGATTGTATTTATGAATCAGGAGCATAGGGAACCATGAAAAAATATACGTACAGTGCAAAACGGATGGACAACAAAGAGAACTGGTGCGTGATTGACGCAGCCGATCAGGTTTTGGGAAGGCTTGCCTCACAAGTGGCATACCGGATTCGCGGAAAGCACTCCCCTTTGTTTACCCCCCATGTGGATATGGGTGACTGGGTGGTGGTAATCAATGCGGACAAAATCCGCCTGACAGGCAACAAACTGACAGACAAAACCTATTACCGCCATTCCGGATATGTGGGGAGCGTGAAATCCAACACCGCCGGTGAACTGCTGGAGAAAAAGCCGGAACAGGTGCTCAAACAAGCGGTCCGGGGTATGCTGCCCAAAAACAGACTGGGCAGAAAATTGAACAAAAAACTGTTTGTGTATGCAGGTGACCAGCATCCGCATGCTGCCCAGAAGCCTGAACCAGTGCAAATTTAAGGAAAAGGACGCGATTATACCAATGGAAAGCGGAAACCAGTTTTATGCAACAGGAAAACGCAAAAATGCGGTGGCCAAAGTATGGCTTGTTCCTGGTACCGGTAAAATCAAGGTGAACAACCGGGCAGTGGATGACTATTTTGACATCGGTGTGAACCGTGATGCCCTGATATCCCCCCTGGTACTGACCCAGCTGGATGATGCATTTGACATCAATGTCCGGGTGTTGGGCGGCGGTCAGACAGGCCAGGCCGGTGCCATCCGACAGGGATTGTCCAAAGCCCTGGCAACTGTTGATCCGGATCTGAGAGGCGTGTTGAAAACCGCCGGCTTTCTGACCCGGGACTCCCGGCAGAAAGAGCGCAAAAAATACGGTAAAAAAGGCGCAAGGGCCAGCTTCCAGTTTTCAAAAAGATAAGCTGCCTTGTTTTTTCTTGCAGAAGGGAACAGATAGTGGTTTTGTTCCCTTTTTTTTAGCGGTTAGCTTTTAGCGGTTAGCGGTTAGCTTAAAGCTTTAGGCGGGAAGACTTTAACCCAATTGTCCCTCTTTTTTTGTCATTTTTTCAAGAATTGATGCAAATTCCTGAACCATGCATGTAATCACCTGGCCAATGAGGCAAAGCGAATGTTGAACAGCTTCACAAAACAGCCAAAAGCTAACCGCCAAAAGCCAAAAGCTAACAGCTAAACGCTAAACGCTAAAAGCTAACAGCTACCAATGAAAACCTATCTGTTCTATGACCTGGAAACCACAGGGCTTCATCCTGCCTTCGACCAGGTGCTGACCTTTGCAGGCATCCGCACCGACACCCGATTGCGTGAGATCGACAGAACCGGTATCACCATAAGGTTGCGCAAAGATATTGTGCCGTCCCCCCATGCCTTTGTCACCCATTGCCTGCCCCTGGATGCCCTTTCCGGCGGAGTATGTGAATACGAGGCCGCCAGAAAGCTGCATGCGCTTTTCAATACCCCGGATACCATCAGTATAGGGTACAACTCTTTGGGATTTGATGATGAATTCTTACGGTTTCTGTTTTACCGGAACCTGCTGGATCCCTATTCCCACCAGTATGCCAACGGCTGTTCCAGGGCGGATATCCTGCCGGTGGCAGCATTGTTCAAAAATTTTTGTAACCAGGTGCTCACCTGGCCCTGTGGGGAAGACGGCCGACCCAGCCTCAAGCTGGAGTTGATCGCCCGGGAAAACAGGTTCGACACCCCGGGCCGTGCCCATGAAGCCATGGCGGATGTGGAGGCCCTTTTGGCCCTTGCCCGGGTTTTTTCAGACCGGTCGGATATCTGGGCATATGCCCTGGGGTTTTTTGACAAACACACAGACCTGTCCAGAACCGCAGCCATTTCCGACACCTGCAGAATAGGAAACCAATCCTTTCCCACAGCCCTCATGGTCGCTTCTGTATTCGGGGGGCAAGCCAATTACATGGCACCGGTGCTCCATATCGGCGGTTCCATCCCCTATGGGAACCAGCACCTGTGGATCCGGCTGGACCGGCCCGGGTCTGCCCGTATCGATCCGGACACCGGGCAGTATGACTGGGCGCCCATCCGCAAAAAGCCGGCAGATCAGTGGCTGGTGCTGCCTTGCCTGGACCGTTTCCGGCAGCGTCTTTTCCCTGAATCCCGGGACATCGCCAATGCGGTGATCCACACCTTCCAATCCGATCCAGCCCTGTTTTTCGCCACGGTAAAAACCCACCTGTCCTATGCATACCCGGAGATACCGGATATCGACCCGGATGCGGCCCTGTACCAGGATGGGTTTTTTTCGCCGGCGGAAAAAAAAGATATCGCCCGGTTCCATGCAGCCCGCCCATATTTTGGTACCAGGCCTGATAAATGCCTGGCTGTCCTGGAGACCCTGCAGTCTGCCCGGATCAAAACCCTTGGTGCCAGAATCATGGCCCGCAACTTCAATGCCCCGGTTCCCCCGGAACTGGCAGATCATATGCAGCGTTTGGTGACAGAGAACGGGGGGGTCAAAGGATATCGCAGCGATGAAAAATATCCCCTGGCGCTGGCCAGAAACCATGCAGACCAGCTGCAGACGGATGCCGGCAGATTGGATGCCCGGCAGCAGGCCGTCCTGGCACAGGTAAGGGCCTATCTGTATACCTTGGGGAGAGAACCTGATGAAGAGAACCTGACGGGGAAACCTGACGGGGAAACCTGACGGGGAAACCGGTGACCCGGGGAATCAGCGCAAAGCACTGAGGCGTTTCAGTTCGGCAACCTGGGCATCGTGGATAAATTTGTTAAGCAGGCTTTCATTATCCCTGGTGATACGAATGACTTTCAGTCCTGCCAAAATATGGGTTTGGGAAAAATCTGTGTTGATCCGTTTTACTTGTGTTTTCAGCGGAAGGGTGCCGAAAGGCGCCGCTTTGCCGGTATCCATGAGCACCAGGCCCATGGGCAGGATATCGTGGTATGCCAGGCGGCAGAGAAGATGGGGCCGGGTTTTGACCTTTTGGGGAATCAGGATCCCCATACCGGAAAATGATATGTCCCGGATTTTGAAATCTGCGGCTGTGTAGAATTCGGTTTCCCGGAAAACCAGTTTGCCCCTGACAATGTGACGGCTGCCCAGGGGCAGGCGGAACGCGGTTCTGATATTGGTTTCAGCCACCGGGGGGTCATAGCGCAAAACAAGGGCTTTAGATACGGCGTTGCCTGCAAGGGGATATTGGTCGATGAACCGGACCGGCTGACACGCCATTCCCACACGGATCCGTTTCTGTCTGCCCGGCACGGTGGTGGTCACATGCAGGGTGTCGAATTGCGTTTCAGGCGACACCGGTACAAAGGGCTGTGCAACAGTGATGGTATGGTCATTGACATCAGCATCAAAAATGATACTGGACCGGGATGTCGGCGCAGAAGACTGCATATTGAAAACCAGGTCCACACCTGTGGAGGGTGCAAATATTTTTTGCAGGTCAAATTGCAGATCAAAAGTCATGGGGCAAAAACCGTTCAGGCAGTATGTATGTGGTTACCATACTGCCTGAACCGAAATCAAAAAAGGGCAAGGCACTATTTTACGGCTTCTTTCAGGGCTTTTCCAGGGATGAATTTGGGGACATTTCTGGAAGGGATATCGATCTCTTTCCCGGTCTGGGGGTTTCTGCCTTTTCTGGCTTTTCTTTCTGCAGTCTTGAATGTGCCAAAACCAACCAGGGTCACAGAATCATTTTTCGAGAGCGCATCTGTAATGGATTTAACCATACAGTCGACGGCTGTTTGGGCATCTTTCTTGCTGTCCAGTACTTCTGCTACTTTGTTGATTAAATCGCCTTTGTTCATCTTGATCACTCCTTTTTTTTGGTTTCTGTTAAGGGCAAAATCTAGAATTTGCTTTTCAAAACCGCGTTACATGGGGTTAAACTCACTTTAAGCAGCTTTTGAGCGTACGTTACGTCGTTGAGAAGTGCGTGTCAAGTGTTTATTGACTTTTTTTGAAAATTTCATTGTCCTTGGTGCACAAAAGACATAAAATTAGCCGAAAAAGGAGAAAATTATGGACGCAGCCCTTGTTAATCCGTTTGTTGAAGGTACGTTGCATATCCTTGACACCACTGCCGGGGTCAAAGTGCAGCCGGATTCCCCGTTTTTAAAGACCGACACCAGTCCTTTGGGAGATATTTCAGGGATGCTGGAGATTACAGGCGACCTTGCGGGTTCAGCTGCTGTTTCCTTCACCGAATACAGCATTCTGGGCATTGTTTCCGCCATGTTCGGAGAAGAGATGACACAGATCGATGAGGAAATTTTTGATGCAGTGGGAGAGATCACCAATATGGTGGCCGGCCATGTGACCACCAAACTTGCGGAACAGGGCAAAAAAGTGAAAGTAAAGTTTGTCCGGGTGTGCACAGGCCCGGACCAGCCCATCGCGCACACCGAGTCCCAAAGTCCTGTGCTGGCGGTTCCCTTTAAGACCACCCTGGGAAAGGTGGTGATCGAGGTCTGTTACAGCGGCTAATACAGGTACCAGCGGATCAAAAAATTTCCAAAAAAAACATAGAGTAGCGCACCTGCCGACAGAAACGGGCCGAAGGGGATCCGCATCTGTCCGCCGTTTTTCGGGTTTATCACCATGCCGGCAATGCCGGCGGCCGTGCCCAGGAGTGATCCGGCAAACAGGGTGAACAACACACCGGGAACCCCGGTGGCAGCCCCGATCATGGCCAGCAGCTTGATATCTCCGCCGCCCATGCCCTCCTGCCTGCGGATCAGATAATATGCCAGGGCCACGAAGTACAGGATGCCGCCGCCGGCCAGAATGCCGTATCCAATGGCAGATACAGGCATGTCCAGAACAACATGGGCCAGCAGGGCAAATATGGCAATGCCCGGGATGCTGATGCGGTCGGGTATGATGTGAAAGTCCAGGTCAATGAAAGATACCAGTAAAAGGGTGGCCGCAAAGGCAAACCACACCACAGCATCGGGTGTCAGGCCGAAGCGCATGCAGACCAGCACACCGACCGTACCTGTCAATACTTCCACCAGCGGGTAGCGCCGGGAAATGGCGGTGCCGCAGAAAAGGCAGCGTCCCCCCAGGGCAAGAAAGCTGATCACAGGGATATTGGCATAAAAGGGAATAGGGGTGCCGCAGGCCGGACAGGCGGATCCAGGGGATACAATGGAGGTGTTGCGGGGGATTCTGTGGATGCAGACATTCAAAAAACTGCCCACGCATGCGCCGAAAATAAATGCCGGTATCAGGGTCCACATAAGCTGGCTTGTCATGGCAGCAATCCTTACATAATAAAATTTTTCAGCCGGGATATTGTAAAAGCCGAAATCTGTTTTATTGTAGCATCACATAAATACCTGATTTAAACAATTGTTACAACCGGATGACTGCCTGCCGTGAAAAAAAGGGGGGGGCCGGTTGAAGACTATATAAGGAGTAAGCATGGCGGAAGCGGACATGGATGATCTCATCGAGGTGATAGAAAAAGAGAGCAACATAGAAAATATACCCCAGGCCCTTCCCATGATGCCGGTAAGGGATATTGTGGTGTTTACCGATATGCTGCTGCCCCTGTTTGTGGGCCGGGAAAAGTCCATCAAAGCCATGGAAAAATGTGTGGACTACGACCGGTACATTTTTCTGACGGCCCAGAAGGACGCAGAGGTGGAAAAACCCGGAATCGACGATGTGTATGAGACCGGGACCGTGGGCCGTGTTCAGAAGATGATCAAGCTGCCTGACGGCCGCATCAAGGCCCTGGTCCAGGGGATTGTCACGGCCAGGGCGGTGAACTATGTGAAAAAACGCGGATTTTTCAAGGTGGAAATCCAGGTGGTTGCCGATCATGATCCCGATGAGATGGATATTGCGGTTGAGGCCCTGATGCGCAATGTCAAAGAGAACAGTGAAAAGCTGCTGGCATTGAAAGGGGAACTTTCCGGGGATATCGGGGACCTGTTGTCCCATATTGAATCACCGGGAAAACTGGCGGATCTTGTGGCATCCAACCTGAACCTGCGGGTGGAGGAGGCCCAGGTCCTGCTGGAGATCACCGAAACAGCGGAACGGTTGAAAAAAGTCAATGACCTGCTGTCAAAAGAGCTGGCTTTGTCAACGGTGCAGGCCAAAATCCAGACCGATGTCAAAGATGAAATCTCCAAAAACCAGCGGGATTATTTTCTGCGGGAACAGGTCAAGGCCATTCACAGGGAGCTGGGGGAAAGTGATGAAAAACTGGCGGAGATCAAGGAGTTCAAGGCCAAGATAAAACGGTGCAAGCTGCCCAAATCCGGCGAGGAAGAGGCGGCCAAACAGCTCAAGCGCCTGGAACAGATGCATGCTGATTCATCAGAAGCATCAGTTGTCAGGACCTACCTGGATACCATTGTGGAACTGCCCTGGAGCCGTTCCACAAAAGATGTGCTGGACATTTCCCGGGCCAAGACTGTGCTGGACCGCAACCATTTCGGTCTGGAAAAGATCAAGGAACGTATTCTGGAATACCTGAGCGTGCGCAAGCTCAATCCTAAAAAAAAGGGGCAGATCATCTGTTTTGTGGGGCCTCCCGGCGTGGGAAAAACCTCCCTTGGCCAGGCCATTGCCAAATCCATGAAGCGCAAATTCCACCGGCTCTCTCTGGGCGGCATCAGGGATGAGGCGGAAATCCGGGGCCACCGACGGACCTATATCGGTGCCATGCCCGGCCGGATCCTCCAGGGACTGCGCCAGTGCAGCACCAACAACCCGGTGTTCATGCTGGATGAAATCGACAAGCTGGGCAACGATTTCAGGGGAGACCCGTCTTCCGCCCTGCTGGAGGCCCTGGACCCGGAACAGAACTACGCATTTTCCGACCATTACCTGAACATTCCCTTTGACCTGTCAAACGTGATGTTCATCCTGACGGCCAATATTGCCGATACCATCCCGTCGGCCCTGCTGGACCGAATGGAGGTGATCCGGATTCCGGGGTATACCCACCAGGAAAAAATGGAGATCGCCCGGACCCATCTTCTGCCCAGAAAACTGCGGGACAACGGGTTGATCCGGCGGTCCATCACCATCAGTCCCAAGGCCATGGAATCCATTGTCACAGAACACACCCTGGAGGCAGGTCTGCGGGAGCTGGAGCGCAAACTGGACACCATCTGCCGGAAAATCGCCCGGAAAATTGCAGAAGGGCAGAAAGGAAAGTTCACCATCACCCGCCAGAATCTGACCCAGTACCTGGGACCGCCCCGGCACCTCACCGAGCTGGACCAGGAGGAAAGCCAGGTGGGACTTGCCACAGGGCTTGCCTGGACCGAGGTGGGGGGAGAAACCCTGTATATTGAAGTGTCTTTGTTTCCGGGCAAGGGCGAGCTCATGGTCACCGGCCAGATCGGTGAGATCATGCAGGAATCGGCCCGGGCCGCCCTGACCTATACCAAAGCCAACCAGGAACGGCTGGAGATTGACAAGGATGCCTTTGACAACCAGGACATCCACATCCATGTGCCGGCAGGCGCCATTCCCAAGGACGGTCCCTCTGCCGGCATTGCCATGGTCACGGCCCTGGTGTCGGCATTTACCGGGTGCAAGGTAAACAACAAGGTGGGCATGACAGGCGAGGTCTCTTTGCGGGGCCGGGTTTTGCCCATCGGGGGGTTGAAGGAAAAAGCCCTGGGTGCTGTGCGGGCCGGGATCAAGCATGTGATCATACCGGAAAAAAACAAAAAAGACCTGTATGACATTCCCAAAAACATCAAAACCAGGCTGAAGTTCACCTGTGTCAGGGATGTGAACCAGGTGCTCGAGATCGCATTGGAAGCGATGCATGCGCGTGATACACAGGATCGGGAGACACAAAAGGCGTGAACATTCTGGCCCTGAGTACGGCCGAACCCGGGTGCAGCCTGGCGGTTTTTCACAAAGGAGAACTTGCTTACGAAGCATTCTGGCACAGCCGCCTGACCCATTCCAGGCGGCTGTTGTCCATGATCACGGCAGTGTTTCCGGACCGGGCAGGATTTGATCTGTCCCTTGTGGACGGGTTTGTGGCAGCAAAGGGACCGGGCAGTTTCACCGGCCTGCGCATTGGCATATCCACGGTGCTGGGCCTGGCCTTTGCCTTCTCCCGGCCGGCAGCGGGCGCCTCCAGCCTGGACGGCATCGGTTTTCGGTTTGCCCATGCCGGTGTGCCGGTGTGTGTCATGATGGATGCCCGGCGCAGCCAGGTCTATTGTGCGGTCTACCACTTTGAAAACGGATGTCTGAAACGCAAAACCCCTGAAAAGGTGTGCCCTCCGGAAGAGGCCGTATCCATGGCCCAATCCCCTGATACCCTGTTTGCAGGCTCCGGCGCCTGTGCCTACCAGGAGATGATCCGGAAACACACCGGCAGCCGGGCCGTTTTCGCGCCCCCGGACATGCACCACATCAGCGCTGCCGCCCTGGCCCGGCCCGTACGCCTGTCACCTGAATTTTTTGCCGCCCCTGAAAACACCCTCACCCCCACCTACCTCCGACAGGGGTAAAGCAATTGACAGCGCTGTTTGGAAAAAGGTAAAAAAGTTAACTTCTGACCCCCAGCTTTTGTATTGACAGGGCAGCGGGGTTTTTGGTATCTTTATAAGGATATGATTTTCAAGGTGTTATAAAATATTGATGAATAAAAAAAAATGGCCGGCCCGCTCAGTGCTGCCTGTAGCGGTTCCGGGAATCAAATATATCATATTGGCCATCCTTGTAACAGGGGTGTTTTTTTATTTTGGGTGGATGGTAATTGCCTGGGTGGCTGCCGGGGTCGGGGTGTTTGTGTGCTGGTTTTTCCGTGATCCGGACAGAACCGTGCCCGAAGGCAGCAGTAATCTGGTGTCCCCGGCTGACGGCAGGGTCATCCTTGCAGAACGCCTGGCCAAGAGCGAATATCTGGATGGGGCCTGCCAGAAGGTGAGTATTTTCATGAATGTTTTCAATATTCATGTGAACAGAATGCCTTTTGACGGGGTGGTGGAAAAGGTGGAATACACCCCGGGCAAATTTGTCAATGCCTCCTTTGACAAAGCCTCCAGTCACAACGAACGCAATGCCCTGACCATCAGGACCCCCGGCGGAAAACGGTTTGTGATGGTCCAGATTGCCGGCCTTGTGGCCAGAAGGATTGTCAACCATGCAGCAGCAGGGCACCGCGTCATGCGCGGGGACCGGTTCGGCATGATCCAGTTCGGTTCCCGCCTGGATTTGTACCTGCCCATGGGGTTTCAGGTGCAGGTCAAAAAAGGGGATAAAACCCTTGCCGGCACCACCATCATCGGCTGGATGCCGGACACACCATAACCTTTAACCGTCACAAACCGGAGCAATTGAAGCATTTTGGAGCAAATACCCTTTACAACGCAAGGCTACCAGACCTTGAAAGAGGAACTGGCAAGGCTGAAAAAAGTTGAGCGGCCGCAAAATATCAAGGCCATTGAAACCGCCCGTGCCCACGGGGACCTGTCTGAAAATGCAGAATACCATGCTGCCAAGGAACGCCAGTCGTTTCTGGAGGGCCGTATAGGCGAGATCAGCTATAAACTGGGGGTTGCCAAGGTAATCGATCCGGCATCGGTTCCCAGGGACATTGTCCGTTTTGCCAGCCGGGTGGTGGTGGAAAATCTGGACTCTGAAGAGCAGATGGAATATTTGATTGTGGGTCCGGACGAGGCAGATATAAAAGAAGGCAGGATTTCCGTATCATCTCCCCTGGGCCGGGCCCTGATCGGCAAACGCGCCGGAGATGAAGCAACCCTCCAGGCACCCGGGGGCAAAAGAACCTATGAAATAATCGATATCCTATAGAAGAAAACGATATAGCATAAAAATATAAGGAGAACAGCCGTGGCAAGAGTTACCATAGAAGACTGCCTGAAAAACGTTGATAACCGGTTCACCCTGGTGCACCTGGCAGCCAAGCGGGTCCGCCAGGTCAGGGAAGGGGCGGAACTGCTGGTCCAGCGGACCAAAAACGGGGATGTGGTAACGGTGCTGCGGGAAATTGCTGCCAACCGCATCGTTTCCAAGCCCAGAACCGACGACCAGGACAGATGATTGATACGCAGAACCAGCCTGATTTCAGGAAAATTCCCATTGACAAGGTTGGTATCAAAGGGCTGAAGTATCCGGTAAAAGTGCTGGACAAAAACCGGGGCACCCAGTCCACGGTGGCGGACATCAGCATGTATGTGGATCTGCCCCATCAGTGCAAGGGGACCCATATGAGCCGGTTTGTGGAGATCCTGCACCAGTCCCGGACACGGATCTCCCTGGAATCGTTGACCAGTGTTCTGGTGGACATGAAACAGATCCTGGGTGCCAAATCCTCTCATATCGAGATCACCTTTCCCTATTTTATCAGAAAACAGGCCCCCAGTACCAGTGTCAGCGGTTTGATGGACTATACCTGTTCCATTTTCGGGTCCTGCAATGCAGACAATGCCACCGACATTGTTTTGAAGGTGGCGGTACCGGTGACATCGGTGTGCCCCTGTTCCAAGGAGATCAGCGACTGCGGTGCCCACAACCAGCGGGGCGAAGTTCTGGTAAGTGCCCGGTTCAAAAAACTGATCTGGATTGAAGACGTGGTGGAAATTGTGGAAACCGCGGCCTCCTGCGATATCTATTCCGTGCTCAAGCGCGAAGATGAAAAATTTGTCACGGAAAAAGCCTACAACAACCCCAAATTTGTGGAAGACCTTGCCCGGGACGTGGCCAAGGTCCTGAAGGCTGATGAAAACATCACCTGGTTTTCCGTGAGCGCGGAAAACTTTGAATCCATCCACAACCACAGCGCCTACGCCTACATAGAAAAATAGTTGAGTATGATGACAAAGGGATAGAGGCGGTTGTCTGTTCCTATAAAATAGCCGGCACGGCTCCTGACATCCGACAGGGTGCCGGTCTTGTAGTACTGGGTGCTGCTGCGCTTCAACAGCCGGTGATGGGGCATGAATGCCTGGAGAAGCTGTTCCATCTGTGCCGCGGTTACCCGGTTTTTCCGGGACAGGCCCGAGCCTTCCGCAAGCTGTATCTGCTGCCAGCCCAGCTCCTTTCCTGCAAAATCGGTGAGCACCCGTACCCCCTTGTCCAGGATGGCCGGCTCCCCGAACGCCTGCGCCCCCATGGCCAGCATCACCTGATTGGCAATGAAATTATTGGAGTGGGTGAGCAGTTTTTCCACCACCTGTTCAAGGGTGTAAGGAGAAGACAGGGTCAGGGTCTTGCTTGCACGGTTATCCAGGTTATCCAGGTTATCCAGGTTATCAGGGTTATCAGGGTTATCAGGGTTATCAGGGGTATCAGGGGTATCAGGGGTATCAGAGATATCAAGGGTATCGTCGGGGGTATCATCAACGGTTTTATCGGGGGTATCAGGCATCAGTGCTGTGTTGATTGTTCGGGCGTGAGACGGAAACGGCCCTGTTTCCACAGGTCCTGTCACATCCAGGCCCAAAGTGGTGAAAAAATGGGCCATGAGCAGCCCGGGATACAGGGGGCGTATCTGTTTTTCCACCAGGATCCGCCCCTGTTTCAGCCCGGTTTTTCTGATCTGTCTTTTGAAAATATCCAGCAGCGGGGTTTGGGGTTCGGCACTCACATAGGTCTGTGCTGCAGCATCCCAGGTAAAATGCATGGTGTTGAAATTGGCACACAGCGCCCCGATGGTGGCATCATAGGGATTCAAGGACCGCCCGGTGCCGGGAATCTGGATGTCTGCGGCAAAAAAAGACTGGTCCACCACAATTTTTCTGATCTGTTTTACCCCGGTTTTTTCCTTCACCCGGCGGCAGAAAGATAAAATGGCTTCCGACACAAACAATGGATCACCCTGACCCCGCACATACAGGATATGGGTGTCAGGATCATACGCTGCCAGGGTGGTAAAATGAAAATCCGGCCCCAGATGGGTCAGTGCGGCCAGGCTGGTTAAAATTTTGAGAATGGATGCCGGCACCATGGGGATATAAGGGTTTTGGGAAAACAAAACCGCGCCCTTGTCATCGGTCACCAGGATAGCGGCTTTTTTGTCCTGTGCTGCCCGGGCCAGGGCGGCCCGGTCCCCGGGGGCGATATGCTGGAGTGCATCCAGGGAGATCACAGAATCTGAGACCGAGGTTCCGCTGCCTGATGCCTGGACGGGCAGGGCAGCCGACCACATCAGCAGCAGTGTTGTCACAACCCGGCAGACCACACCGGTTTTCCGGCAGGATGCCGCACAGTAAAAAATGATTTTCCGGAACCAATCGGTGTTCCAGGATAATATGGCATTCCGGGATATATTGTCATTCCGGGAAAAACTGGTGTTCCGGGATAATATCGTTTTTCCGGAGAAACCGGCATTCCGGGCTGCGGCGGTCAGCATCAGCATCATACGGCTCCTTATTTCAGCAACTGGAAGAAAGCATCGATTTTTTCTTTGATATAGGCCCTGGCCTTCAGTTTTTCCCACTGGTCAGGAAAGGCCAGAGGGGCAAAAAAGGTTTCAGCGGTATAGGAAAATATTGGCGCGCCTTCCCGGCTGATCATGCCTGGCTCCTGTTCCGGCACTGCACTCTGTTCCTGTACCGATCCTTGTTCCGGCACTGCCCCTTGTTCCGGCACAATCTGCACAGGGGCACGCACCACCCCTTCATGGCTGACAATGGTGACAGCGTTTTCAGAAGTCACGGAGGTGAGCCCCCGGGTTTTGAGCAGCTGCTTGAGTGCCTGGTCCCGGGCCCGGGAAAAAAGCTGGTTTTTTGACTCCCCGGATGTCATGGATATGACACCGGCAATACTTGCCCGAGAAAATTTTTCCATCCTGAACTCATTTTCCGCAGGCACCATCAGCAGATTTTCATCGGTTATCCGGTTGTACGCATATTTGATGTCATAGCGGACATAGTAGGTTTCAAGGCCTTCCTGCGCGCCGGCTGCGGCGGCATGTCCCTGGAAAACTTCGGGAGCAGGGCAGATGAAAACCAGAAAAACAAACAGGTTTCTCAAAAATGGCATGTTTTTTGTAACACTCCGTTCTGTAACAGGTAAATCCACTGGGTTTGCCCCGGCTGCGGTTTACAAACAGCAGTAATTATTATGACAGCAGTAACCAATTCAGCAGTGACTGACAGGTACATGGTGTTTCCATGGTAACAAACATTTTTCATAAGAGGAAATAAAAATGAAATATCAAATGGCCGGTATTTGCCTTGTGTGTCTTTTGTGGGCTTTTTTTACAGGATGCAGCAACCTTGGAAAAAACAGCACCACCACAGCCCCGGGACAGGTGTTGGGACAGGACAAGGCAGGAGGGGCCGGGAAGGTGGTCACCTTTGAAGTGGTGGGCAAGGGTTTGGAGCCGGAAAAGGCACTGACCAGAGGGGAAGCCGCCCTCATGGCAGAGCGGGCCGCGGTGGCGGACGGGTACCGCCAGCTTGTTGAAAAGATCAGCGGTGTGTATGTGGATGCCTATATGAAGGCAGGATACGGCACCGTGAACCAGGAAATGATCACTACCAGGGCCCAGAGCTGGCTCCGGGGGGTGGAGGTGGTGGAGATCCGCAGGGCAGCGCACAACATCACCGAGGCACACCTGCAGCTGAGCATCTATTTTGCCAAAAAAGACATGGTCTGGTGGCCCAGCGGTCTGGGGACAAATATGACACCTGTGGAAGATCAGGCTTTCAGCAGCAGCCAGGCACAATCCAGCGAAAAATGAAATCCAGGGGAATGCCATGAAACCCAGCATGAAACCAAGGGGATGCCATGCCATGAGACCCAGCAGATTTGAGAAAAGAAACACCTGTTTTTCCGGACCATGCCGGATATGGGCTGCGGCCGTATTGACAGCGGGATTTCTGTTTTTCCAGGTGCCGTATCCCTGTATGGGTATGGCAGATACGCCGGCACCGGCATCACAAAACAACCAAGACCATCCCCGGCACCAGGACCAGATCTCCCGGGACCGCCTCCATTATCAGGAGCAGGTTGCATTTATCTCCGAACAGATCAGCCGGATCAGAAAAGAGCTGGAATGGCTGACCCTAAAAGTCGGGCGGATGGCGGATTTTGACCGGTTTGTGCCCCGGCGCATGCATGATTCCATTGCCTTTAAACAGTCCAAGATCGCCTCTCTGGAAAAACTCAAAAAACGGTACCAGGATCTGATTTTGGCCCTCCCGGAATACCGGACCTCGGCAGTGGACAAAATCAGGGAAGAAAACATTCGGACCGGTGCCGTCAAAAAAACCGATTCCATCCAACCGATGGCAGATACAGCAGGCTTTGCCGATGATGGTTTTTCCGAAGAGGAAACAGGCCCCGGCGCCAGCTTCCGGCAGCAACTTGAGAAACAGATGGCGGCCGCCGGCCTGGATGCCTGGCTGGAGGTGGTCCCCCACACCGCCTCTGTAGGGGTGGAAACCCGTCTGCCTATTCTTTTTTCCAGTGCCAGTGCCCAGATCCCCAAAGGATATGAGCCGTTTCTCAAGAACCTGGCCGATCTGGTCAGGGACCATGATGTGCGTATTGTTGTTGACGGATATGCAGACACCGACCCCATCAATACCGAAGCATATCCTTCCAATTTTGAACTGGGCGCGGCCCGTGCCGCTGCCGTGGTCCGGGCCCTGGTACGTCACGGTGTCAAGCCGCAGGTGTGCAAAATCGGCAGCACCGGCCAGTACCGGTTCGATGCCAAAAAACAGACAGAATGGAAAAATCTCCAGCGCCATGCAACCATTGCCGTGTTTTTTGTGCCAAATGAAGGTCCTGTGTAACACGGTGAATTTATAGCTTTCAGGTCGGACAAATTTATATGAAAGTAGTGAGATATGAGGTTTGAGTAGTGAGAAAAAAACATCAAATTAGCTTCTCTCAATACTCATAACTCACCACTCATAACTTTCATAATTTGTTGTGCCCGTCAGGGCATGGTCGTTACTCTTGATTTTTTTTTGACATGACATTAAAGTTTCAGTCACAAGGTGACGAGTTTATAAAAATGTCAATTCCGGTTGCCGTAAATCTGAAAAATCAAATCAAGAGGTGGATCACATGAAAAACTGCATGCAATTTGTCGTTTTCGGGGCATTGGTGTTTTTGCTTGCCGGCTGCAATGTCTACAAAGCATCCCCGGGTCCTGTTGTAAAAACAGGTTCAGATGAAAATGGCCAGAACCGCATTATCACCTTTACAGTGACCGGCAAAGGGGTGGAACCGGAAGCTGCCCTCACCCGGGGCCAGGCACGGCTCATGGCGGAACGGGCTGCAGTGGCGGACGGCTTTCGCCAGTTTGTGGAAAAATTGGAAGGGGTTCTTGTGGAAGCCTATGCCCAGGGCGGGTACGGCACCATTGACAAGGATATGCTCAAAACCAGCACCCGGGCGGTCCTGCGGGGAGTCGAAGTCAAAGAGATCACCCATGGAGATCTGGGCATTGCCAGGGCCGTCATGCAGCTGCGCATCCATTTTACCCGCCACGGCATGATCTGGTGGCCGGAGGGCCTTGGCCAAAACCCGGGGTTTTATTCCCAGTCCTGAAATCCTGTCAACCGATCCTGAAATCCCATCAAAAGATCAGGAGGAAATAGATGTCTACTCGACAACAATGGCTTTCTACCGCTGCTGCAGCGGTTATGATTCTGACTTTGGTTTCAAAGGTGCCTGCTTTTGCCGCTAATTCTCCAGTACCGGATCTCTATGTACAGATTGAAACATTTGCGCACAAAATGGATCTGGTGGAACAGGATATAGTCCGGCTGGATCAGGACCTGCAATGGCTGGAAAACAAGATCAGCACAATACCCCTCATGGGCAGGCCGGTTCCCCGTACCCTGCACCAGTCTGCAGCCTATAAGCAGAAGCAACTGGCAGTCCTTGAAAAAATCCGCAGCCAGTACCGGGACATTCTGGCTGATCTGACGGCAGATTTGCCGGACCCCCGGGAAAAAGATCCGGATATTTTGTCCCGGGATGCTGCCCCGTCTTCGGATGCACCGGACCAGGAAACCCGAACAGTCGGGAAAACCCGGGAACCCCCGGCAGCCCGGGACCTGATGGACCGGATGCAGGCATACAACATGGCTGACTGGTTTGAAATGCTGCCTTCCCGTCAATATCCCCAGGCCATTGTGTCCACCCTGCCGATTCTGTTTTCTTCGGGCAGTGCAATGGTGGCAAAACAATACCAGGGGTTTTTCAAAAAAATAGCCGCTTTTGTCAAAGACCGGCCCATGTATATTGTGGTGGATGGGTTTGCTGATCTTGATCCCATAAAAACCGCCCGGTATCCTTCCAATTTTGAACTGGGTGCGGCCCGGGCCGCCAATGTCATCCATGCCCTGATAGACTGCGGTGTGGATCCTTCGTTTTTCAAGGCTGCCACCACCGGAAAATACCGATTTCCGGAGGACCGGCCTGTTTCCAGGGAAAAATCCATGGAACGGTATGTGCGTATTACCCTGATCCCTCAAGCCGCTTGACAACCAATCCCGGGCAGTCAGTGAAATTTCAAACGCAAGGATGTTTTCGCACGGCATCCCCCGGCGGTTGAGGGAGATTCCCCGGCAGGTATCCATTCAGGTGTGGTTCCGGTCCGGGTCAGCCGGTCCGGATTATTGTTTTGTAATTATTTCTTGGTTCTGGTATACAATCCTGGCAAAGGCCGAACCTGAATCAGGAAACCGTGAATGCCCGTTATCTGCAGCAGAAATCTTTACTGTCTTGTCATTATGGCTGTCTTGTGCACGGCGGCAGCCCCGCCAGTGGTGTGTGCCTCCGACGCAACGGCTGCCGTGGTGGTCTCCCGGAAGATTCGTCCCTATCTTTTGGTGACCGAAGGCATACTGGCACAGGTGCCGGAAAAGATTTCAGATACAGATGTGTTTTTCCTTTCCCCGGGGGATGACCTGGTGACCGCCCAGGTGACCGACCGCCTCATTACCGGTTCCTATGACCTGGTGGCGGCAGTGGGCCCGGAAGCCGCAGCCCTGATTTGGCAGGCCGGAATCCCGGGCAAAAAAATTTATGCAGCGCTGCTGGATCCGGATGCGGTTTCCCGGATCCCAGACGATGCCTGCGGCATTTCCCTGCGCATTCCTGTGGCCGTCCAGGTGGAAACCATTGCCAGCATATTTCCATCCCTCCAGAAAATCGGTCTGCTGTTCGATCCGGAACATAACCAGTGGTTTTTCGATGCCGCCTCTGCAGCAGCGGCTGCTAGCGGTCTTTCTATTTCGATTGTGCCGCTTCAGGTAACCGAAAGAAATCAGATTGCACAGGTTCTGGCCACAAATCTGGAACTGGTGGATGCTGTCTGGATGATCCCGGACCGGACCGTTATTTCTGAAAAATTGATCCAGTATGTTATCAAACAGGCCCTGTACAAAGAAACCGGTGTGATCGGGTACAATGCCTATTTTGTTAGAACCGGGGCCTTTTTTTCCTTTGAGTTCGACTATCGGGCATTGGGCCGGCAGGCAGGAACGCTTATCACGGACAGCCTGACAGACAGAGACTGCCGCAGCGTCCCCCCTGTGTTTGAGAGCCGCAGCAACCCCCAGATTGCCGAAAAACTGGGGCTGAATATGGAGGCAAGCAGATGAAAAGCGTGTTTCCCAAAAATATCGGCATCCACATACGGGTTCTGTCTGCGGCGGTCTTTCTTATTTGTGCCACCACTTTTACGATGGGGTATCTGGGGGTGAACATCATCAACCAGTTCGTGACCCAGCGGTTCAACCAGCGCATCGATTTCATGGCCCACTACCTGGCGTTGAATTCCGAGCTGGGCATATTGATCGGTGAAAAAAACCTGCCCCAGGGACTGGCCGACAACATGCTCAAGGAAAATGACATTGCCAGTGTGGATATCATGGATCACCTGGATATCCCTTTGGTTACGGTGTCCAGGGAGATACCGGGGCCGTTTGCAAGTGTGGAAAAAAAAGTGTATTTATCAGAAACAGAAGAAAGTGCTGCATGGATCAACCGGCTTGGCGGTACCCGGGAGGCGGACCTCATCGGCCGGGTCCGGGTCACCTATTCGGTGAAGGGCATAAAAGATCTGGCCAGCCGGATGAAAAAACGATTTGTTTACATAGCACTGGCCCTGACCGGCCTGGCCTGTATCATTTTTTATGTTGTGTCCCGTTCTTTGGTGGCCCCTTTGATCTCTCTGGCGGAAACCGCCAGAAAAGTGTCTGCCGGCAACCGCACTGTCCGGGCCGCACCAGGCACCACCCCGGAGATATCCCGGCTGGCCGGTGCGTTCAATGATATGCTGGATTCTTTGGCCGCAGGCCGCAGAACCTTGAAGCAGGCATATGAAAAGATGGGCCGGCAGCAGACCCTGGCGGAGGTGGGAAAATTTTCTTTGATGATTGCCCATGAAGTGAAAAATCCCCTGGGGATCATCAAAAGTTCCCTGGAAATGCTCAAAACAGACATGGATATTCCAAAAAACAATATTCCCCTGGGCTATGCGGAAGAGGAGATTGTCCGGCTCAACACCCTGATCGAAAGTTTTCTGATGTTTTCCCGGCCGGCCAAACCCCGGTTTGAACAAGTGGATCTCAACCAGATGCTGGAACAGGTGGTGATGGGATTCGAGATCCAGCATGGCGGCAACGGGCTGGAAATCTGCTGTGATATTCCGCCCCCCCCCTTTGTTGCGGAAGCGGATTTCGACCTGTTGTCCAGGGGGATCGGCAATATCATAAAAAATGCCTGTGAGGCCAACAACAAGACCGGCAAGGTTGACATACAAGTGGTCGTGGTACAGGATAAATGGCAGCTGTTTGTGACGGATCAGGGCAAAGGTATCAGCGAGCAGAACCGGCAGAAAATTTTTGAGCCGTTTTTTACAACCAAGGCCACCGGCACCGGTCTCGGTCTGGCCTTTGCCGACCAGGTCATCAAAGCCCACGGCGGCAGTATCCGGGTGCAGACCCCGGAAAACAGGGGCTGCCGGTTTTGTATCTCCCTGTTTTCCGGTACCCATGAACATATGATAAAGGTAATGGAAGAAAATGGCACATATACTGGTAGTTGATGATGAACAGAAGATGCGGGATCTTCTGTCCATGATGCTTGAAAGAAAAGGGTTCCGTGTGGACAAGGCTGTGAACGGCCGGCATGCACTGGAAATGCTGCACAAAAGCACCTATGACGTTGTGATATCTGATATAAAAATGCCGGAAATGGACGGCCGGGAACTCATCAACCAGCTGCGGCAGGAAAAAATTTTCACCCCGGTGATCTTCATCACCGCCTTTGCCACCATTGATTCCGCTGTTGACATGATGCAGCAGGGGGCCTGTGACTACGTGACCAAACCCTTTGACGAGTCCAAAATCCTGTTCACCGTGAACAAGGCCTTGAAACTGTCACGCCTGATCATGGAAAACCAGGAGATGAAAGCCGAGATCAGCCGGACGGAAAAAGGCCGTGAACTGATCTACCGGTCCCGGGGAATGAAAGAGGTGGTGGCCCTGGCAGAAAATGTGGCCACCGTGGATACGGCGGTACTGATCCAGGGGGAATCCGGTACCGGAAAAGAGGTGGTGGCCAATTACATCCACAGGTGCAGTCTCCGGTCTGGTCAGCGGTTTGTACCGGTGAACTGCGCCGCCATCTCCTCCAACCTTGTGGAATCGGAGCTGTTCGGGTATGAAAAAGGGGCTTTTACCGGCGCAGCCGCCAGGACCAGGGGAAAATTTGAATTTGCGGACAAAGGCACCCTGTTTCTGGATGAAATCGGGGACCTGCCCCTGGAATCCCAGGGCAAGCTGCTCCGTGCCCTGCAGGAGAAAAAATTTCACCGGGTGGGGGGAAATGAAGAAATCCCGGTGGATGTCCGTATTGTGTGTGCCACCAACCGGGAACTGGAGGCCATGGTTCACCAGAAAAAGTTCCGGCAGGATCTGTTCTACCGGATCAATGTGTTTCCCATCGTGATCCCGCCGTTGCGCCAGCGCAGGGATGACATCGTGCCCATTGCCGAACATCTCATGAAAACCTTTTCATTCGGAACCAGCCACACCCTCACCGAAGGGGCCTGCCAGAAACTCAAGGAATATCCCTGGCCCGGCAATGTCAGGGAATTGGCCAATGTTCTGGAGCGGTGCCTGATTCTCACAAGGGATTCCGGCCAGATCACGGCGGACACCCTGTCATTTCTCCAGGCGGGGCAGAACAATGACCAGGGGACCCATATCCGCATCCGGCTGCCGGCCAACGGCATTGCCATGCACAAGGTGCAGATGAGCCTGGTGAAACAGGCCCTGGAAGCTGCCGGCAACAACCAGACCACCGCGGCGAAGCTGCTGGGCCTGAGCCGCTCCAAATTCCGGGTGCTGCTCAAAAACTTGAATGGAGACAACGGCGGCAACGTTGACAACGGGGATAATGGAGACAATGCTGATAATGGGGACAATGCAGATAATGGAGACAATGCATAGATGGCCGGTGTGATCACCAGAATTGCAAAACAGGCGGCCATTTTCTGTCTGGTGCTGGTCTCCGTTCTCGGGCAGGGGCATTCCGCCCTGGGATCCGACACCATGCTCATGTTTGTGGGAGAGGAGTTGGAGGTGCTGTCCATAGCATCCCGCCGCCAGGAGGCTGCCTGGAGTGCTCCGGCCGTGGCCCGGGTAATCACCAGGCAGGATATGGATGACAAAAACGCCTTCACCATAGCCAAAAGCCTGGAAGGCACCCCCGGGTTCCACATCAACCAGACAGAAAAGGGCAGCAGTGTCTACCTGCGGGGTATACCCGATTCCGCCCTGTTTCTGTTCGATACCGTGCCCATGGGGTCCGGTGTGATCAAATCCGATACCATGATCGATTTTGAAACCGCTCTGGCCCCTGTCAAACGTATCGAAGTGATCCGGGGGGCCGGCTCGGTGTTATGGGGATCCGATGCCTTTGCCGGGGTTATCAATGTGGTGCCCAAAACCGGAAAAGACCTGCAGGGTATTGAAACCGGGGTGGTTTCCGCTACCCGGAACCATCCCGGCGAAGTGTTTGTCAATTACGGCATGAGCCGTTCAGACTGGTCCACCTTTCTGTCGGTGTCCGGCAGACAGGAACAGCACCAGGATGACCGGTTCAATGTGGTGAACTTCTGGCATGACGGCATCACCCCGGAACCGGTAAAGACCCGTTTCGGCAGCGGATATCCGGATGATTCCCACTATATAAACCTGT
>Ga0102940_1000185_pt1 | contig 43714 bp, 32 predicted proteins | sample SalPonR2_C_D1_MG_FD_78215 | JGI IMG/M metagenome (GOLD analysis project Ga0102940, IMG submission 78215) | Salt pond soil microbial communities from South San Francisco under conditions of wetland restoration - Salt Pond MetaG R2_C_D1_MG | ecosystem: Environmental > Aquatic > Marine > Intertidal... | reverse complement strand
TTTTTGGGCTAGTTCGAGGCGCAAAAATCGCGGATAGCCTAGCTATCCAAGGCTTTTTGCAACGAAGAAATCGCCCCAAAAAGACGCAGATTATTGCTTGATTTAATTGGGCAACCTACTTATGCTTAGCTATAATTCACCAGATAAAGGTAGCTGAGGATCAAAAAAATTACAAGCCTTTCCGACTTGGCAAATTGGAAACTATACCAAATCATTATTTAGCCAGTGCTACCCTAAAAATCAATCATTTTGTCCCTTTATCACGAAGCCTTTGTTTATTAGTTTTTAGGATTTACCCCCTCCATAATACTAAAATAAATTTCTACAATCAAAGGAAACTAAAACATCAGAGGAGCCGTTCTCTGAGCTTTTACTATCGAAATTGATTATCCGAACAACCAACAGAAAACACAAAACGACATGAACGTAAAAGATTTATTATCCGTGAGCCTGATTCTCTTCTCCGTCATCGATATTCTGGGCTCTATCCCCATCATTATTGACCTGAAGAAGAAAGGCTTTAAAATTGAATCCCTGAAAGCTTCGAGCATTGCGCTGGCCCTAATGCTACTCTTCCTATTTATCGGCAAACCCCTTCTCGGTATGTTTGGGGTAGACGTAGAGTCTTTTGCAGTGGCGGGCTCCATCCTGCTTTTCCTGATCGGTATGGAGATGGTATTGGGCATCACGCTTTTTCGCGATCATCCCGAAAGTAAATCGGGTACGATTGTCCCCATTGCCTTCCCGCTGATTGCCGGTGCGGGTACGATGACGACCATCATTACCCTGAAAGCGGAGTATAATACCCTGGATATTGGCCTGGGTATCCTGATTAATATTCTCGTGGTCTATGCCGTCTTACGTTCCTCCGATTGGTTGGGTAAGCAATTGGGTGTAGGCGGTGCCAATATTTTGCGAAAAGTATTTGGTATCATCTTACTGGCCATTTCCATCAAGATCTTTAAGGAGAACTTCCACCTGATGACAGAAGTGGCTATGGTAGGTTAACAAATTACGGGTCGAAGCTCCTGCTTCGACCCAAAACAGCTTATTTAGTCTTTAAAATTTCACCAGCCGCTTTCCAACCTGAACGCCGTCGGCTACCACAATCAGCAGATAAGTACCAGCGGGTAAACGACTAATATCTAATTGTTCTCGCCATTCGCTAATCCGCCCCGGGCTAGCCTGCTGATAGGTTTTTCCGAACAGATCGACCAGTCGATACTGTACCTGTTTGGCCTCATCAAACTGAATGTCCAGATTGACGTATTCCCGGGATGGATTAGGGAATACACGTATTTTTTGTTCGAGCTGTGTCTGTGCGGATGTACTTGAAGCCGGTCCGGTCACCACAATTGTGCTGGCAGCTATGCTATTACAGCCATCGACATCCGTACCGTTCAAGGTTACCGTATAAATGCCAGGGGCATCGTAGCTATTTCCGGGATTAGGCAGGATAGAAGTGTAGCCGTCGCCAAAAGACCATTCGTAGTTAACCAGCCCATCGGTAAGGGTGGTAAACTGAACAAATGCCTGTCCATTTTCATCCATCATGACGGTATCTTTATCAGCAGTGAAACTGATCTGTAGGGCCTCCCCTTCTTCGTCTACCCGAATAGGTACCGCTACCCGACCACAAACGTAGTCGTATTCGACCTCCCAATCGTAGAAATAAGCGTAAAAAGTAGCTACGGTACCCGTCGACCGGGTAATCTCCATGATATTATCTATTTGGTGCGGAAAGTCGGTATCATTGGTCGTCACGGCCAGGCCATCCCCTACGGTCATTAAGAGTTCGTAATCGCTCCCGGGCTGTACCTCGAAGTCCAAATCCAGGGTATGTTCACCAGCCGTTGTCAGCGGGATAACTTTTTGCTGTACATTACCCCGGTCATCTTTTAGCTGAATAATTCTCACTCCACTTTTCTCCGCAAAAACTTTTACGGATTTCAAGGTAAAGTTGGCATAGGCATCGAATACCAGTCCTGCCGTTTGAGACAGGAAAGTGTTGGGGCCGACCTCAGGGTTATCCAGACCTACCCGATTGGCCGAACTTACAGAAACGTAAAGCGTCGTATCCCGCTGTACATTATCCAGCTGAATCTGATCGCCTTCGGCCAGTACCGCCCCTCCCGTAAGGGAATTATACCACCGGATTGTTCCTGCCATATCGGCTTCCGCAAAGATGATACTTTGCCCACCTTTACAAATTTCTTGGCCGGCGATGGTCACTGCTGGCAAAACGGGATCTTCCACAACTTCTACCGGGGCCTTGTACACATTATCCAGCGAGCGTAAATCTACCCGGCCATTCACCCGTGACACATTGGCCTGCACAACGTAATTTCCAACCAGGGCATTGACGGGGTCCAGGATGATTTCCTGGATTTCTCCAGGTGCAATATTACCTTCCCACTGTATAGTGCCCAGTGCCATATTCCGATCCGGTATCCGAAAAGTGACATCCAGGCTGGTGATGGGCTCCGAACCATTATTGGCAACCGTCATAAAAGACTGAATCATCCGGTTGCAATCCAGTGTACGGGTTTTCAGATTAAGGACGATGGCATCATTATTCGATTGGCGGGCCGGCGTAGGCGTGTTTCCCTGGTCAATAAGCCAGTTATAAGCCGCGTATACATCAATCAGACCATTACCGTAAATATTATCATCGCCCGCATCCCCCAGATCACGAGCCGTTTCGTAAAGCGAACGATTGAGTTCCCGTCCGGGCAAATTGGGAAAGGCTTCTTTCAAAAGCAAAACGGCACCCGAAACGTAGGGGGTAGAAAAAGAAGTACCGGGCACCTCTTCATAATTATTGAAAGGTTTGGCCGTACGAACGTCGACCCCGGGCGCCACCACTTCGGGCTTAATACTGTTAGGGCCGTCAATACAAACCGTTGGTCCGCGGGAAGAAAAATCAGCAATCACATTTCGATTATCTACTGCGCCCACTACAAAGGGCACAAATTCATCAAAATTGAGTGATGCCTGTAAGGTCAGGGATTCTTCTCCTGGCCCTTCGTTACCCGAGGAAAAGACCAGGCTAATCCCAGCTGCATCCAGACTGGAGTATATATTTCGCAAGCTTAGGTTTTGACAATCCCGGGTGGAGAAGGTCGTTGTGCCGTAGGAATTGTTAATGACATCCGGCACGTCGGTGCTGGTATTTGGGTTCCCGTCCGGGTCGAGCGCGAACTGGAGGTTCTCCACTGCCGAGAGGACGCGACCTTCCAACTGACATTGATTCCCTTCACTATCAAAAAAAGCCACTGGCCCGTTTAAATATTTAGCATTGAATGCTACTCCGATGGTATCATTGCGCTGTCGGTCCAGACCCACAATTAGCCCGGTCACATTGGTCCCGTGACTAAAACAAATCTGTCCTGAGAGCTCCGCCGTAAAGACCTGCTCAATGGGCGCATTGTGGTAATAAAACTGCGTACTCAGAGCCCGGTGATCAAAATCGACATCGGAATCAATCACCATCACTTTGGTGCCATAACCGGTGTACCCCAAGTTCCAGAGCTTATGGGCATTGATGGCGGTCAGGCCTGCCTCCCGGCCATTCGGGGCCATTAAAGGAGCCGGACTGCCCACTTCTTTATCCAGCAATTCGGCTTTCCATTCCTGCTCGATGCGCAAGACATCCGGACGCTGGCTCAGTTGCGCCAGATAGCTGCCCCGAGCCTCTACCAGGATCATATTGGTCACCCAGAAGGGGCGAATACTTTCGGGCTTTACCGCCTCGGCTTTCGCCAAAAGATCTAACCAGCTGGCCTGCGTACGATCAGCTGTTTCCTTTAAAACACGGACTACCCGACGGGTACGGTATTCTTTACCAGCCCGCAGGCTTGCAAATTCTTGCTTCAGTGCGGGTATATCTACCTGATCTTTCAGTAGAATATAGGCGCGAAGGTAAGCCGAGTCGTCTTCCAAAATCTGTGCCTCCAGGGCATCGTCCAGGACTTCCGGACGAAAGGAGACATCTTGTGCCTGCGCGGAAAGGCTGAAAAAGAGCCCCATCGCTAGGTAAATCATTGTGAAGGTGTGCAATCGGTTCATGCGATTATTTTGTAATAATTGTTGATTTCCTCGTGTCAATACAAATTAGCTTTTCTGCAGTTGGACGGCCAAAAGCCAAACAACTACACCAGTTTACAAAAGTAACAACGAAATTATTATAATGTATATGATTTGGGTGCCCAAAATCTTCTTTTGTCAGTACGCAGTCGTAATCTGGGCTATAATAAATTGATCAATACGCGATAATCATCGAAGCGTGCATCTTCCGTTTTCATTTCCAACAGATCCAGCAGATCGTCGTATTGTTCTTCCAAATCAGCAGCCGTCTGTGCACAGCGTACTTCAATCTCCCCCCGGCTGATTTGATCCAGGCGCCATTCGTAAGTTTTTTGCATGCGATCCAGAATCATCTCGTAGGTCTGTACCATATCGAGCTCCGGTGCGATGGGTAGCGCTTCCTGAAAGGCAAGGTTATTACGGGCGATGAGCTGGCCACGTTCGATAATGTAATAGCCCGTATGGGCCCATTTGCCCGCCGGCTCGTGTAAAAAAGCGTAGAGGGTAAGCTGTAGATCTTCCAGGTTGCGAATACTCGACTGTCGCCAGGTGATACCCCGCCATTTCAGGTCGAGAATAGCGTACTCCTGATTTCGTTTTAAGACCAGATCGGCTCTTCCTCTGATTTCCAACCCTGACAGTATGCCTTCCAGGTCCTTCTCCAGCGCCACAACTTCCCAACCATTACTTTTAATGCTGTCCAGGAGAGCCCAGGCAGCCATTTGCATCTTTTTGATGAAGCCTATGCGCAGTGGCTCTTTGCCGTAAAGTAACAGCACAGCCCCTTCTCGCTGTAGTAAAGCGTTCGTTTGTGTCTCGATCCATTCGTAAACTTCTGCTCTGGGCCAATGAAAGGCTTCCTTTTCCTGCAGTAGAAACTCTAGGATTCGATGGGCGAGATTCCCCATCAAAGTGGATTCACGGACAATACTTAGAATCGGTGATTTGCGCAAGCGTAATAAATACTTAAACACCCACTGGTAGGGATAATAAAGTAAGGTTTCCAGACTGGTAAAAGTCTCGTAGTCACGATATTCCAGCGGAATGCGCTCCGGCACCCGTATAAAGGGACTCACCTTACCCAATTGCACATGGGACAAATCAACGGCCTGGGGTAGCTGAAAAAACGGGGTCAGTCCGCGACGCGCTTCCACCTGATCAATGTCAAAAATAATATCTTCCAGATTAGAAAAGCCAGCCTCCAGATAGCCCTGGAGGGGATGTGACTGTACGGTTTTGCCTTCTGTGATCTCCGGAACCAATAGTACCAGTTGCTCCTGCGTGTGCAGAATAGGTTGTTGGCGCTGCCAGATCAGGCGTTGGTTTTTATTAGTGGGGCTTTCCAGCTGCATCCCTTTTTGGGTCAGGTATTGAATTTCCTGGTGGTACCAGCGCGAGAAAAAGTAGTCTGGCTCCTGCTCGACAAAATTCCACCACAGGCATTGCTTGCTGGGGCCATATAAGGCGTCGGGCCGCAGAACGGCAGGCAGTGCCGCTTGCTGTTTTTCGTTGAGTAACAAAGGGGCCGGTTCGTAGATCGTCCGCACCACGCGTTCCAGGTCCAGACGGCTCACGGCTTCTTCGGGCAGGGTTTCGAGTAGCTCGCGAATCTGTCGGGCCTTTTCGGCCAGGGACAGTAAGGGTACGTAAGGACTCTTCTGACTCTGCCCTTCTTCGCGGGCCCAATTTTCCAGAAAAGCAAAAATCTGGATGGCTTCTATTTTGGGAGCCTTTTCATTATTGGAATAGCGCTTTCGCTCAAACCAAAACCGATATTGTCTTTTTATCTTACCCTTTTCGGGGTGGTCCTCATCGGGATAACGTTCGTCCAGCTGTTGAAAATACCGTGCAATCATACTTCGCCAGGCTGCACTTTGTATGCCCGGGATGGTGGCCATCTGCTGAGCAATCTGGTAAGCCAGGTCGTTTTCCAGCGGCCGCACGGGTAGCGACACGAACTCCAATAAATGATAGGGGTCCAGGGGGTTCCACAAAAAGCTGGTCGCTAGCTTTAACAACTGTAAGGGGGGACGACTAAGCGAGGTGACCCGCACCCCGAGGCTGGGTAACCCCTCCTGAATAAAGGCATTATCCAGCACCTGCGCTCCACCCGAAAGTACAAGTGCCGGCCGAAATTTTTTATTTTTACGCACAAGGCCGGCCGTAAACGCAGCCAAATCTGTATCCCGTTTGGCTTTCACCAAAATCAGGCTGCCATCGCCTTTTAGTTTTCCCGTAAGAGGCTCCCCCCGGACCAGACGCTGAAATTGACTCAGGTCCGTATCGCCGGAAATAGCAGGAGACTGGGCAAAGGAAAGTGAAACGCCGTTTTGCGCTAAGCACTGCAGTAAACGCTGATAAGGGACGGGTAACAAAGCTTCCGGTTCTACACAGCGGAGGGCGGAGATGGGTATTTTTCGTTGGGAAATCGTATCCATTAGAGCGACCATGCGATCCGCCGTGCCTGGGTGTAGCTGAATATTCTCCTTCGTTTTCATTAATTGTTCCAACTCGACCAGGGTCTGTAATCGGGTAGGCAAAGCCGGATCGGCTTCAAAAGGAAATCCTGCTAATAATAATTCATCGCGTCGCTGTAGCAGATCATCCGCGGTGGCAAAAGCATCCGCAGCAAAAGAAGCCTGATAAAATGCATCAGGGGCCGATTGGGCGTGCTGCTGTATCAATTGCCGGTACTGCTCGATACGTAAATAGGCCGTATCGTTACGATGACCGGATAGGCCCAGGTAGTTTTCAAGGGTATTCAATAGGTTAGTTGGTCCCAGATATAAAGTACCTAGCTCTGTATCTTTTGGAAAAGGAAAAAAAGATTGATCGAGCGCTAAGCCAAAAACAATCACCATAGTTTGTGTAGCTATTTAGCCGCCCGTTTCGGTGCGCAGCTTATTGATCTGACTATCCCAGAGTGCCTTTTGATCGTCGACCTCATCACTGTCGCAATAATCGGTTACTTCCAATATAGTTTCGCCCGTAACGGGCGACTTCTCGATTCTGAACTCCAGGTACTCGTTGGGGTCATCGGCATCTTCCCACTGGAAGCGAAGCAGTTCATCCTCAACTTCGTGGACTAAAACGGCGGCTTCTTCGGCGCCACTCCAGAAAAAGGAGTAATCATTGCCATTAATATCTACTTCATCACAAAACCACCGGATTAAGCAGGACGGCGTTGTCAAAAACTTAAACAGAATGGTGGGCGAAGCCCGAAAAATATATTCGTTGGTAAACTTGACTCTCTCCATCAGCATTGATTAAAAATTCGTAAAGTCGGTCTCTACTAAAGATTTTCGTTTAACGCCCAAGCTAAAAACCGAATGATCTTAGGTTTTCTCAGGTACACAATAAAAAGCAAAAAAACGATTTTTCCAAATAGAAGTGGCTAATCAAAAAAATTGATGCCTAAGCCGCTATTATAGCCCTAAATACTGAGTTTTTGCCCACAAACCAAGTGTTTTTCTTACACTTAAAGCGATTTCACCTTGACAGATACGTATAATTCAGGTATTTTTGTTTCCATGTGTAAAATAGAAATTCTGTAAATCCTTCCCCTCAGAAGGCGAATCTATTTGAGCAATTTGGGAACTGCTACAACGAAAATGAATGAAGAAAGCACACAATTACTTGCGTTTACTCCTCCTTTATTCGGTTCCCTCCATGACCCATTTCAAAAAATCTAGTTTGTAAATTTCAATAAGAAAACAGCTTTTGCATGAGACAGCTAAAGATTACCAAGTCTATTACTAATCGTGAGAGTCAATCACTTGAAAAATATTTACAAGAAATTGGCAAAGTTGATTTGCTAACCCCTGAAGAAGAAGTAGAACTTGCCAAAAGAATTAAACAAGGCGATCAGGCTGCATTAGAAAAATTAACGAAAGCGAATCTGCGTTTCGTTGTTTCCGTAGCCAAACAATACCAAAACCAAGGCCTCTCACTTAGTGATTTGATCAACGAAGGTAATCTGGGCCTGATCAAAGCCGCGCAGCGTTTCGATGAGACCCGTGGTTTTAAGTTTATTTCCTACGCGGTTTGGTGGATTCGCCAGTCTATCTTACAGGCGCTGGCCGAACAATCCCGGATTGTACGCCTTCCCCTCAACAAAGTGGGTTCGCTAAACAAAATCAATAAGGCCTTCTCCGAGCTGGAGCAGGAATACGAGCGCGAGCCTTCTTCCGATGAGCTGGCAGAGACGCTGGAGATCCCAACCGAAGAAGTCGAAACCACGCTTGGCGTGGCGGCCCGTCACGTTTCTATGGATGCGCCTTTCGTCGAGGGTGAAGATAACTCTTTACTCGATGTGCTGGAAAACAACAGCACTCCGGGTACAGATCAGTCGCTTGATTATAACGAATCGCTGCGTAAAGAGATTGAACGCTCTCTGAGCACCCTAACGGATCGCCAATGTGATGTAATTAAGTTATACTTCGGAATAGGCGTCGAGCATCCAATGTCCCTGGAAGATATTGGAGAGAAATTCGGACTGACCCGTGAGCGCGTTCGCCAAATTAAAGATAAAGCCATCAACAAACTGCGCTCGGCTAGCCGTAGCAAGCTGCTGAAGCACTACCTGGGTGCCTAATCACACCGCACGGCCTTTGGCGAATCAAAAAGCCCCGTATCGAAGTATTTTGATACGGGGCTTTTTTTTAAAGCAGATTCATACTGACTTAAGCTTTCTTTAGGATCAGCTTAGATCGCTCTGGTCCGGTTGAAATCATGGTGACGGGTACTTCCAGCGATTCTTCCAGCGCCATGACGTAGGATTTGGCCACCGGTGGCAAGCTATCGTAGTCCTGGATACCCTCCAGTGATTGCTGCCAGCCCGGATAACTATTATAGAGGGGCTCAATGTCAACATCACAGATGTCGTAAGGCAGCTCCTGGCTGATCTCTCCGGCTACTTGATAAGCATGAGCTGCTTTCACTTCCGTAAAAACGTTGAGTACATCCAGCTTGGTGATAACCAGTTGAGTGACCCCGTTGACCATAATGGTATATTTCAGTTGTGGCAAATCGATCCAGCCACAGCGACGCGGACGCCCGGTGGTGGCACCAAATTCGCCTCCCTCGCGGCGTAATTGTTCTCCCGTCTCGTCAAAGAGTTCGGTAGGGAACGGCCCCGATCCAACCCGGGTACAGTAGGCCTTGCTGATACCAATGACTTCACCTATCTGCTGGGGAGATACACCCAATCCGGTACAAACCCCGGCCGTAATCGTATTGGAAGAAGTGACAAAGGGATAGGTACCATAGTCAATATCCAGCATGGAGCCCTGTGCCCCTTCGGCCAAAATCTTTTTCCCCTCTTTTATGGCTTCATTGATATAATACTCTCCATCGACGGGCGTAAGCGAACGCAATTTCTCCAGGCTCTCCATCCACTGCTGCTCTTCCTTTGCGATGTCAAAGTCGACATCCGGATAGATTTTAGCCAGCTGTAGGTGTTTATTTTTTAAGGCCTGGTATTTTTCTTTAAAGTCGGCGCGGAAAATATCGCCCACCCGCAGGCCATTACGCCCGGTTTTATCCATATAAGTAGGACCGATTCCGCGCAGGGTGGATCCAATTTTATCTTTGCCTTTTGCGGCCTCGGAAGCGGCATCCAGATAGCGATGTGTCGGTAAAATCAGGTGTGCTTTGCGAGCTACTAACAGACGATGCTGATATTGCACTCCAGCCTCTTCCAATTCGTTTAGCTCCCGCTCCAGCGTGATGGGGTCGATCACGACACCATTGCCGATCAGATTGAGTTGCTCTTCCCGGAAGATACCGGAAGGAATGGTATGCAGTACATATTTTTTACCGTCAAATTTCAGGGTATGCCCAGCGTTGGGGCCTCCCTGGAAGCGAGCAATGATATCGTATTGAGGGGCCAGATAATCAACAATTTTTCCTTTCCCCTCATCTCCCCACTGTAAGCCTAAAATAACATCTACCGCCATTTGTTTTTAAATCCTTTTATTAATTAAATACAAACGTGGTAATCCGGAAAGCCTTTACCTACGCTTGTTTTTTAAAGAGCGCAAGTTAGCGTTTTCCCTGGTTAATTACGTATTTTGAGGTAGGAATTGTTGCGTTTTGTCGCTGCGCTTTACTTTTTATCTTCCGTTTCAGAGTCAGGCTTCTTGTCGCAAGCGCCCTGACATTGCCCGTAAAGATTCAGGGAGTGGTGTGTCACCTTGAAATTAAGAATATCTCCCATCATGTTTTTAATTTGTTGCACCCGCGGATCGCAGAACTCCAGCACCCGACCACAGTCGACGCAGATCAGATGATCGTGCTGCTTATAGCCGTAGGACTTTTCGTACTGGGCGAGGTTTTTACCAAATTGGTGTTTTTTTACCAGGTCGCAATTCACCAAAAGCTCCAGTGTGTTATACACGGTAGCCCGGCTGACCCGGTAATTTTGATTTTTCATATGGATATACAAAGCCTCTGCATCAAAGTGATCAGTGCGCTTGTAAATCTCTTCGAGGATGGCGTAGCGCTCCGGGGTTTTACGAAAGTTATTCGCTTCCAGGTGCGCTGAAAAAATATTTTTTACTTCTTTGATAACATCTGTTTCTGTAGTCTGCTCTTGCATCACTTCCTATTAATTTACTCTAGTAACAGTTGAAACATTCTCCAGGTTTTCCAGGCTTCGAATTACCATACTCAACTGGTCGGTGTTTCGCACCATTATTTTGAGCTTTGCTTCGTAATAACCGCCGTCTCCCTCAATGGTAAGCGCACGAATATTCAGGCCTAAGCCGGTAGAAATATTGTGCATCAATTGCTCAATGACGCCGGGTCCGCTGTCAATCCCAGTAATGATCAATTCGGCGACAAAAGTCGTGTTAGTGGAAACCACCCATTCTGCTTTCATAATTCGGTAGCCGTAATTCACCATGAGATTCATGGCATTAGGGCAGTTAGAACGGTGGATTTTCAATCCGGCATTGGCACCAAGGTACGCAAAAATATCGTCTCCCTGTACCGGATTACAGCAACTGGCCAGTGAATACTCATATTTTTCAGCCGGCTCCCCATTAATTAAGAGGGTGGGCTTCAAGTCTAGCTTTTTCCGGACGCGAGCGGGTGCTTTAGGTTCTTCTTCGGTTTGTGGTGCCGTTTCTTCCTCTGCTTTTTCGGCCAGCTTGCCGCCATCTACTTCTAGTCCCCTAAACAGCTCGGGAATGGTTTTTTCTTCCGTAGCAATGGCATAATAGAGATCCGTGGCAGAGTTCAACCCCAGGTATTTCACCATCCATTCTACCGATTCTTTAAAATCGACCTTGAGGTGGCGCAACTTGCGCTGCAGCTTTTCCATACCCAGCTCCCCTACCTTACGGCGCTCTTCCTTTAAGGTGGAGCGGATTTTTGACTTTGCTTTACCGGTAATGACCATATTGAGCCAATCCTCCTTGGGCTTCTGCGACTTATTGGTGAAGACTTCTATTCGGTCTCCATTGCGTAGGGGCTGCCCCATGGGAACTAATTTATTGTTCACCTTGATGGCCGTACAGTAGTAGCCGATATCCGTATGTATGCTGAAGGCAAAGTCCAGAGCGGTAGCGCCTTTCGGCAAAATAACCGAATCCCCGGCGGGCGTATAGACAAACACCTCTTCCTGAAAGAGGTTATTCGCTTTAAAGTCTCCCAGGAACTCTACCGCATCGCTGGTTGGATCTTCCAGTATTTCCCTTACACTATCGAGCCAGCGCTCATAAATATCGTCTTTTTGGTTTGACACCGCAATTCCTTTGTATTTCCAGTGTGCTGCAAATCCCTTCTCGGCGATTTCATCCATACGGGTACTGCGGATCTGGATTTCCACGAATCGCCCGCCCGGTCCCACCACGGTGGTGTGCAGCGATTCGTAACCATTCGCTTTAGGAGTGGTCACCCAATCTTTAAGTCGCTCCGGCACGGGATCGTGTACGTCTGTGATCAGAGAGTATACCTGCCAGCAAGTTAATTTCTCCTTTTCTGGTGGCACATCCACAATAATACGAATAGCAAAGAGGTCGTACACCTCCTGGAAAGTTAGACTTTTCTTGCGTAGCTTATTGGCAATGGACTGAATTGATTTTGGACGACCGAATATTTTATACTGAATACCCAGCGTATTGATCTTTTCTTTTAAGGGCTCAATAAAGGAAGCGATAAAAGCTTCGCGATCCGCTTTGGTCTCATTGAGCTTCTGGGCAATTTCATCGTAGAATTCCCGTTCGGTGATCTTCATACAAAGATCCAGGTACTCGATTTTAAATTTATACAGGCCGAGCCGATGGGCCAACGGGGCGTAGACAAAACTCGTCTCGGCCGCAATCTTGAGTTGTTTGTCCCGGGGCATAGCGCCGAGGGTACGCATATTATGAAGTCGATCCGCCATTTTGATCAAAACGACCCGGACGTCATCCAGTAAAGTGGATAGTACTTTTTTAAAGTTTTCGGCTTGTGGACTGGCGTAATTATAGGCGTTATCCAGTTTGGTTAGGCCATCGACGATCTGGGCAACTTTCCCATCGAACTGCTCCCGGATATCATCCAGTGTAACGTCGGTGTCCTCTACTACATCGTGTAGTAAAGCGCAAACAATGGCGGTAGGCCCCAGTCCGATCTCTTCGGAGCAAATCTGAGCCACGGCAATGGGATGTAAAATATAGGGTTCACCCGACTTGCGGCGCTGCTCTTTATGGGCCTCCACGGCCAATTCGTACGCCTGACGAATCATCTGACTGTCCCGCTCATCCAGGGGTGACTTTATGGTGCGCAGTAGACTGCGATAGGCGCTCTGGATGAGTTTCTTATCCTCCTCTTCTTTCGTAATTAATAATTCTTCTGACATTTCTTCTCTCCTGCTACAGGGTAAATAAATATTTTGTACCACTCATCTGGTCTGGTAAATTACTGAATAATGGTTTACATCCAGTAATTTCGACAACTTGTACTTAATAAAGGAAGATACACCTTTTATATAAGGGATAAAAGCCCCCTATGGATGTAAACTATTTTTTTCCTCTAAAAAATCTTTTTAGAAACAGTACTTGCTTAGTATCAAAAAAGCCATTAACTTTGCATCGCTTTTTGAAAAAGCATTTAGTCGTTTGAATTATGAGATGGAGGTCAATGTTCCTCCATGTCTTTTTTGACTAAGTAACTTTGAAATAGAGGATTTTACTTTTCGAATGCGGGTGTGGTGAAATTGGTAGACACGCTAGACTTAGGATCTAGTGCTTCACGGCGTGGGGGTTCGAGTCCCTCCACCCGCACACAGTAAATATCCACGAACAGCGTACTACAATCCCATCCTGCGGCTGTTCACAGAAAGCGCATCATAAACGGTGCTACTCCTCAATTTTTAAATCATTAAAACAGTAATCCATGTCGCAAGTTGTCAGAGAAGATATTGACAATTTAAATGCGGTACTTACCGTCACTATTGCTCAAGACGAATACGAACCAAAATTTAAGCAGCAGCTTAAAAAATACCGCGACCAGGCACAGATCAAAGGCTTCCGCAAAGGTAAAACACCGAATAGCGTCCTCAAGAAAATGTTTGGAAAAAACATTCTGGTGGAGATCGTCAACGAGATGATCCAGGAGAAGCTGGTCGGTTATCTTCAGGAAGAAGAACTGAACCTGTTGGGACAGCCATTGCCCTCCGATGATCAGGACGAGATCGATTTCGATTTGAAGAATCTGCAGGATTATATTTTCAAATTCGACGTTGGCCTGGCGCCAGACTTCGAAATCCAGGGACTGGACGAGAACAATAGCTTCGAAAAACATAAAGTAATTCCCCGGGAAGAAGACATCACTTCCGACCTGGAAAATGCCCGCAAACGCATGGGCGAAATGATCCACTCCGAAGATAAAATCGGTGAAGAGGATCTCGTAAAATTCAAAGCGGCGGAACTGGAGGGCGACCACCCCAAAGATTCAGGGGTAGAAGCAGAATTTAGTGTGCCGGTTGAAAAAATGACTGATGCGGCTAAAAAGAAAGTACTTGCTGCTAAAGTAGGCGATGTTTTCCAGTACCAGCTAGACGAAATCGAGGCGGAAATTGACGCTGATTACGTTAAGAAATACTACCTGAACCTGGAAGACGAAGCGGCAGAAGCGCTGACGGATCTAAATTTCCAGCTCACCATCATTGATGCGACGCACGTTGAGCCCGCAGAACTGAATGAGGAGTTCTTCCAGAAAGTCTTCGGTAACGAAGAGATCAAAACGGAAGAACAAGCCCGGGCGGAAATTGCTAAAAATATAGAGCAATACTATAATAATCAAGCTGATGCTCTGCTATATCGCGACTTCCAGGAGCGTTTATTAGACATGAACGACCTGCAATTGCCGGGAGACTTCCTCAAGCGGTGGATTCTTTCTTCTAATGAAAATGCGACACCCGAAGGCGTAGACGCAGAGTTTGATGCCTTTACCAAGAACCTGCAATGGTCGCTGATCACGGAGAAGATTGCCAAAGCAAACGACCTGCAGGTGAGTCAGGAAGAATTAATGGCTGGTCTGAAGAACCGCGTCATGGGTTATCTACAAGGCAACCCAGGACTGGGAGATGAATTTGTAGAGATGATGGTCGGGCGTCTGATGCAGGACGAGCAGCAGGTTCGCCAGGTGCAGGATGAGATCATGGCCGAAAAATTACACGATGCCATTGCCGAGCAAGTTACCATTGAGCCTAAGGAGATTAGTGCTGATGATTTTGAGGCCGTTCTAAAAGAAGCACAAGAAAGTGCCCAGGCGGCTCAGCAGCCCGCGAATAACGAAGAAGAATAATATTTTCCACAATAGTGGAACCTGTAAAATCGCACTGTTGTGAAAAACAGTGCGATTTTTTTTTCTTACTCAACCCTGGGCCCACTTATTTGTTATTCTTCTGAGCTTGTCAAATTTGAGCAATTACTTATCAAAGATTTGTGCCGAAAAGATCAACGACTCTGCCTGATTTTTAATAAGTTTGCTCTCCCACAAATCAAAAACATCAAATATGTTTCACAAAGATGAATTCATGAAGTATGCTACCAAGCACCTCAATATGAGTAGCATGCATCTTGAGAAATACGCAGAAAAAGCTTATCAGGGCCCCAACATTCAAGGCTTCACCCCTAATGTCATCGAGGAGCGGCAAATGAATATCGTCGGGCTGGATGTGTTCTCCCGACTAATGATGGATCGCATTATTTTTCTGGGCGTACCTATTGATGACTACGTCGCCAATGTGATCATGGCACAGTTGCTGTTCCTGGAGTCTACCGACCCCAAGCGCGATGTACAGATGTTCCTAAACAGCCCGGGTGGTAGCGTTATCGCCGGTCTGGGCGTATACGATACCATGCAGTACATCTCACCTGATGTCGCTACGATCTGTACGGGAATGGCCGCCTCAATGGGTGCCGTACTACTGGCTGCGGGTACCAAGGGTAAGCGCACCGGTCTGCACCACAGTCGGGTCATGATCCACCAACCATTAGGTGGCATGCAGGGACAGGTAACCGATATGGAAATCTACTATAACCTGATCAAGGAGCAGCAAAAAGCCTTGTACGATATTTTGGCCCACCATACCGGCCAGGATTACGATACGATTGAAAAAGATTGTGAAAGGGATAACTGGATGACTTCCGAAGAAGCCAAAGATTATGGCATCATCGACGAAGTACTGGCCCGAAACAATCCACGTAGCAATAAATAAGTGTATATTGGTTAACCAGCCTTGTTCTCTGCATAATAAGCAGAGAACAAGGCTATTCATGGCTACTTTGTGCCCCGCGGGGCCGGAGATTCGTCCTAATTTTAATACTTGAATTCGTTTAAAGCATGCGAAAAGGAAAACAAAGTTATCGTTGTTCATTTTGTGGGAGAGATAAGTCAGAAACGCTCATGCTGATCGCGGGCATCAATGCCCATATCTGCGAAGTTTGTGTCGAACAAGCTAATGATATTATTCAGGAAGAACTCTACGGCAATCGCCCACAGGAAGAAGAGTCCAAAGCCCAAAAGCCATCCGAATTCAGCTTTACGGATGTCTTGAAACCCCAACAGCTCAAACAACACCTGGATGAATACGTCATCGGACAAGACGACGCAAAAAAATTCTTATCCGTCGCCGTATACAACCATTACAAAAGATTAAATCAACCCACCAGCGAAGGTGTAGAGATTGAAAAATCGAATATTCTCCTCGTAGGACGTACCGGTACCGGTAAAACCCTACTGGCCAAAACCATCGCCAAAATCCTCAAAGTACCTTTTGCCATTGTCGATGCCACCGTATTTACCGAAGCGGGTTACGTGGGGGAAGATGTGGAAAGTATTCTGAGTCGACTTTTACAGGTCTGTGACTACAATGTTTCGGCCGCCGAACGCGGTATTGTCTACATCGACGAAATTGATAAAATCGCGCGCAAGTCCGATAATCCATCCATCACCAGAGATGTCTCGGGTGAGGGCGTCCAGCAGGCTATGCTGAAAATGCTGGAAGGAACGGAAGTAAACGTCCCCCCCCAGGGTGGTCGTAAGCATCCGGAGCAGAAAATGGTCAAGATCAATACCGAAAATATCCTTTTTGTTTGTGGTGGTGCCTTCGATGGCATCGAAAAAATTATCGCCCGCCGGGTAAACCGTCAGGTGATTGGTTTCAACTCCGGTGAGAAGGAGCAGGTTGATATGGACAATCTACTGCAGTACATTTCTCAACAGGACATCAAAAGCTTTGGCCTGATCCCAGAATTAATCGGTCGTCTGCCCGTACTGACCTATCTGGAGCCCTTAGATCAAGAAGCCCTGCGCCGGATCCTGAGTGAACCCAGGAACTCGCTGATCAAACAGTATACCAAACTATTTGCCCTGGAGAGTATCGAACTTAAATTCACCGAGGAGGCGATTGAATTTATTGCCGAGAAAGCGCTGGAATTTAATCTGGGAGCCCGTGGCTTACGCTCCATCTGCGAAGCTATCATGACCGATGCCATGTTCGAATTCCCCTCTGATAAATCAATTAAGCACTTCCTGGTAACGGAAGAATACGCCAAGCAAAAACTAACGCGCTCTAAAATCTCCACCCAATTGAAGGCTGCCTAGAAAGGATGAACAGACGCTATTTCATAGAATTAGCTTACAATGGCAAAGCCTATTTTGGCTGGCAGCGACAGCCCGAGCAAAAGACCGTCCAGGAAACGATAGAGCAGGCACTCTCCACTATTCTGAATACCCCCATCCAAATCAATGGCTGTGGACGTACAGATACCGGAGTACACGCCAAACAGTACTACGCCCATTTTAACTATACGGGTGCTTTTCCGGAAGGTTTTTTGCGCAGACTGAATAAGTTCTTACCGAAGGACATTGCTATTTTCCAGCTGTTTCAGGTACACTGGGATGCCCATACGCGCTTTGATGCTTATCATCGCAGCTATGAATATCACCTGGATTTTGTCAAAAACCCTTTTGCGATTACCACGGCTTATCAGTACAGTTACCCGATCTGGCCCGATTTTGAAAAAATGCAACAGGCAGCCGGCCTGCTTTTGCATTATGAAGAATTTTTCCCCTTTTGCAAAAGCAATCACAATGCCAAAACCCTGCGCTGCGAACTTCGGCGCAGTGAATGGGTTTACCACGAAGAGGAAACCAAACTGGTATTTCACATCTCCGCTAATCGCTTCCTGCGGGGTATGGTGCGACTGATTGTGGGTATGTGTATCAACGTGGGGCTGGATAAAGTCCGCCTGGAAGAAGTCAAAAAAGCAATGGACCGCCAGAAGCGCTTACGCAAAAGCAGCAGTGCGCCACCAGAAGGTCTGTTCCTGACCGATATCCGTTATCCCTACCTGGAAAATCGCGCCTATATCGGCGACTTGAAATACCCATTAGAAGAAGAGTAAAATTAGAATTATGCGCATCATTTTATTTACCGGTAAAGGCGGCGTGGGTAAGACCACCATAGCTGCGGCCACGGCGCTACAAGCTGCGAAACAAGGCAAAAAGACACTGGTTATTTCTACCGACCCGGCACACAGCCTTTCGGATGCGCTCGACGTCGAGCTTCAACCCGAACCCACGCCGGTATTACCTAACCTCTGGGGACAAGAGTTTGATGTCTATTATTCCATGCAAAAATACTGGAATAATATGCGCCATTTAATGCGGGCCTTGTTCCGCTGGCAGGGCGTCGATAATATTGTTGCCGAAGAGCTGTCGGTACTACCAGGCATGGAGGAAGCCTCCGCCTTTCTCTGGTTGGAAAAATATTACCAGGAAGACGAGTACGACCTCATTATCATCGATAGTGCCCCTACCGGCGAGACCTTAACCCTTCTCTCGCTGCCCCAAATTGCACAGTCGTGGATCATGAAGGCCTTCCCGGGGCGCAAGTTCGCCATGCGTACCTTCGGTAAGGGCGTACGAATGGTCACGGGGGTGCCCTTAGATAAGGGCCTGGAAGAAATGGAGCAACTTTTTGAAAAATTACAGGTCATCCAGGAAGTATTCCTGAGACCAGATATCTGCTCTATCCGGATCGTAGCGAACCCCGAGCGCATGGTGGTCCGGGAGGCCAAGCGGGCTTATACTTACCTGCAATTGTACGGCTATAACGTCGACGCGGTGATTGTTAACCGGATTTTACCAGCAGCAGCGGCAGATACGGTATTTGCCAAGTACCTGGAGAAACAATCTACCTACCTGGAAGAAATTGAAAATTCCTTTGCGCCCCTTCCCATTCTAAAAGTGGGCCATCAGGGCGAAGAAGTCTTCGGTGAAGACTTACTGGCCAAATTAGGCCTGATCATGTATGCCGAGCACGATCCAGCTGCCGTATTGCACCAGGACAAACCTTTTGAGATCAATGATGTAAAGGGAGGCTTTGAGATCAAAGCCCGCCTTCCCTTCGTCGAAGAAGACGACTTTACTCTAAAGAAATATGGTGACGAACTAATTATCGATCTTGGCAATCGCCGCCGAACGATCTTCCTGCCCCGCTTCGCCAATTACCTAAAGCTAGACAGTCATCGCTTCGAACCGCCCTGGCTCATTGTAAAATTAACCGAGGACAAAAAAGCCTAGACGTGCTGATCGATTATAATGAATAAAAGGTTCAAAATAATTTCACTTGGTTACTTACAATTTTAGAACCTACTCAAAGTTCTGTCATCCCCCTGAATCTCCCTTAAACAAGGGGGATTCAGGGGGATGAAAAGTGTTGTAACTGTTCTTTTGACCAAATAGATCCACTTTGAACCAAATTATCACTTTTTCAGGAAACGTCCAGCTCTAAGCAGTCGGCCGTCCTGACTTATTCGATAAATATAGACATCGGCGGTCCAGTTTTGGGTGTTCAACTGGGTACTTTCGTAAAAAAAGCGTTGGGTAATGCACTGGCCAATTGAGTTGAATACTTCCAACTGGTATCGCTCTGCAGCTAAGCCCAGATACCTAAAGATAATCCAATCATCCGTAGGGTTCGGAAACACCTGCCAGTACTGTGCCCTGGCTGTATTTTCCACGGAAGTGGTCCGCAAAGTAAGCCTTTGACAAAGGCTGTCCCTACCCGCCGAATTAGCTACCGTGAGACAGACCTCATAAACGCCGATCGAATCGTATTCGTGGACAGGATTACGCTCCGTACTGGTATTCCCATCCCCAAAATTCCAGGACCAGGAGAAAGGCATCCCCTCAGAAGTATCCATGAACTGTACGGTACTATCCGTAGATACGGTTCGGTCGAAGCCGGCTAGGGGCACCTTCAAATTCGCGAGCTCCGGGGCGTAGTATAGCCAGTTTCCATCGGGATCTTTATTAAGAATAACCCCCCGGGCTTCCGCCGAAACCCAAAGATAACTGGTATCCATAGATACTTCCCGCTCCAAAAAGACGGGGGTACCAAACACCAGAACAAATAAGCTATCGATACGCTCGGTGGCTACCTTTTGCCGAAAGGCGGAAAACGTCCCCCCCGGCAGTATCAAATCACCGGAGGCATCCGTAATGGTCTGGCTGTACTGCTCCGATTTAAACAAAAGGTCTGCCCCCGTGGTCGGCTCCTGAACCTCCGCTTCGATCCTGGTGGTATCCACCAGGATATCGCCCAGGATCAGGGGTAAGTCCAATACCCGTTGTGGGTCCTTGAATTTAATCAACTGCTCCCCCCCCAACTCGGGAATGTTCGCCGTCACCCCCAAAATAGTTATCTGACTGGAATCCTGCTGAAAAAAAGAATAAGCGGCTGCGTCAAAATCAATACGCAACGCCAGGTTAGCCTCCGGGAAAGTGTCCGCGAAAGGCGTTTCGGCGGGCCTCAGGTACACATTACGCGCCAGATCGCTGGGATACAGACCGGAAAAATCCCAGGTCAGACCGGGACCGGTCGCAGCGGCAAAAAAATCCGGGAAGGAACCGTCGATGGCCAAGTAAACCGTATCGCCGGCCCGTGGTAAATCGGCCGCGGTAAAAGAAACCTGGGCACCAAGCCAGATCGGGAAACAGAAGAGTAAAAACAATAATCGGCGCATTTTTTTATACCAATATAGTGGTTTTACCACAAAAAACATCCCTGATCGCTACTCGCCACCAGGGATGTCTTATCTACGTCAAAAGCGATTTCTAATAGTTTCCGGAATCGCCTCCTGACTTCTGGTCACTATTATCGATTACACTGCCACGACGACGTTTCTGTTTGAAGTCCAGCTGTCCGAAACGATAGTTAAAGCTAATACCGATATTCCTGGAAGCAAAGGCCCGGTTACTATTCTGGTAAAAGCCAACCCCACTGATTTCACTGGGGAATTGTAAATCTCTGGAGAATGGCTGGGCAATAACCAGGCCAAGGCCACCTCGTTTGTCCCACAATTGCTTACGAACACCAAACTGGACTCGCCGATAAGAAGCCCTTGTTCCTTGTAAAGACTGATTCGGTGAGCGATAGAAACCAGAGGCTTCCAACTGCCAATCTTTAGGCAGTCGCAAGGAAATATTCATATTCCCCCCCCAGACGATACCACTATTACTTAACTGCCGGCCAAAGAAGTTTCCTTCTGACTGATAATTATAGACATTTGCTCCCCCCCGGATGGTTAAGTTCTCAAACAGCGTAGCCGAGCTAAAGAAGTTCACACCATAGGTACGGTTAAGTCCAATGTTTTGGAAAGTCTCCACGGACTGACCACTTTCGCGAATTTCAACAAAAGGCTCAATCACATCATTCGTTTGACGGAAAAAGGCCGAAGCATTCAGGACGATTCCCTTGATGTAGGTATTATAGGAAAGCTCGTAAGCATCCGTTGTTTCCGGTAATATTTCAGGATTACCCTGAGAGATGTTTAGCGGATCCTGATTTTGTACAAATGGATTAATGTAGTACAGGCTAGGACGCTGAATACGCCGGGTATAACTCAGGCGTACCGCCGAAAAGTCGTTAATGGTGCGACTGAAAATGATCGAAGGTAAAAAGTTACTGTAGTCATTGCTAAATGTCGTCTCATTGGTATCGTAATCGCCATCAATCGCCGTGTACTCATAGCGCGCACCAGCAATCATCCCGTATTTTTCGCTTAGCTGTATATTAAAAGAAGCGTAACCTGCAAACACATCCTGATTATAGATGAAATTATCTGTACGCGAAAAGTCGATCTCAAATTCCTCGGTATCCCGATTAAAGCTACGGTATTCAAAATCGCTACCGATCGTACGCAGAATTCCTTTGGCGCCGGTTTCTAACTTTAGATTTTCGCTAAAGGGATGGGTATAATCGATCTGGAAAGTGGTTTCCAAATTCAGACCATCGTTTTCGTTTTCTTCATTTTGATAGAGTGACTCCACGTTTCCTTGTTGCAGAATGGTATTGGTCGTATTACTATTATTACCACTGATCTGAAAGGCAGCGATAAACTCCTGCCCTTCGCGGTCGAATGTACGCCGATAATCGGTTGTCCAGTCGAAACCACCACGCAGGCTGCGGCTTTCGTTAGTACGATCATAATCCCAAAAAAGATCCCGGCTGGGATCAGTTAGCATTGCCATTGTTTCGTCTTCGGAGACGCGGCCAAAGCCACGGTAGGTGACGTTGGTATTGATGGCATTATAAGCGTTAAAATCGTAGAAAGCACCCAGGGTCACCCGTGGGCCATAAAAGTAGCCAGTCCCTTCTGATTCCTGATCTAAAACCCGTAGCTCATCGCTTGCAAGGGTATCGACCCGTAGCAATTGCGAAGAAGACGGCCGTGGCCAACTTGCCCAGCCACCAGCGTTTAGGTTCAGACCGAAGCGTCCGCGAACCATATTCATATTGAGGCTACCGCTATTTGAGCGATTTCCGGCTGATAAATTTACGGAGCCCGTAAACCCCTGCAAACTCTGCTTTTTCATAATCAGATTGATGATCCCCCCCGTTCCTTCTCCATCGTAGCGAGCGGTAGGTACGGTGATTACCTCTACTGATTTAATCATTTCGGCGGGGATAGTCTTCAGGGCATCACCCGGATTACTGGAGAACAGCGTCGAGGGACGACCATTAACCAGTATTTGTATGTTCGAGGAGCCACGTATAGAAACATTACCGTCGGCATCGACGGCCAATAGAGGCACACGCGCTAAGACCTCTGAAGCATCGCCACCAGCAACGGTAACGTCTTTTTCGGGGTTGTAAACGAGTTTGTCAATTTTATTTTCAAAGGTCGCGGCCTCACCGGTCACCTCGAGTGCATCGATATCATAAGTCTCGCTGGTCAGGCTTAACGTACCCATGTCGTAATCGGGGCTTTTGGGGGTCAGTTCTATTCCTTCAATCGTTTTGGCACGGTAGCCCATGAAAGATAGTTGTATGTCGTAAGTTCCGTTTTTGACGTTTGGTATTTTGAAAGTACCATCCGTTTCTGTGACAATACCATTCACTTGTTTTTTGCTCTCGGCATCCAGCACAACAATGGTAGCGAACTGGATAGGTTCTTGAGTGACGGAGTCAATCAGAGTACCACTGATTGTCCCTACAATACCGGAGGAACTTCCCCCACCGGAGCGTCCGCTCCATTCTTGGGCCTGGGCAGTACCCATCATTAGGATAAGTGTAAAAAGTAATAATAATCGTTGCATAATAAGTTGAGTGATTTTATCGCAATATGGCACAAATGTAACCATCTAATTAATAGATCTAGGGGCGTATTGTTTCCACATTTTAAAACAAACCTATCAACGGCCAAATCTTGTCGACGAATTACTACAATCACACCGGATAAACAGGAAAACAGGCCGGATCAATCCGTCTGCCCTGGGTTAACTGCGGCGGTAGGTAAGGGGTGGACCGCATCCAGCACCTGGGTATTTCCACCAATGCGTAAGTACCCCTTCTTCTTTCTGGTCTTCTCGATTTGGATGCCCTGCCATTTTCGACCTTCGGGATGGTGTAGTTGAGCGTCCTCCAGTATCAGGGTACCACCGGCTTTAATCAGGATATGACTCCCCAGTGGCATCCCCAACCGGCAATTGACTTTTAGCTTTGCACCAGGGGCAATGATGAGATTCCCCCGAAGGTCCTTTGCCCCTGCCCAGACGATAGAATCGCGAATAAGGATTGTGCGATTGGTATCCAGTTGATTCCAATGGGGAACCAGGTAGCCGCGGGTGCTTTGCCCAGCTTTGGCCAATTGCAAGCGTATGCGTCCTACCTGACAGGGCGTGTAGGCATTCTGGAGCGCATTGTAGTCCATGACATTGTTGGAAGCCGCCGTGTCACAGGGCGGTTCTTTGGAGCGCGACCAGCAGGGATTATTATGGGTGGGTGTATCGGTACAACCATCGGCCATCCAGGCGTGACGCAAGCCCAGAGCATGCCCCATTTCGTGGTTCAGGACACCCCGGTAAGCCCAGCCCGGTTCATTTAATTCGTACATACCCGCCATTTTTATGGCTCGCCCCAAATAAACCCCAACCATACCGACGTGGTAAGTCGGTGATAGCACACTATCCGGATGGTGCGGCATAATAAAGATGTTCATAATGGAATCACTACCGATCGCAAAATCACGAATCACCTCTCGATGATGAATATTTTGATTTCGGCCCTTATGTACATAAAAAGCCTCCTCGCCCGTCTGATGAAAATAGATACCGTCATCGGAGGGATCCTCAGCCTGGCTTTGTAACACCATTTCATAACCCACTGGTAGTACTGGGTAGTCGTTTTGGTAAGGCAACCAGTTGGCATTATTTTTTTTCAGGTCATGGTTAGCGGAGTTCAGCAGAGAAGCGACCATTTTTCGGGCCGCCGCGGGCTCGTAATTATAGCCTCCTTCCCCGTGATCAATGAAGTGGAAGTTCACACGTAGCTGGTAGACAGGGCTATGATTCGGGTATTGTTGATCAGGAATATAATTTTCGTATTGATGGCAGGCTCCGTTTTGCAAGAGGTTCATCCGTATTTCCTGGCCATTAATCCGGATACTTTTGGCCTTACTTTCCCTGGCGGAAAAAAACACTACGTCTTCTGCTTGTACGAAATAACGCTCCATTTTAGGTGTACAGCTACCTATGCCCAGTAAGGTAAGTAGTAAGAATAGTAGTAACAAACGGCCTTTGCACATCATAGCTGGTCAATATTTTAGATACTTAAAAGTACGAGACTCCTCCAGCTTTCGCCGAAAAAAAGCTAGATTTAAAATAAATTTAATCCTGGCTTATGTTCGAGAAATTAGTACCCTACGACGCGGCCTATATAATTCTGGATGCTTACATCCAATATTACCATCTGTTTAAGCGGATCACCAAACGTGCTAAAATCCGTTTTGAACACCGCGACTGGCTGGGTATCCAGGCCGATGCGCGTAGCCGAAACAGCCTTTATCGGGACTCGGTTGGGGAGACGACCCAAAAACTGCTGGGTTTCCTGGGAGACCAGGCTGCCGATCCGGAGGTCTGGCGGCACATCAAGGAGCACTTTCAGGAAGAAATCCTGAATTTCAACACCCGAAACATCGCCGAGACCTACTTCAACTCCATTTACCGGCACAGTCATCGTGGCCGCAAAGTAGATGCCGAACTCATGTTTGTAAAAGCAACGGGTACTTATCGGGAATTCCGATCCGCCCTTCCCATCTACTACACTTTTTACGTGGCGATGCCCCTCGAGGTGACCATTTATCAACTACTCACTTGTTACCAGTTTGACACGCCTTACGAAGATCAAAAACGGGACATTAAATTCATTGTCCGAACTATTGAGAAAGAACTCCTGAAGGATGTTAAAACCTATTCTACTTCCCGCATAGAAGTCCTAAAGTCCGTTTTCTATCGAAATAAAGCCGCCTATTTAGTGGGGCGTATTTATCTGGACGATCGCATTCACCCCTTTGTTTTGCCCTTGTTCAACGGAAAGAACGGCATCGTAGTTGATACTGTCTTGTTGGAGATGAACGACGTTAGCTCTATTTTCAGTTATAACCGTTCTTATTTCCTGGTAGATACCGACATTGCCAGTGATATGGTCGATTTTTTAAAGACGATCTTGCCCACCAAGAGTCTCGGGGAGCTGTACAACTCGATTGGCTTTGAAAAACACGGCAAAACGGTGCTCTACCGAAATTATTTGCGACATATGGATACCACCCTCGACAAATTCACGATTGCGCCGGGAGTACGAGGTATGGTTATGATTGTTTTCACCCTGCCCTCCTATAATATGGTCTTCAAAGTAATCAAAGATAAATTTGCGGCCCCAAAACAAGTAACCGTACAGGAAGTAAAAGATAAGTACGAAATTGTCTCTCAGCATGACCGGGTGGGTAGAATGGCAGATTCCCATATGTTCCAGAATTTCATCTTCGAAAAAGATCGTTTTTCGAAGGCCCTGTTGGAAGAGTTGAAACAGGAAATCCCCAGCAAGCTAAAAATCACGGATAAGACGGTAGAAATTGAACATCTCTACATTGAGAAAAAAATGATACCGCTGGATATTTACCTGGAAGATGCCACCCTGGAGGAAGCAGAAGTCGTTATCGACGAATATGGAAAAGCGATCAAGGATATGGCCGCCGTGAATATCTTTCCCGGTGATATGCTACTCAAGAACTTTGGTGTTACCCGCCTGAAGCGAGTGGTCTTCTACGATTACGACGAGATTGGATACTTGACGGACTATAATTTCCGGGTGATTCCTCCTCCCCGTGACTTTGCCGACGAATGGGCATCCGAGCCCTGGTACTCCGTAGGCCCCTTTGATGTATTCCCGGAAGAGTTTTCCAAATTTTTGATTGGCCGTAAAGAGATCAAAGCTTTGTTTCAAAAGTACCATGCTGACCTCTTCGAACCCAAATACTGGCGGCAGGTACAAAATGGGTTAAAAGCAGGAAAGTTGTATACGGTGTATCCGTATCGCGAAATGCTGCGCTTTAAGCAGCGCTATTAAAAAGTGCCCTGATGACTACAAAAAATAGTATCAGGGCAACCTAGGGGAAATTTAAATGCAAAATCTATCTTGCGCCCCACCCGTGAGGTGGAGAGAATTATCTTTCTAAAAGATCAACTTCAATATAAGTAAATTGTCTCACATACTCAAAACGCTTATTCATAAATCCCCGATGAGAGATAACGATCGCCCCGGTCACAGATAATACAGACCACTACCCCCTCGTCTATTTGTTCGAGTAATTTACCCACCGCGACGGTAGCTCCACCACTACTCATACCCGCAAAAACGGCTTCTTCCTTAGCTAAACGCCGCATCATGGCCTGGGCCTCCTCCTGGGATACGTCAATCTTTTGATCTACCCAACTGTCGTCAAAAATAGCCGGTAAAAATTCCGGAGACCAACGGCGAATCCCTGGAATTCGACTGCCATCGGTGGGCTGTACCCCAACAATTTGCACATCAGGATTTTTACTTTTGAGGTACCGGGAAGTACCCATGATCGTACCCGTGGTACCCATGGAGGAAACGAAATGGGTCACCTTTTCTGCCGTATCTCGCCAAATTTCCGGACCAGTAGTGCGGAAGTGTGCTTTCCAATTATCCTCATTTCCAAATTGATTCAGCATCATACTATCAGGCTCCTGCGACAATTCTTCAGCGTAGGTACGGGCGTATTCAATCGTTTTATCCGCGGGTGTAAGAATAACCTCGGCACCGTAAGCGCGCATAGTTTGTATCCGCTCGGCGGTAGCACTTTCGGGCATCACCAGACTTGCCTTTACGCCCATTAGATTGGCGATCATCGCCAGGGCGATACCAGTATTGCCACTCGTCGCCTCGACGAGGCGCATACCCGGATTAAGTTCTCCTCGATCCATGGCTCCTTTAATCATATGGTAAGCGGCGCGGTCCTTGACACTACCGCCGGGGTTTTGTCCCTCCAATTTGCCGTATACTTTTACACCTGGCTTATCAAATAACTGGGTGAATTCTACCAGTGGCGTATTGCCGATTAGGTCAGATATTTTGTGCATAACTTGGTTCTTATGATGATTTAAATCTAGTTGGCATTTGATGAGTGTGTGTTGGTCCAGGGCGTACCCTGGCTTTGACATGGTAACGAATGTAGACAAAGCTACCCGTCGGTTAAGTGTAAGCGCCTGGAAGTGATCCGGATTTACACCTTTGAATATTCCGAATCTGTCTTGATCTGTCCAGTTTTGTAGACATTATAGTAAATACGTGCCCCGGCCGGGACACTTTCGGTAATCCAGACATTACCTCCAACAATCGCATCCTTCCCAATAATCGTCTCTCCCCCCAGGATAGTGGCACCAGCATAAATGATCACTCCATCCTCAATGGTCGGATGTCTTTTGGTTTTGGCCATTTCTTTTTTTACCGAAAGGGCACCTAAGGTAACCCCCTGATAAATCTTAACCCGCTCGCCAATCTGGCAAGTTTCTCCAATTACCACGCCCGTACCATGATCGATGCAAAGTCCCTGACCGATAATGGCTCCAGGGTGAATATCGATTCCGGTCTTACTATGTGCATACTCCGTCAGGATACGCGGGATAAGCGGCACTTCCAAATTATAAAACAGGTGAGCCAGCCGGTAGACAGCGATGGCGTAAAATCCAGGATAGGTACGTACTACTTCCGTCAGATTTACGGCGGCGGGATCCCCCTGAAGAGTCGCCTGCGCATCCTTCAGCAAAGCAAGACGTATGGCCGGCAACTTGCTAATAAAATTCTGCTCAATAGATTCGATATCGGAGGGTAATTGTTTTTCTAGACGTAGCAAAATGCGGTGCAACTCCAGCTCTATCTCCCGGGAGTGTTGCTCGAACTCCCGTACGGAAGCATAGCGATGGTTGGAAAACTCAGGAAATAAAAAACCCAGTAGTGCTTCCAGCCAGTTGCAGACCAGCGAGGGCTCTGGTATATCGGGTGCTTCCTGATGCGCTCGGAATAGATCTTTAATAAATTTTTTTTCCATCGCTTGAGTCTAATTTTTTATTTGGCAATTCACTGGATTTTATTTTCCGCCAATCAAACGCTCAACAAAAACAGCCCGGCTAAAGTTGCCACTAAATCCCAAAACTACCCCCGACACATAATACATGGCACCAGCTACATATACTGATAGTTGATCAGGCCATTAATTAAACGAGGTTCAAACCAGGTAGATTTAGGAGGAAGGATGACTCTCTCATTAGCTAACTTAAATAGCTCGTGGGTCTGTACGGGATACAGGGCAATACCAATATTATTATTATTCTTGTCGACCCCCCGTTTCAAGCCTTCCAGGCCTTTGGGGCCTTCGATATAGTCAATGCGCGGACTATTACTAACATCCTTAATCCCCAGGATATCTCTGAGGATGAGTTCATTCATGAGCAGGGCATCCAGTGTTTCCTGATGGAAACGCTCAAAAACAGAGCGCTTCCAACGCAGCCGATACCACTCCTCATTAAGATAGAGCACCAATTCGTGCTTGCGGTCTGGTTTCTGAGGGCTGGATAGATACTCTATAATACAATACCTGGAAAGTTGGGCCATAAAGAAGGTAGGCGATATACTGGTAAAGGCCTCGATCAACCGGTTAAAATCGTGTATCTCCAAATCGGTGGTGGGAAAAAGAGCACATATCGTACGTCCGTAGGGAGAGGATTGCTGGCCATTAGACAATCTTCTTGCCGTGGCGCAGCGGTGGTGGCCATCGGCGATATATACCCGTGGCACCTGTTGATCAAATAAAGTCTGGATTTGCTGGATCTTATCCGGATCCTTTAAGGCCCAGATGATATGCCGTTCCTTTTCGCCCCGAAAAGAAACCGCTAATAGTGGTTCATTTTGACAGAGTTCGTGTAATAGAAAATTAATGCCATTCACCGTTTCATAAGTCAAAAGTATTGGTTTAACGGTTGCCTTGCGCTTGAGCAACAGGTGGATTTGACGTTGTTCTTTGGTAGAGAGGGTTTGTTCATGCGGGATGATTTCCCGATCACTGTTCCGGTCCATATCCACGCCTGCCACCAACCCGGAAAAAACCCGACCGTGTTTTTCGATCTGATAGATGTATAATGCCGGCTGCTCTGTCGTCTGAAAAAAGCCACTGGCTGCATACTCCAGATAATCTTCTTTCACCGAAGAGAAAAAAGCATCAGGTGAAGTGATAAACTTCAGGTTTGGAATCGTAGCCCGGAATGGATGGAGCTGCATACAGTTTTTGAGGCGAAATTTAGGAGGAAAAGTTGAGACTGTGGAACTTTTACCACTCTTTTATGATTTACCAAAGGTAGGTCCCTAAAAAGTGAAAGGGTGGAAGATTACTCTTTCCACACCTTTCGGATAAACTAAACCCCAGTTATATATCTTAATACTTACGTATATTCTTGTTTCGATGGCAAATATAACAAAAGTAATATAATAGACAAATTATTACTGCTATTTATTTGCTTTTTCTTTATACTAAGGTAAAACAAGATTTTTAGAAATGCAACTTGTTTAAGACATTTATTTGACTCTGAACCAATAATATAAAACAAACCCCTGATAAAGAAACATTTACAAAACATCTATCGCCTAAGAGCTCAAAAGATAAAATAAGCTATGGATCACTCCACCCTTTTGTTTAAGTCCGAATGGTACGCTTATATTGAACAGAATCAATTGGTAGCCATTACTTACAGGATAAATGAGCGTAAAATGGTCATGATTGAAACCTATATTAAGGAGCTTTTTCAAAAAGGGAGGCACTGGCTGCTGGTCACAGAAACGGGATTAACCATTCCATTGCCACAAATCAAAAGCATTGTTTTATCTTCGCGCTTTGGATAAGGTAAAGACAAGGCATACCTTGCCCTTACTACCAAATTGTTAAGTGAATGAAAATACGATTAGAAATAACAATATAATGAGTAAAAGAACCATCGTAACCTCTGCATTACCTTATGCGAATGGCCCACTTCACCTTGGACACCTGGCCGGCGCGTATCTACCTGCGGATATTTACGTTCGCTACCAAAGATTACTGGGTAAGGATATCGTTTGGGTCTGCGGTTCGGATGAGCACGGTGCGGCCATTACCATACGCGCCAAAAAGGAGGGTATCCCTCCACAAGCCATTATTGACAAATACCATAGTTTAAATAAAGACACCTTCTCCAAACTGGGCATTTCTTTCGATTATTACCACCGCACCAGCGCTCCTCTACACCACCAGACTTCTCAAGACTTTTTCAAAAAACTCTACGACAAAGGTGGTGAATTTGAAGTGCGGGAGGAAGCCCAGTACTACGATCCCGAATTCAACCAGTTCCTGGCAGATCGATACATCACCGGTACTTGCCCACGTTGTGATTTTGAGGCCGCCTTTGGTGATCAATGCGAAAATTGTGGTGCCGACCTTTCCCCAAAAGAACTCATCCAACCCAAATCAACCCTCAGCGGTGCCACGCCAGAACTACGTAAGACCCGGCATTGGTACTTCAAACTGGATAAACATCAGGACTGGCTGCGCGACTGGATAAAAAACGGTGTTCTCGACGGTCAGCAACACCACGACCCCAAAAAATGGAAAAATCACGTATTGGGCCAATGCCTTTCCTGGCTCGACGATGGTCTGCGGCCGCGCGCCATCACTCGCGACCTCGATTGGGGTATTAAAGTTCCTCTGGAAGAAGCCGAGGGTAAAGTGCTATACGTATGGTTCGATGCACCGATTGGTTATATCTCTTCCACCCGACAGTGGGCCAAAGAGAACGGCAAGGATTGGGAAGCCTACTGGAAATCACCGGATAGTCAGCTCATTCACTTTATTGGTAAGGACAATATCGTTTTCCATTGTATCGTCTTTCCAGCCATGCTCAAAGCACACGGAGCCTACAATCTTCCCATCAACGTACCGGCAAATCAATTCCTGAATTTTGAAGGACAAAAATTCTCTAAATCTCGTGGCTGGGGCATTGAACAGCACGTATACCTGGAAGAATTTAAGGACTTTCCTAATAAGGAGGACGCCCTGCGCTATGCCCTGATTCGAAATATGCCTGAAAACCGGGATAGCGATTTCAAGTGGGACGAGTTCATCGATTTTCACGATAAAGAATTAGCTGATAACCTGGGGAACTTTATCAACCGGGTCATCGTACTAACCAACAAATATTTCGACGGGATGGTACCCGAGCCTTCCAGCGAACAAAGCCAGGCCATGGTTCCCGTCCGTGAGATTATCGCTCAGTACCAAAAGGATATTGAAGCTTTTAGCTTTAAAGCAGCAGTGCAACAACTGATGGAACTTTCTTCTTACGGGAATACCTTCTTTCAGGAAGCTGCCCCCTGGAAACTGTATAAAGAGAATCCCGAAGATCCAAAGATTGCCGACACCATGTATACCGGTCTGCAGATTGTCACCTTACTTTCGGTACTCTGCGAGCCCTTTGTCCCTTTTATCGCCCCGAGAATTCGAGAACTTTTAGGTCTCGAACCGGCACAAAACGGTACCTTAAAAAATCTATTAGAACAACTTGAAAAAGGTGAAGCCCTACTACCGGCTGGCACAAAAATAGGTGGCCCGGCTGTTCTCTTTCCCAAAATCAATGATCGCAAAGACAATAGTCGCCTGGAAATAGTCAATAAACAAAAAGAAAAACTGGAAAAAATTATGGCCGAAGAAAAAGGACCCGAGCGCGAACCGATTAAAAAAGAAATCCAATTCGACGATTTTGTTAAGCTGGATTTTAGAACGGGAACCATCACCGCCGCGGAAAAGGTGAAAAAAGCAGACAAACTCCTAAAGCTCACCGTAGATCTGGGCCTGGAGACCCGCACTGTTGTGTCGGGTATTGCCCGGCATTACCAGGCCGAAGACATCATCGGTCAGCAGGTGGTAGTGGTGGCGAATTTAGCGCCTCGCAAACTAATGGGGATCCTGTCGCAGGGGATGATTCTCATGGCAGAAAACGACGAAGGCAAACTGGTCTTTGTCAGTCCATCCGAGCCTTTTGGAAATGGATTTACGGTCCGCTAGATGAAATTACTCCTTCAACATAGAACAGGGCTTTTAAGTCTCATTTGTGCCCTAATCAGCCTTAGTGGTGCCGGTATAATGATTTGGCGCACCAGCCAGGGGCTCCTTTGGTCTTACTGGACACTAGTCGTCTTATTCTTCGGCTGGTGGTCACTATTCCTATTGATCAAACGCGAGGACCTCAGCCAGCAAGAACAGGTCGGCTTTTTGGCGAAAGCCAGCTTAAGTGGGCTACTGTTGGGACTGGCCTTTCCCTTTAGCCACTTACCCACGGGGTTTCTGGCATTAATCGCCTGGGTCCCCTTTTTTCAGATGGTAGAAGCGCAAATGAAGCGGGGCTGGCGATTAAGACAGATTTATTTTTACGCTTTTCACACTTTTATCCTTTGGAATATTATTGCTACTTACTGGGTAGCCAACTCTTCTCTTCCGGCCGGGTTATTTGCCATCTTGGTCAATTCGGCACTAATGGGGATCCCCCTGTTGCTGCACCTTAAAGTCCGGGGGCTCATGCCCCGCCTGAAATGGATTCCCTTTATCGCTTTCTGGTTGTCCTTTGAGTTTATGCACTTTCACTGGGAGCTCAATTGGCCCTGGCTCAGTCTGGGAAATATCTGGGCGACCGCCCCGAGTCTGGTCCAATGGTATAATATCACAGGTGTTTTAGGCGGAAGCCTCTGGATACTCCTCGTGAATAGTCTGGCCAAAGATGCCTGGGAAGCCTACCGGGACGATGCGCGAGCCCTCAGGTATTACCTGCGCCTGGGACTGGCTGTACTTCTGCCTATTCTATTTTCGCTGTATCAATACAGCAGCTATGAACCACGGGGTAGCGCCGTAAAAATTGCGGTTGTACAACCCAATGTGGAGCCTTTCTATGCAGGGCCTCTGATTGCAGCGCAACCCGCTGCCTTTCGGCAAAAATTAACGGAGCTTGGCCGGCAGACTGCCGACGCAGAGACACAATATATTGTTTACCCCGAAGCCACCCTTGATTTGCTTAACCAGGATCGGCTTAATACCGCCCCCGCTATTGTCGAACTCCGAGAGCGACTACTACAGAATAGCCCACAAGCCAGTATCATCATCGGAGCGGATACTTATCGTTTTCTGGGTCAGGACGAACCACGCAGCCGGTATACCCGCACCCAAGACAACGAGGGCGAAAAAGCTTACTTCGAAATTTACAACGTCGCCCTGCAGATCAAGTCCGACCGAACGGAGATCGATACTTATAAAAAATCAAAACTAGTGCCGGGAGCGGAATTATTCCCCTATCCCGGCCTATTGCGTTTTCTAAAGCCTCTGGTCGAACAGTTAGGGGGCACCATGGCTGGCCGTGGTGCTCAGCGCGAACGATCCAACTTCCAAAAGGACAGTCTACAGGTAGCACCAGCCATCTGTTATGAATCCGTTTTTGGGGAGCACCTGGCGCAGCATGTACAAAACGGAGCACAGGCCATTTTCATCATAACCAATGATGCCTGGTGGGACCGCACCGCGGGGCATATACAGCATTTCCACTACGCTCGCCTGCGAGCACTGGAGAATCGGCGCCCGGTGGCCCGCGCCGCAAATACTGGCATTTCGGGCTTTATTAATCAACGCGGTGATGTCCTGACACACAGCCAATATAACGAAACTACCAGCCTAAGCAATGATCTCTTATTTAACGATCAGCTGACTTATTATAGCCGAAATCCCCGGCTCATCGCTCGTTTTGCGCTATTTGCCGCCATTACCTTTTTTCTAAACTGGATCGTTCGTACCCTTTTACCGAAAGGAGAATAAGGCGCCACACAACAAAAAGACCTTACATTTTGTAATGATAGTGCTGATCTCGTTCGTGATTTCGTATTTAAACAAAGTTTAATTGCGTGCGATCGGAAGGATTTACTTATCTTATGATTGAAAATAAGTCCGTTATTAACCGTGGAGAATAATCTTCATCTCATAATTTTGCGCTATGGCTACTAAAAAAGGAGTATTGAACGAACAAGAAGCGGAGAAGTTGGAGCGAATCGCTTTTATACTTAAGACCGTCGCCCATCCGCTGCGCTTGGGCATTATTCATTTGCTGGAGCAGCACCCAAAATTATCCGTTACCGAAATATGCACTATGCTCGATAGTGAGCAGTCTTTGACTTCCCACCATCTGCAGAATATGCGTTTGAAAGGTATCCTTTCAGTAAAAAGAGACGGACGCAGCATGATGTACTCCCTAAAGGAAAGAGACGTCTCGCTGATCATTGAATGTCTGGAGAATTGTCAATGCAATATGTAAAAAGACCTAAGCACTTTCCCGAGTGCTTTTTTTTACTCATCTTGCATGAATAATCAAACATATATAAAAACATAACTTCATGGCTCTATTTGGAAAGCATTCAAAGCTGTATGCCATATTTGGCTTTAAGTGTCCGCGCTGTCATCAGGGTGATCTCTTTGACACCCCTACTTTTTCCTATCAGAAATCCTTTGAAATGAAAGAGCAATGCGAAATCTGTCAACAAGATTTTGCTCCGGAGCCGGGTTATTACTGGGGCGCTATGTTCATTTCCTACATTTTTACCGGATTCTTCTGCCTGGGTTTCGTCATGCTTACGCATTGGGTACTAGACTGGAGTATGGCTCTGTCATTTGGAGCCTTGATTGCCGTATGTGTCATTTTCTTTGTGTACGTGTTCCGGCTGTCCCGCTCTATCTACATTAATATAGATCAAAGCTACGATCCTTCCTTTAATCAATAAAGCAATATCCTTTTATTCTGGAGATGGAAAGCGTAATACAGGAAAAGAAAAAAGGGGCACCTGGCCCCTTTTCAATAATCCCGTTACGTTAGTTATGCATATTTGCTCTTTAGAACGCCGATCAGCCTCTCCTTTATTGCCTTTCTGACGAAAAAAAAGCTTTTACGGGTTAACTTAGTGTTAAGTTTAAACAAAGCTTAGTTTAATCTGTAAACTTTCCTAGTCAATCTTCTGTTCTGAAATCGAAACAAAAACAATTCAATTAGGAAATAAGGGAATTTTCCTTTGGGCAAACCAGCTCCTCTGCAGTAGTAAATTCCATAATAAATATAGTAAATTACCCAAATATTGACAACTAAACCATATAAGGTTAATATAGCATTACTATTGGTCAATTTTGGACTAGCGTTGCCTTCGAATTGCCCTTAGCTTTGTAAGTGTAATTGTTGATCGACATTATTATTCTCTAATGATCAAAAATGATGTTATTATGAAGGATTTGAAAAAAATGAAAACCCTGTTTACCGCAATTTTGCTATTTTTTGCTGCTCAGTCTTTTGCCAGCCTACCCGGCCTGCCAGAGATTGATATTGCTACCGTTGGTGTTAGTAAGAAAGTGAAAGTTACTATAGGTAACTTGAAGACCGATGCCACTATAGCTATATCCGACAGTAAAGGAGTAGTATTAATTTCAGAAACCATTGAGAAAGGTACATTCGGAAAGATTTACAATCTGGAATTATTACCCGATGGAATCTATACCGTAGGTGTGCAAACCACGCTGAAGGAGGTAGAACAGCCACTACTGATTAAACAAGGCAACATCGCCATTAACAACGAGCAAAGAAGAGAACAGCTACTTCCATTTGTAAAACTGGATCAAAAAGTAGTCAACGTTATGATGCTCAACAACCGGATAACCGATGTTACCGTAATGATCAAAAACGACAATGGTGATTTGCTGCTGACTGAGAATCTGGGCAATGTAGTAAAAGTAGAAAAAAGCTACAATATTGCTGCGCTCGATCGCGGCAGGTATCAGGTCATTATCGAAACACCCAAGCGTACTTTTTACCGCGAGGTGATTAATGACTAATTAATTTGGTAAATGTCTAAGTTTCATACGTAAGTTTAAGTAAGTTTAGTGAACCATGGCCTCGTCCATGGTTCTTTTTTTTGTCTACTCGCATCGCAGAGAGGCGCTGAAATCGCTACTAATCAAATTTTTCTGTACTTTTAGAGCGCATTCAATTCTATCTCAACAATCCCGAAAGCCATGCGTCACTTTTATCTATTCCTGGCATTATTATTTAGTCTGCCAGTCCTTGCCCAAAAAACGTATATCCAGCCCCCGACGAGTACCAGGGTCCAACAAGCACAACTGCGGCTCGATCCGGAAGTCATTCAACAACTCAAGCAGAGAGCTCTCCAACCCGGTGATGAGCATGGAAGACTACGGGGACTTGATTTTTTCTCAATGGGTAGTCTCCAGGCTATGTTTCCTGGCACCCGCAAAGTCGTTATCGATCCGCATACCCGACTACCCATCTACCTGGAGGGTACTTTTGACTACAGTCCCTCCATACAGACCCGTAGTGATATCCCCAAAGCCAGTGCTTTTGCTTTCTTACAACATTTCCGGGCACCACTGCATTTACAAGCTCCCGAACAGGAATTCCGAATCCATCGGCAAAAGACGGACCCCAGGGGTATTACTCGCACGCGGATGCAGCAATACCACCAGAACATACCCGTTTATGGTACCGAGATCATTATCCACAGCCGCGCGAAAGAAGTCCTGCTATTTAATGGCCGCTATTTCGCCACGCCGGAGCTAGAAAGTATACAGCCGCACCTTTCGGCAAAAGAAGCTACTGAGATTAGCCGGGGGGATCTGGCTCAGCGCACTCCCCTACTCCCCTTTACAGCAAAACTGGAAGAATTAGTGGGCGAATCGGCCATCTCAAAACAAGAACTGTGTATTTATTTTAGTGACCGGGCGGGTAAAGAAGCGCACCTGGCTTACGAAGTCCATACGGCGGCGAGTCCGCTGGAGAAGTGGACCTACCTGATCGATGCCCACAGTGGAGCCATCCTTAAAAAATATAATCGCGTCTGTACTTTACATTATCACCCAGAGGATGTATCCCACAATCAGGTTGACTGGTCCAGCCTCCGGCTGCCAAAGCCCAAGGGGAATTCCGCTCTTTTAAACGGGCCCCGCACCGCTACTGCGCTGGATCTGTCCGGCACTCCGCGCCAGATCAGCACCTACGAAATACTGGATACCTTTTATTTATTGGATGCCAACCGTCAGATGTGGAAAGACCTCCCCGAATTCCCCAATAATTTTGAAGGGGGCATTTATACCGCCACTGCCAATAATACCAATACCGAAAATTTTGAATCCAGTAATATCATTTCCCTCGATAATAGCTGGAATGATCCGATAAGTGTATCGGCGCATTATAATGCCGGCCTTTCCTATGAGTACTTTCGGCAAACCTTTAGCCGCAACTCCATCGACGGACTGGGCGGCAATATTGTCTCTTTCATTGACGTGGCCGACGAAGACGGGGGTGGACTCGATAATGCCTTCTGGAATGGTCAATTTATGTTTTACGGTAGTGGAAGGCAGGCCTTCTCGCCACTAGCCGGTGGCCTGGACGTAGCCGGGCATGAAATGTCGCACGGGGTCATTCAGAGTACGGCCAACCTGGAATACCAGGGGGAATCTGGTGCCATCAATGAATCTTTCGCTGACATATTCGGCGTAATGATCGACCGTGACGACTGGCTACTGGCGGAAGATATCGTTAATCGACAGGTCTTTCCGACCGGAGCGATGCGCAATATGAGGGATCCCAATAACGGCGGTACACGCCTGGGCGATCGGGGTTGGCAGCCCGCTCACGTAGATGAACAATATTTTGGCTCGGAAAACAACGGCGGGGTGCACATTAATAGTGGCATCCACAATCGAGCTTTCTACCTGGTAGCCAATCAAATTGGCAAAGATCAGGCGGAGCGAATCTTTTACCACGCCCTGGATAACTACCTGACCCGTTCGTCCCAGTTTATTGATGCCCGACTTGCCGTTATTCGTTCTGCTCAGGAGCTACTTGGTCCCAATACGGTGTCCGCGGTGGAAGCAGCCTACGATGCCGTTGGTATTGGTACGGGTGCCCCGACGGCGCCGCCCGCCGAAGCCACACCCAATGAAGGCCAACAATTTCTGATGATGGTGGGCGATGATAATTTTGGGCTTTACATCACCGGACTGGATGGTAACCCTATCGACGGAGCTAACCCTTTGGTCAACGAAAGTATTTTATTCAAACCCAGTATATCCGATGATGGTAGCCGTATCTTATTTATTAATAATAACAATCAACTCAAACTGGTCGAGATAGACTGGATAAACGGGAGCTTTGATTTATTTACGCTCAGTGAAAACACTATCTGGCGTAGGGCGGCCATTTCCAAGGATGGACTTAAAGCGGCGGTTACCACCACCGACTTGGATCCAAACATCATCATATTTGATCTTAGTACCGGCGAGGGGCAGAGCTACCCACTCTATAACCCAACCACCGCACAGGGAAATATCAATTCGGGAGATGTTCGCTACGCCGACGGACTAGAATGGGATCTCAGTAGTGAATTTGTCATCTACGATGCCTTCAACGAGGTAGAAAGTCTCGCGGGTACCTCGACCTATTTTGACATCGGATCACTCCACGCCTGGGATAATGAGACCGATCAGTTTAACGACGGCTTTATTGAAAAACTATTCGCTACCCTCCCTAAAGGTGTAAGCATTGGTAATCCGGCGATTTCTAAAAACTCGCCAAACATTCTTGTCTTTGATTACCTCGATGACGAAGGGAATACCGCTGTCTATGCCGTAGATATTGAAACGGGAACCAACAAATTAATTACCACCACCAACAACCTGGGCTTCCCCAACTATTCCATTCAAGACGACTATATCCTATACGAGGAAGATGGTTTTATCTTTGGCAAAGTGATCCAGGCTATTCCGTTGGCGGGTGATAAAATCAGCACCAACGGTTCCGTTATCGATGTTAATTCGGGTTACCGCTATCCCAACTGGTTTGCTACGGGGAGCCGGGTTATTTCTAACATTGAAGAGCGAATCAACCCCGATCAGCTGAGTTTTACGGCCCTTCCCAACCCTAGCAGCCAGAATATTTTAGTAAAAACGCAGATTAAAACATCCGGGCAGTTACAATTCGAGATTTACGATATGCTGGGGAAACAATGGTATACACACCGAGTACAGGTACTCCCCGGGCCACACCAAAGCATCCTGCCGGTAGACCAACTCCCCGGTGGTGCTTATATTCTAAAAATGCGCCAGGGGCAAAGTATCAGCACCCAAAAAATCATCAAGCATTAGCCATCAATATGGCTAATGCTTGATCAGTAAGCGCTTAAATCAATTCGATTTAGGCGCTTACTTTTTAAAGTAAGCTTCCAGTTTTGGCTCAATGCCTTCGTTAGGCGCGATGACTACCTCGCTATCGCCCATTATCGTAATTATACTCTTCACAAAGTCCTTTTCCTCTGCCTTAAAGATATTATCCACATATTGTTGCGGATTCCGATCAATGTACGGGAACCAAGTGCTGTGCACCTGAATCATAATCCGGTGTCCCTTTTGGAAGGTATGCAGAATGTCTTGCAGCGGGAATTCGATCATTTCTGCTTTACCCGGTGTAAAAGGCTCTGGATCGGAAAAGCTACGGCGGAAGCGCCCCCGAAAAGTCTCAGCCCGCACCAGCTGTTGATAGCCGGCCATGGTAATGTGATCCGGTGTGATCTTTGAAGCTTTTGCATCATTAGGGTATACATCAATCAGCTTGACCACAAAATCGGCATCAGTAGTCGACAACATAACATTGAGACGAGCCATAATCTCGCCTCCCAGGGTCATATCTTCCTCCAGGATCTCCGTCTGGAAGGTTAACACATCTGGTCTGCGGGAGGCATGCCGCTGATCATCGGTCATATAAGCTCTGGGCGTAAAGCCAGGCTGTACGATCTCCGAGCGATAAGGAACCGGATTCATGGGATCAGAAACATAAGAGAAGCTTTGTACGTTCTCTGGGGCTTTGTTGATCAGGAGTTGACCATCCGTCCCGAAGCGAAAGGTATATTCTGGTAAATCGGGACTGGGCCATTTGGCGAATTGCTTCCACTCTTTAATCCCTGTATCGAATAACCAGGCTTCCGGCAAATCCAGATTTCCTTTATTCTTAAGGTGAAATTCAAAGAATGGTGTTTCAATATTTTGCTGGTACCAGGTTGATATACTATCTCCAAAATAGATATGATTGACGGCCTGGACACCACGCTCTCTGGACCAGTCGCCATGACTCCAGGGGCCCATAACGATGTTGTTTTGAATCCCCGGATTCTCCGCTTCCAGGGTCTTGTAAATATTCAGTGGCCCGTACAGATCTTCCGCATCGAACCAGCCCCCAACGGTTAGCACCGCATGATCAACCTCTTTCAGATGCGGAATGATGGCGCGTTTTTGCCAAAAGGCATCATAGTTAGGATGATCGACGTGTTCCTGCCAGAAAAAATCATCGGGGTAATATTTCTCTGTGACATTCTTTAAAGGACCAATACTCCTATTAATAGCGTAGGTATCATTCAAATTACCTGCTTTGCGGAATTCCGTCCAGGCATCCGAATACCAACTATCCGTGGTCGGACCATCGGTCTGGTAACCAAATACCGGAAAAGCAGGTAAATAGCTTTGAGTAAAAGCCCCCATATGGTGGAAATCATCGAAGAAAAAATCCGAAACAGGCGCCTGTGGTGAAGAGGCCACCAGGGCCGGATGCGCATCGGGCAGCGCGGCGGCAGTATAGAAGCCAGGGTATGAAATCCCCCACTGCCCTACTTTGCCGTTGTGATTCTTGATATTCGCCAGTAGCCACTCGATCGTATCGTAAGTATCCGAGCTTTCATCCGTTTCCTTCGATTTATTCCCGGGAATATTCGGTGTCATATTCGTCCAGGTACCTTCCGACATCCAGCGTCCTCGCACGTCCTGGTAGACAAAAATGTAGCCCTCTTTCATCAGGTATGGATTGGGGCCCAGGGCATTTTTCATTTCCCCTTCTCCATAGGGTGCCACACTATAGCAGGTACGCTGCATCAGGATGGGATAGGCCTTGGATTGGTCTTTGGGGGCATAAACAACGGTGTAGAGTTTTACTCCATCCCGCATCTCAATGTATTGTACGGATTTATCGTAATGGGTAGCCACGTAGTCGTCGGCCGGCTGGGCTTGTGCCCAAAATGGTAAGCAGAGTACTGCCAGTAGTAGTAAATATCTCATATTTGGTGGTTTGGTAGTTTCGCGGTTGGTCAAGGAACATAGCCCTTGCAAGATCGTTAAATAAATAAAGTAAATATTATTATGCAAGATCAAATAAGAACTTACCTGCTAAGCCTACTTCTCACCGGACTGTTGATGACTTGTGGCGCTCCGACAAGCGATACGGCCCAATCAGACGATAATGAGTTGCCGGCAAAAGCGCCACAGGAACGTACCGAGGCCCTGGATGAACGCCAGACCGAATGGTCACAAAGCACCTATGCCGAAGAACCGGTCAGTGATAGTCTGCGTAAGGAAATAAGTGATACCAGTGCAATTAAAGAAGAATACTAAACACTTACCACCCTCTAAATTTCGGAGGTTCGATGCCTTTCAGGCGGGCATAGACAATCATTTGACCCCGATGGTGCACCACGTGATCATTCATGAGCACTATAATCTGTCGCTTAGACATGGGCCCGGCGAAAAACTTTACTTCTGTCTTTAATTCCTCGACCGGAAAATCAATCACCGCGGCGGCCGCATTATTAAAAGACCGTTCCAGCAATTCGATCACTTCTGCTTTTGTATAATCATCAGACCTCAGATCAGCCTCCAGCTTTTTCCCATTGAGATAAGCGCTACTGAGCCAGACCATATTAGAAGCCGTATGCAAAAGCTGGCGCTTAAAGCTCATTTGTTCTTCCGTAGGCTTAAAATCGTAGTATTCTTCTGGCATAGCCTGCGCCAGCTCCAGGGTATAGGCCTTGGCATTCGCCCATTTTTGTTGAAATTCCTGTAAGTAGCTATCCTGGGCTTTTGCCGAAAGGCAAAGTAAAAAAGCGCAAAACAACAGAATAAATCGATTCATGGATGTGATTTTATGCCTACTCTCCAATCGCGCCAATTTCTACACCTTCGGAGTAAGCGACTTTGATATTATTTTGATTAAAGGCTTTCTTTATGGCCTCGTAGGTAGCAAAAGTTACCTCCCAGTAATCGTCAGGTGCTACGTAAGGACGTACGGCCAGTAAAACACTATGCGAATCGTAATTTTCAATACCAATCTCAGGAGCCGGATCCCGAATAACCTTATCGACCTCCATTAACGCTTCCTGAATGATTCCCTTTACCCTGGGGAAACTCTCCTCATAGGGCATGGTTACGTTGAGTTCCAGGCGAATCATTCCCTTTTTGGAAAAATTAGTGACAATCCCTTCAATCACAGAACCATTGGGAATAATCAGGGTTTTCTGTCCAGGAGTGACAATTAGGGTATTAAAAATCTGGATTTCCTCTACTTTACCGAATTTGCCGTCTACTTCTATCCAGTCTCCTATCCGGTAAGGCTTAAAAATCAGGATGATGATCCCGGCAGCAAAATTGCTCAAACTCCCTTGTAAAGCTAATCCTATCGCAAGTCCGGCGGTCGCTAACACGGTCACAAATACCGTAAGGTCGAAACCTAAATACCCAGCCAAAATAATCAGCAAGAGGCCTTTCAAAAGAACACTAAGAATCGATTGGGTGAAGGAAAGTAAGGTATCACTAAAACCGATATTACCCAGTCCCTTTCGCGTAAGCCGGACCAAACGATTAATCAATTTGAAGCCCAACCACAAAGCCAATAAAGCAACCAGCAATTTAGGGCCGTAAAACACTACGTTATCTACCAGAAGATTCCAATACTTCTCGATATCCACGTCAAAATTCATGTCACCGGATTTGTTAATCTAATAAAAGATTGGTTTCGCACCACGAATATCGCAAATGTCTACCACACCACCAAGTGGATAAATAGGGGTGCAACCTTCTATCTTGCATCTGGTCTTTAGAATGGAGTTATTTAATGAAAAAACAACAGACATGAAATGTCCATGCGCCTCAGGCGCACCAGAACGCGGATGAATATCGGGAAGGTGCTTAGTGATCATAGTTTTGCCCTTTAGTGTATCTTCTTTTTGACCGCAAAAAGAAGCCAAAACTCCCCGCTAGGATTAGCCATTTCTTAACGCTGCACTGCCAGGAAGCAGCCTAAAGCTGGCAAACTCGTGCGAAATAGGGAATGCTAAACT
>Ga0102940_1000183_pt1 | contig 43908 bp, 33 predicted proteins | sample SalPonR2_C_D1_MG_FD_78215 | JGI IMG/M metagenome (GOLD analysis project Ga0102940, IMG submission 78215) | Salt pond soil microbial communities from South San Francisco under conditions of wetland restoration - Salt Pond MetaG R2_C_D1_MG | ecosystem: Environmental > Aquatic > Marine > Intertidal... | reverse complement strand
TGACATCAACCTCCTGGAAAGTACCGAGTACACCATGGACATTGCCGTATCCAATGAGATTGAAGGCGAAGACATCACCCAAGAAATCCGCGAAGAAGACGAAGAGCACATGTTCTTCTTTGCTTTTACAGAGGGTATTTTCGCTGATCCACAGGGAGATGGCAATGTGGATAACCGCGCCGATGTCGTGAATTACAATGACTTTGACAGCAATAACCAACCAGTTGGCTTGTCGACAAGCTGGACAACAGCCGAGTCGATGAACAGTGGAACTTTAAGAATTGTCCTAAAACACCAACCCGACATCAAGTCTATGACGTCTACTGTAGATGACGGTGGTACAGATATTGATTTAACGTGGAACGTAAATACAACAGTTACGTCTACGCAAACCGTACGGGCAGGACAGGATACGGACTTCCAGATAGCGCCTAACCCTGTTCACAGTCAACTGTTCTGGACGTGGAATACACCACAACAGGTCCAGCAACAAGAGGTGCGCATCGTTGATCAAACGGGTCGGGTGATGCAACGCCGGCTAACCCCGGATCGCACCATTCTAGACGTATCTAATTTACCGCAGGGTGTGTATTTTTTACAGATTCAGTCTGCAAACGAAATACAAACTCGTCGGTTTATAAAGGTGGATTAATTCAGCGTAAAGTGTTTAAGAACATTTCACACTGGATTTAAACCTAGTGTATTTAATTAAGGGAATCCTACTTCAACAGGCTCCGCGTGCGGAGCCTGTTTTTTATTTGTGTCCGGGGAGTGCATTTTTTATGAGATGATTTTACTATTTTAAACACTAATCCCAGACAAGACCGGTTATGATTTACTCAAAACGAGAGTAATTAAAGGACTCCTAATCCTTTTCCGCCTGATATATACCGGCAATGATGAGTTTTGGAATTCCAAAACTCATCGAGCCGAGTATATACTAGCTAGAAGTGGATAGGCAAAGCCCCTACTACTTCGTGAGTGGTATACATGGATCAACGATCTATTGCTTGATCGTCTAAATCATGACTTATGGACAATACGTATGACTACATTATTATTGGTGCCGGTTCTGCGGGATGTGTATTGGCGAATCGGCTCAGCGCAGAGCCAGATACCCGGGTATTAGTTCTGGAGGCGGGCGGAAATGATAAAAAGATGGACATTCAGGTTCCGGCTGCTTTCCACAAACTATTTAGAAGTAAGTACGATTATGGCTATCGCACTGTACCGCAGGAGCATGCTGGTCAGCGGTCGCTTTACCTCCCCCGGGGCAGGGTGATTGGTGGGAGTAGCAGTATTAATGCTATGATCTACATCCGGGGAAACAAGCAGGATTATGACGAATGGGCCCGACGCGGTAATTCCGGATGGTCATACGAAGAGGTATTGCCCTATTTTAAGCGATCCGAGGCGAACCAGCAGCTTCACGATGAATTTCATGGCACACAAGGTCCCCTGCACGTAACGCACCGGAAATACACCAATCCTCTTTCCCGGGTCTTTATTGAGGCGGCCAAAGAATTAGGGTATTCCAAAAATGAAGATTTTAATGGGAAACAGCAAGATGGCTTTGGCTTGTATCAGGTCACGACCAAAGAAGGAGCCCGGTGGAGTGCCGCACGGGCCTACCTCTATCCCGTAGTATCGCGCCCTAACCTGGAGGTAATGATTAACGCTCGGGTAGATCGCATTGCCTTTACCGGTAACACAGCCAGCGCTGTGCACTACACCAAGAGTGGTAAACCGCAGCTAGCCGAATGCCGGCGCGAAATTATTCTTAGTGCGGGGGCCTACAACAGCCCACACTTGCTACAACTTTCCGGCATAGGGGAAGGAGCCCAACTGCAAAAGTTTGGCATTCCTGTCGTAAAAGATTTGCCGGGCGTTGGTCGCAACTTGCAGGATCACTATGTATTCTTTACGGTATTTGATAGTACGTTCCGCAAGACGTTGGATAGTGCCGAGCGATTTCCCCACATTTTGGGTAATCTGTTTCAATATGTTATGAACCGGAAAGGCCCCTTGTCGAGTAATGTAGGCGAGGCTGGAGGGTTTGTTCGCTCCTCCCCCGATCTTTCTGTCCCGGATATTCAGTTCCACTTTGGGCCGTGTTATTTTTTACAGCACGGATTCGATAATCCCCGGCGGGGTTTTGGCTATTCCATTGGTGGTAAGGTTTTGAATCCTCGCAGTATGGGTACCGTTCGGCTTGCTTCGAGCAATTCAGCAGATGCTCCGCTTATTGACCACAAATACCTCAGTGATCCGGACGATGTTCGTCGCGCCGTTTGGGGGTATCAGCTTACCGAGCGGTTGGGAATGAGCAAGGCCTTTAAGCCCTATCGCAAGCAAATTCGCGTTCCCGAACGGCTCCTGACCGAAGAAGAATCCATTGCGGAACATATTCGCAGCACCGGGGAAACTTTATACCATCCGGTAGGTACCTGTAAAATGGGAACAGATGCGGAAGCAGTCGTTGATGCCCATCTAAAAGTACGCGGCATTACAGGACTACGGGTGGTTGATGCTTCCATCATGCCAACCATTGTCCGCGGTAATACCAATGCACCGACGATCATGATTGCCGAAAAAGCAGCCGATTTAATTAAGCAAGACGCACTGGTAATGGCTGCGCAACAGGAAGGATAGTGGAAATTACACCAAATTTCGCTTTATTGTTGATTTTTAGTAAAAGCGCCACTGTTGACTAAAATCACGCCACTGCTTGCTGTTATCGATCTGGGTACAAATACGTTTCACCTCTTGATCGCTCATTTCCATAAGGATAACACCTTCCAGGAAATTTATCGCGAGCGTCGATTTGTAAAAATGGCCGAAGACGGTATCGCCTACATTAGCCCGCAAGCCTGGGCCAGAGGAATGGATGCCATGACAAGTTTTGCGAAAGCTATAGCCTCCTACGACGTACAAAGGGCACGGGCTATCGGCACCGCTGCCCTACGCACGGCTGGTAATGGTCCTGATTTCATCCGGGAGGTACGGGAACAAACGGGCATTTTAATTGAATTAATCGACGGGCAGGAAGAGGCACGGCTTATCCACCGGGGTGTTTCCCTGATGGACTCCTTCGATGAATCTACCCGGCTGTTGATGGATATTGGCGGTGGCAGCGTAGAGTTTATCCTGGCTGATGCCCAAAAAGTATACTGGTCGCAAAGTTTTCCCATTGGTGTCGCCGTGTTATACCGGCGTTTTCACACCGCTGACCCTATTCCTGTGGAACAACAGCAGGCACTTCGGCTTTTTTTGGCGGAAGCTCTGCAACCTCTGGCCGAACAGTTAATCCAGCATCCGGTACGGGAATTGGTCGGCGCTTCGGGTACTTTCGACGTATTGGAGACGTATCTGTCGGATCCATCCGGCCCCGCTGTTCTGGAGGTCACCACTATTGCCCCTTTCCGCGACCGTCTGGTGGCTATGCCGATAAAAGAGCGCCTGCAAATGGAAGACATGCCTCCGGCCAGAGCAGAAATGCTGCCAGTAGCCCTGATTCTACTCGACGTTATTCTTGCATTAGCAGATATTGAGCTGGTCAGGGTCAGCCCTTATGCCTTAAAAGAAGGGGTATTATCAGAAATGCAGCCAACCCATTAATTCCACCTTTCGGAAAAATCCTTAATTTAACGTGAAGTTGGCCAAAGGCTATCTCGTAAAATGATGGTCGTCAGGGCCCAGTTTCTCAGTACAGGGTAGAGAGCAGATGGTCTCATGCCAGATAAAAACCTAAAAAAGATGATCCGAATTTTAACGGTATGCTTATTACTCTGTCTGGGCGCATTCACTGCGGTTGGTCAGGGAAAGTTCAAGAAAAACATCTCCATAAAGAATACCGGAGCGCCTGGTACTTCCTCTACTTCCTTTTCCAAGTTGCACGCGCCTGCCTCCTGGCCTTTACTGGGAAAGGCAGGTTCCGCTGCTTCTGCCAGGAACGGGCAACAGTTTTCTGGGCGGCGTCTCCTCGTACCCACCCTGCATAACGATGTGCGCATTATACGATCCGATGAGACGGGATTACCGCTGCGCATTACCGGTCAGGTGGAGTATACTGGTGCTTCCCTGCGCTCCACCTCCGCGCAAGAGCACGCCTACGCCTATCTGGAGCACATGCGAACCACGTTGAACATTGATACCCCCCGGGAAGAGTTTAAGATTGTAGCGCAGCAGCACGATGACCTGGGACAGGAGCATATTCGCCTGCAACAATTCTGGCAAGGCATTGAAGTCTGGGGTAGCGAAGTACTTCTGCACCGTCGCGACGGCCGCATTAACCTCTTTCACGGGCGGTACCAACCGACGCCCAAACACCTTAATAGCAAGCCTACATGGTCGGCACAGCAAGCTATACAGCGCGCCATGGACGACCTGGGCGAACGCGAAAAGGTGGTGCCTTTCGGCAAAAAAGAACGCTTTATGGCCGGCGAGCAGGTTCAGGGGCTGCGCCTGGTCATCTATTCCAAAAATGGAAAAGAAAGTCCCCGTTTATGCTGGTACCTGGAAGCTGCAGCTCATCCGCTTTCCCGATGGGCCTATTTTGTCGATGCCCGATCGGGGGAGATCATTCACCGTTATAATTTAGTCTGTACGTTCCACAATCATTTTAAGGAAGATAATACCCCGGGCATCTCTTCTACCACTATGCCCGAATTACCTGATCTCCCATCAACCGTTTTGGATGGTCCAGTTACCGCGAACGCCACCGATGTATTGGGAGAAGTACGTACCATTAATACGTACGAAATAGGGGGCCAATACCTGATGATGGATGCCAGCCGCCCGATGTATGATGCAGCGCAGTCAGATATACCCGATAATCCGGTAGGCGCAATTCTTACGCTCGATGCTCGCAATACCACACCTCAGGACGGCGAAGCATACTATTTGGTTTCAGACAATAACAGCTGGCCGGATCGATCATCGGTATCGGCCCAATACAATGCCGGCCTGGCGTATGAATATTATCGCAACACATTCAATCGCAATTCCATCAACGGGCAGGGAGGCACCATTTTTTCTATTGTTAACATTGCCGACGAAGATGGTGGTGGCCTGGACAATGCTTTTTGGAATGGCCAATTTATGTTTTATGGGAATGGACGCGAAGATTTTGGGCCCCTGGCCGGAGCGCTGGATGTTGGAGCCCACGAAATGACGCACGGTGTTATTCAGAATACGGCAAACCTTGAATATCAGGACGAGTCCGGTGCCCTTAATGAATCCTTCGCTGATGTCTTTGGTGTATTAATTGACCGCGACGACTGGACGCTGGGAGAAGATGTCATTATTAGCAATACCTTTCCAACCGGAGCCCTGCGCGATATGGCTAACCCCAACAATGGTGGCCGCAACCTGGGAGATCCGGGATGGCAGCCCGCCCATGTGTCGGAGCAATACTTTGGCAGCCAGAATAACGGCGGCGTGCACATCAACAGTGGCATCCCTAACCGTGCCTTTTACTTGTTTGCTACTCAGGTTGGCCTGGATAAAGCGGAGCAGGTGTACTACCGGGTACTCACCAGCTACCTGACGCGGCGTTCGCAATTCTCGGATATGCGGATGGCCGTCATGGAAGCGGCACAAGATTTATACGGACAAGCCGAGGTCAACGCGGCCGCCAGTGCATTTGATGCCGTTGGTATTACCGGCGAGGGCGATCCGCAGCCTAACGAGCCCACCGAAGCACCGGTAAACCCGGGGCAGCAATATGTAGCCGTGGTCGGCAGTAACGGCTCTGGCTTATATCTCCTGGATACACAGGGTAACCCCATTCAGGGAGGAAACCCGCTGATTAGCGAAGAAATTATCAGCCCGCCCAGTATCTCCGATGACGGAAGTGTTATCGTATGGGTCAACGGCTCTAACGAACTGCGTTATATAATCATCGATTGGAATCAGGGTATTCTCGTCGATGATGACGTCCTGAGTAACGAAGCCATCTGGCGGCGGGCTGCTATATCAAAAGATGCCGAGCGCATAGCCGTAGTAACCGCCGAAGAGAACGACCTCATTCTGGTTTTCGATTTTGCTACGCAACAGCAGCAGGTCTTTGAACTCTTTAACCCGACCTTCACGGAAGGTATCCAATCGGATGAAGTCCAATTTGCCGATGCCATGGAATGGAATATCTCCAGCACGGAATTAATCTACGATGCCTATAACGAAGTCAGTGGATTGAGTGGAGGCTATGGATTTTGGGACATTGGCATTTTGAACGTGTGGGACCCCGTCTTCGAGTCATTTGCTGATGGAGGGATAGCAAAACTGTTTACACAGTTACCGAAAGGGATTACCGTAGGCAACCCCAGCGTTGCCAAAAATTCGCCCAATATCATCGCTTTCGATTATTTAGACGAAAATTTAGATGATTTAGCTATCCTGGGCTATGACCTACTGCGTAATGAAGTAGGTGTTATCTTTGAAAATAACGTAATCAGCTACCCCAGCTTCAGTACCGACGACCGTTCTATGGTGTTTAATGCCCAGGCACAAAATGGTGCGGTAATTGGTATCTTAGACCTGGGTGACGATAAGATTTCGGCAGCCAGCCAGGGTAATGTTTTCGTAGAAGGAGCACAGTGGCCCGTTTGGTTTGCTACCGGAGATCGAATAACCAACACTGAAAATCCCCCAAACATAGCAACAGAGACATTCCGGGTTTTCCCCAACCCCGTACAAGATGTCGTACATATCGAACTAAATATACGCGAACAGACTCCCCTGCAAATAGACCTGATCGATCCCCTGGGGCGGGTTTTACAAAAATGGCAAGAAGAGGCACCGTCCGGAATTTGGCAAAAAACCTATGACTTACCCCCTATGGTGCCCGGAGCCTACCTGTTGCGCGTGCAGGCAGGTACCCAGATACTCACCCAGACCATTATTCGCTAACGGTATGGCCATTGCAACCTGGACATTTAACCAGCCAGTGATTAGAGTGTATGGCAGTAACATCCGGGGAATAGTATCCGGTATAGTTTAACCCTGCTTGTTCAGGTATATTCCCTCCATGACAAAGAGTTGAGAACATTCTACCGCAAGGCGGAGCGGTAGTTTCGTGCCCATACCGTACTCAAAAAACCACCTAATTATTAACCTATAAATTGACCTATCATGAAACGCATTTTGCAATGGATCGGCCTGGTGGTCGGCATCTTAGCTCTTCTTCTGATTATTGGAGGAATCACTATTAACGCACGGGGTATTCCCAATTACGAGAACAATGCTCCGGAATTGAGCTTCGAATATACCCCGGAACGCGTGGAAAAAGGCGAGCGAATCGTTACTATGGTTTGTGCCGAATGTCATCGCTCAGAAAAAGGTAATGTCCTAACCGGCAAAAAACTCCTGGATATACCCAAAGCATTTGGCACGGCCTACTCCCCAAATATCACCAATGACCCGGAGAACGGAATTGGTGCCTATACGGACGGGGAAATTGCCTATTTGCTGCGAACGGGCATTAAGAAAGACGGCTCGTACGCACCGCTCTACATGCCTAAATTCCCACATATGTCAGAAGAAGACGTGTACAGTGTTATTGCCTACTTGCGCTCCGATGCCCGACCGGTACAGGCTGCGCAGAAAGCGTCAATACCGTGTCAGCCTTCCTTTATGACAAAGGCGCTCTGCAATTTCGTTTTCAAGCCTTTACCCTACCCCGAAGAGCCCATAGCAACGCCTTCACCAGACGATAAAGTAGCCATGGGTGAGTATATCGTGCACGGCATGGTCAATTGCTACGATTGCCACTCTGCCGATTTCAAAACCAACAACCCTCTTGAACCGACAAAATCGGCAGGTTATCTGGGAGGCGGAAATGTGTTACTCGATCTGGATGGTAACGAGATTTTAGCGCCTAACCTCACCCCCCACGAAACCGGTATGGGCGAGTGGACGGAAGAAGAGTTTATTAAAGCTGTCAAGCAGGGTATTAAACCCGACGGTAGTGCCGTTCGTTACCCAATGCTCAAACTGACCGCTCTCACAGATGAGGAGGCATCGGCCGTTTGGGCATATCTGCAAACAGTTCCACCCATTGATAATGACGTGACACAGCAGCAGTAAACATACGTGGCAAAATCGTTCGGATTAGAGCCGGCTATACCGCAAAGGGTGTAGCCGGCCCTTTTTTTAGTACTGCTTCTGACTATCTTTGTAGAAAAAACATGATACATCAGGCAACAGCAGAATGGAAAGGTGGAATGGCCTTTGAACACTCGATCGATGGCCACACGCTAATTTCGGGAAGTTCTACGGACGGAACGATTGCGGGGGCCAGCCCCAAAAAACTCTTATTAGCCAGCCTGGCCGGTTGTACCGGCGTAGATGTGGTGGAGCTTTTGCAAAAAATGCGACAACCCGTTGAGCGGATACGCATGGAGGTAGAAGCAGAGCAAACCACAGAGCACCCCAAGATTTACTCTGTGATTCGAATGGTCTACCATATTTACGGGAAAGATATTCAGAAGAAAAAAGTAGAGAAGGCCATTAACCTGTCCCAGGAAAAACTGTGTGGTGTGACGGCTATGCTGCAAAAAAACAGTCCCGTAGAATATCGGTACGAAATTCACGAAGCTACATCTGCCTGACATCATTTCCCCAGGGGCAATTTCTTTTGGTCGGAGGAGCTTTTTCCAAACAGCTCCTCCCCCTTCTGACATCTCCATCCTAACAAAATTTGGTTTTAAGGTATGCTATTTTGACATTTATGGATTTAAAAACAATTATTAGGTTAAAATTGCATCAAAATAGGTTAACTCTGACGTAGAACGCCGTGTCTCCCGGGTGTACTTTTGTAGTAAATAATTATTGAACACCCAAACACAAACACATGACATTCCAAACGTTAAAAACACTAATGACTACCTTTTTGGTAGTAATGAGCAGTGTACTGCTTCTGGCAAATGATAATCAATTATCCAATGTAACGGTTAAGGCTGCTCACGGACGGAAAGTAATTTTATCGATTGATGAGATGCACTCTTCCGCTATGGTACGCCTTTACAACAACAACGGCGAGCTTTTGACGAAAGTCAAGGCTGAGGCGCCTACATTCATTCAGCAATTTGATTTAAGCAAGCTGGAAGCTGGCATCTACAGGATGACCATTGAGTATGGTATCCGGGAAATGGCTCTGCCTATCACGATCAAAGCGCATCAATCATACCCTGAATTGGGTGAGCGCGAGGTAAACATGAAGCCAATTGTTCGCAAAGCAAACGATCAGCAAGTAGACCTGACGTTCCTCAACGAACGCATTGGCACGGTGTTGGTCGAAATTGTCAGCCCAAGCGGCCGCGTTGTCTTCACCGATAAACTGGAGCATGTACTGCGCGTCAATAAACGGTACGATCTTTCTAAATTATACCCCGACACGTACAGCTTTATTGTGACGACACCCAAAAAAACCTACACGACAGAATTACAAAACTGGTAGTCCCTGTTGAAACAACATGGCAGCCCGTCTCCGGAAATCGGAGACGGGCTTTTTTTATGAAATAATCCACCGGCGAGCCTGCAGGTCAGTGATCTCATACTCCTTTTATCACCCCAAAGACAGTATTGATGGCTACTAATTATACGCTGTTTTTACCAGTCGATGAGTAGTGCGAATACCGTTTGCTGAGGTGACGGCCAGGTTATAAACTCCGGCTGCGAGGTGGTCAAATTGCAGCAATAGTCGGCTTGCTCTACCCCCTTGTATCGGATATTTTTGCAAGAAAACTTGTTGCCCTTGCATATCCAGCAACTGACAGGTAATAGATTGCGAGGTACTGACACTAACCAAAACCTGAATTTCCTGGGTGAAAGGGTTGGGAAAAACACGTTCGATCTTAATACCTGCAGCGTAGTCGAAATTTAACGGGCAGGATTCCAGCATTAGTTGGTAACTGTGCGCTGCGTTCAGACGGCCTTCACTGTATACTTTTTGGCGAAAGCCAGGCTGGGCATCGACCCCTTGCAGCAACCAATCCTTAGTGCGTAATGCTATTGACCGTGGATTGGCCAGGGCTTCTTCCCGGTAGGTCGTACACATCATTTGATAAAGTAGCGCGATCGTGCCAGTGACGTGGGGCGCAGCGAAGGAAGTTCCCCGGCTCACAGCTCCGTAGCGATTATTCGGAAAAGTAGTGAAACTGCCTCGCCCGGGAGCAGCCAGGTCAACCGTATGCAATCCGTAGGCGGCATCACCCGGTAGATCATCATCATAATTTGATTCCGTGACCGTAATCAGGAAGTCGGAGCTACAACTAGTGGGAATATCGCTCACCCGATCGATATCCTCGGGGGCATTCATGACCGAAGTGACGCTTAGAATACCTACTTCTCCAAGTTTATTGAATATTTCACACCAAATAGGATAATCCTTTGGATGACCGTAGTTGACACCAAAAGAGGCATTGGTCGCCACGACATAAGCCCCCTTCCGGCCATTCGTCTGATTGTACTGACGGCGTAAATCGCGGAGATACAAATAAGCGCGTACAATCTGATGTTCATAATGCAAGCCGCTCATCGGGATAAAAGAAATATCCGATGATATTCCACTAATGCCGATATCATTATCTTTTCTTGCCCCCAACAAGCCGGCTACTTTAGTACCGTGTTGATCATAGGGATGGGTAGCCGAACCATGGTAAAAATTCCAGCCCTGCCGATCATCGACATAGCCATTCTGGTCATTATCGATGTTGTCGTCCGGCACTTCAAAGGGGTTCTCCCAAACTTGTTCCCGCAGATCGCGATGGGCAAGGTCAAACCCATTTTTTTCCAGAATGCCCACGACAATTTGTTCTTTGTCAGAATTACTCAGCGGTACAATGCCTTTTTTTTGTTCCCAAACGGCAGGAATATTAATTCGTCGCAGGTTCCATTGCTCTTCCCAAAAGGGGTCGGCAGGTGCCGTTTGCCTCGTATCGACCTCGTGGTCGAGCTGCATGACACGCACTCCGGGGTGTTCCCTTAGCCAGGTACTCCAGCGCGCCAGGGGCTGGGGGATATGTACCAGAAAATACGCCTCGTTAGCAACGAGGCGTTCGTACGCAGGGTGTTTCATCGAACGGAGAGAGGACGATCCACTTTGGATGATCTCCTCCATAGAGAACCCCTCGCGCAGAGCTACCAAATAGGCGGCGTCATCCTTTGGAGGGGGAGTGGTTGTTTTTGCATTGGGCATTATCCACCCCAGCAAAAGACCCAAAAAACTAATAGCCAATACTCGCATAATCGCTCTTTTTAAGAGAATCAGCAAAAAGCAGGCCAAAATTAGCAAGAGACGCTATACTCAAGCACCGGGAATGGGCAGCACCCATTTTTTAAGAGTGTAGAAAGTTGATTTCTCCTGCCTGGAACGGGCAGGAGAAATGTAAGGTATCGACCTGCAAAGTCGCTATCGACACCCCTGAGCGTTAATGGCATCCAGGTCGAGATCCTGAAGCGTAACGTTCGTCATATGCCGTTCCCATTCCTGGGTAAGGTCGGTGGGCGACATGCCAATCGTTTTTTCAATCCTGGGCAGGCCGGCTTTCCAAATACGCTCTACCACATCCAGTTCAAAACCAGTGTAGAGAAGCTGGAAAACAGAAGCTGCCTGCATGCGGGAAGTAGTGGGGTGGGCAGTCCAACACTCGCGGAAGTCAAAGAGAAGCGCACGAATCGTACAGACTTTCCCCTCTCTCAGTGCCTGGGCCGGAATCGTATTGATCGGGTCAATAATCCCCTGACAATATCCCTGAGCAAAGGAAGCGCCCCCTTCAAACAAGACCGGGTCGCCCGGTGCTCCCCATAAATAAAAGGATAGCTGTTTGAATATGGCCTGAGTAAAGAAAGCTTTTTTCTCTCCGTCAAAAGCAACAATAGAAAAACGATCGTTCGGATTGGTAAATTCGGCCTCCCTCATACCAACGAGTTCTTCGAGTTTGGCCTCAGAGTCGACCAGGAGAACGTGGATGGTATCGGTATAAGATGGCCGCTGCAGCATGGCAAGCGTTTGGGCTTTGCTGGCCTTGAGCTGCTCCTCAATAGCATCAAGAGCTCCGGCAGCAGGACTATCAGCCTGATAATAAATGCGATACTGCCCGCGATTAGCGCGCTCAGGCTCTATTTCGTCGAAAATTTTCATGCTTCGCTCCGACATAGACACCCCTTCTTCCAGGCCCTGACCTGAGGAGTTGGCTGTATCCTGGCAGGAGGTTGTGGTGAGCAGAGCACAAACTAAAAGTAAAAACCAATGTGTGCGCATACTTTTTATGCAAGTATCGTAAAATTATTCCGAATGGCGTATCGCTGTTCGTGGAGAATTGAGGGTATTCCGATTAACATACTCCTGAATGATTGAGTCAGCTCAGTGATACCCTTAGTCGGTAAAAACTACTATGTTCCTCTTTTTTTCATGGTCAACTTGCCGCATATTTTCACACAAATTCCTCCCCACAATCAGCAGCGACGCGAATACCTCCCCAATTTTTACGTCCCGTACTCCGAATTTCGCCTAAGATTCTTACTTTTAGATAAAGTGCTTCTGCGCACTTACCTCTAGAACTGAAACACCCATTTCTATGCAACAAGTACAGGGACATACCCTTTTTACCGATTTTGATGTTTATCTGTTTCGCGCCGGCAAGCATTATCATCTATATAAAAAACTGGGAAGTCAGCCCCTCGAACTGGACGGGGAATGGGGAACCTATTTTGCCGTGTGGGCACCCAATGCCGAAGCGGTTTCCGTCATTGGTGATTTTAACGGCTGGGATACCGGAAGCCATCACCTCAACGCCCGTTGGGACTCTTCGGGAATCTGGGAAGGTTGGATTCCCGGCATTGGGAAAGGCACACTCTATAAGTACGCCATCCAAACCAGGGAGGGCAGCATCCTCGAAAAAGGCGATCCCTTTGCCCGGTACTGGGAAATGCCCCCACGGACAGCTTCCATCGTCTGGGACCTCTACTACGAATGGAAGGATCGCGACTGGATGGAAGAACGCAAGAAAAAAACCGGAAAGCCACAGCCCATGTCAGTGTACGAGGTGCATCTTGGCTCCTGGCGCAAAACGAATAACAGTACCCGCTCACTCAGCTACCGGGAATTAGCCGACGATCTGGTCGGGTATGTCAAAGATACGGGCTTCACCCACGTCGAGTTTCTGCCGCCGATGGAGCACCCCTTTTTTCCCTCCTGGGGATACCAAATTACCGGGTATTTTGCCCCCACCTCCCGGTTTGGGCAACCCGAAGAATTCATGTATCTGGTGGATGCCTTTCATCAAGCCGGCATTGGAGTACTGATCGACTGGGTACCTTCCCACTTTCCTAACGATGCCCACGGCCTGGCTATGTTCGACGGCACACATCTCTATGAGCACGCCGATCCCCGGCAGGGGTTTCATCCCGACTGGAAAAGTGCGGTCTATAATTATGGCCGCAATGAAGTGCGAAACTTCCTGATTTCTAATGCTCTTTTTTGGCTCGAACAATACCATATTGATGGGTTGCGCGTAGATGCAGTAGCCTCTATGCTCTATCTTGACTATTCACGGGAAGAAGGAGAATGGATTCCCAACAAACACGGAGGGCGCGAAAACCTGGAAGCTGTCGATTTTCTACGGGAATTCAACGAGACCGTCTACCGGGAGCATCCTGACGTAATTACAATTGCGGAAGAATCGACGGCCTGGTCGGGCGTATCTCATCCAACCTATACGGGAGGGTTAGGCTTTGGCCAAAAATGGATGATGGGCTGGATGCACGACACCCTCGAGTACTTCAAGCGCGACCCGGTGCACCGTAAATACCATCACGGAGAGATTACCTTTAGCCTCATTTATGCCTTTACCGAGAACTTTATGCTTCCCCTCTCGCACGACGAAGTCGTCCACGGGAAGGGCGCCCTCATCGATCGCATGCCGGGTGACGAGTGGCAACGATTTGCCAATATGCGCCTGATGTACGGATACATGTATATGCACCCCGGCACCAAGCTGCTGTTTATGGGCGACGAATTCGGTCAAACCAGTGAGTGGAATATCGAACAGGGGCTGCAATGGTGGCTACTCGATCACGCCACCCATCAGGGCCTGCAAAAATGGGTTAAACAAATCAATACATTTTATCAAAACACCACCGCCCTGTATGAGCGGCAATTTGCAGGCGACGGCTTTGCCTGGGTAAATCATGGCGATGCGGAAAACAGTATCTTATCCTTTATTCGCAAAGGAGAACGCCCGGAAGACCAACTGGTCGTATTGTGCAATTTCACTCCCGTTACCCGCTATCCGCATCGCCTCGGTGTACCACTTCCCGGCACCTGGCGCGAATGCCTCAATAGTGATGATCAGGAATACGGCGGTACCGGCCAACATATCAACACCACGCACGAAGCGCAGGAGGGAGAATGGTCGGGGCAACCTTACTGGATCGAAATTGCCATACCACCGCTGGCCATTAGTGTTTTTTGCCGTGAGCCCGAAGATTAGAACCGGTTTTTGTACCTTAGGCTAAGGTATGCTTGCCATGGAGTGCACGACAAATCGTCGCTGCTCTTTGGTTCAGGGTCTTGAAATCCAACCAGCTCTGATTAGGAGATTAAGCTATGTTTGTCGAAGAACCAAACCTGGAAAACCATCTAAAAACGATTTCGATTCCCGATTGGGATCGGCTCTTTCGCTTTATACCAACCTTACAACAGAAAACCGTTTTTGGGCGTTGGGAGGGAACGGATCAAGATCCCTATATCGTACCCGATGCCGAGGTCGAAGAATTCTTCGACACCATTCATGACCTGGGGCTAATGGTGTTTTTTGATTGGACCGATTGGACTAAAGGTAAACAAGCCTGGAAGAACAAAACCTATGACTTTCAGCAAATGACGTTGCCCGAATTATGTAAGATGATTACTATGCTGATCCGGGGGGATCGCTTTAATGAAGGTCTACTCGTAGAGTCATTTGATCGGGGCATTATGTTGCGCATATTGCTGGCCATCCGGCAAAAAACCCCTTATCAGGATCAATGATTACTATCCATACAGTAGACACCGGACAAGCTGAACGCCTACGCCAGGTACGTGCCCTTCTTTACCAATACGGCGAAGAACGCAATTTCGATGCAGCTCTGGGTAATTTTACGGCCGAGCTCGATAACCTGCCCGGGCAATATGCTCTGCCCTCCGGAACGCTCTTACTCGCCACGCTGGATAAAAACCCTGCCGGCTGCATTGCTTTCCGTGCTCTGGACCATAAAATCTGTGAGATGAAACGCCTCTACGTCGCTCCCAAGTTTCGTGGTCAGGGCATTGCGCGTTGGTTAATCCGTCAATTATTGCAACGGGCTCGTACCCTGGGCTACAGCCTGATGCGGCTCGATTCCCATCCGCACATGCACGCGGCCATTCATCTGTACCGGCAATTCGACTTTATCGAAATTGAAGCCTACAACCACAATCCCACCCCGGGCATCCGGTTCTTTGAGCGGAGGCTTTAACGCGTTTCGTGTAACATTACATCAATTACTACGTAACACCAGTATTATGCAACTATTTGCTATCCGATGATGGAATAATGCTGTGCTCCCGCCACCACATTACCCTGCGGATAAACATATTTAACCCATTTAATATATCCTGCTATGAGAAAGACGGTTCTATCCATGCCGTTTTGTCCCCGCCCTACCCCATTATTGGTATGGGTAGTTTGCTTGCTAATGACACCTGGGCTACACGCCCAAAATGTTCCCATGGACAAAACGACCTCCGAACAAAAATCTGCATTTCAGCCTGCCATTTCTATTGGACTGAACACGGGCACTCATGCCCTGTGGGGCGTAGATGCCACGCTAGGCTTATTGGAAGCAGTAAATGTGCGCCTATCCTACAACAATATTCGAGGTAATCTGTCCGATTTCACCATCGACGCGGGTAGCCTTGGGCTAAATGGGCAGTCCCTGAACCTCGATGCTGATCTTAACCTAAGTACTCTGGGCTTTCTAATCGATTGGCCCTTCACTCGCAAAAAGAATTTGCGCCTGATGGCTGGTGCTATGGTGGAACTAAACAATCGCGTTGCTCTGACCGGCCGTTTCCAGGAAAGCATCTTCATTAACGATTACGAACTGACGCCCGATCGTCTGGGCCAAATTACGACAACCTACCGCACGGAGTCCTCCATTTACCCTTATTTAGGGCTGGGAATTGGTCGTTCGGTGGCGGCTAATCGCCTTACTTTTGCCTTTGAAGCCGGTGTCTATTTACGGGGTAAACCTGAATTCACCATAGAATCTACCGGAGTACTTGCGGGGAATGCCGCGAATGGCCCCGTACTTTCGGATAACCTTTCTTCGCTACAGTGGCACCCCAGCATTGGCTTCCGCCTGGGCTACGGAATCGGCATCAAAAAGCAGGCGGTCGATACCACACGCCTCGACCCCTTACCCGTGCAACCTCAAGAGGATATCATAGCCGAGGAAGATCCCATGCCTAAAGAAAAAGAGCCTACGGTAGTCTCCAAACCGGTTGAGCCTAAAACCCCATTCCTCACCATGCGGGGACAGGTGGTCGATGCTGCCACCGGAGAGAATCTTCCTTTTGTGATTATCGATATGTTCCAGGTTATGCCCGACGGCCGCAAGCAAAAAGTATTATATAACCGGTATCCAGGCGGCACCTTCCAGATCGATCTACAGCGAGGGGCTGACTACGAGATTCGCCTGTCCAGTTACCAATATATGGAAAGCGTAGTCACGCTACGGGCCGACTCCGACCCCCAACGGGCAGAAGTTAGTCGTTCCTTTGTTCTTAATAAACAGTAATCCCAATAAATACGATTTGCTTTATGAAACGTCACATAATCCTGGCCACTTTTCTTTTGTCCAGTGTGTTTTTTACGACAACCTGTAAAGACCTCACACTCGACAGTATTACCGATGGATTAGCACTGAATATCAATTTTGATGTCTTCCGCACTCCACTCATTTTACACTTTGTAGATGCCAGCCCGGCCAATACCAACAGCCCGGCTAACCTTAGTGTACGACTTGCAGGGGCTGATGAAAATCGCGTGTATACCACCGACGGCCGACAAGCTCTGCAACCCGTGGATGGCATCATGGAGGTATCCGTCGATCGCATCGATACCATTACACCCGACAATCCATTGGAGCTTACCGTGATTGCCGAAGCTCCCGGCTACCTAAAAACGGTACAGCAGGTTATTCTTTACGACACCAGTTTCCAATTTCGCCCGGTAAACATGGTCTCCCTCACCAACTTACCCAACGGTGTCAGCATGGCCCAGGGCGCCTTCACGACCAATAGCAGTGGAGCATCCAGCAATGCTGCCTTTGCCACGCCGCTGACCAACGGCAAAGTAGAGCGTGCCTCGGTCACCGTCCGCTCGGGTACTCAGGTACGCGATGCTATGGGTAGCAATTTATCCGGCCCGATAGATGTCCGAATGGTGCATTTCGACAATCGTAGTGATGAGTCACTTAATGCCTTCCCTGGCGGTATGATCGCCAATAACGTTATTGGACCAAATGGCCAACGGCTCGATCCGCTTCAGTTTGTAACCGCTGGCTTTATTGCCCTTGATATGTTTGCGGGTGGCACCGAAGTCAGAACATTTTCCAGGCCAATCGAGATCTCCGTTGGTATCAACCCTAATACCGTAAATCCGGAAACCGGCCTTACCGTACGTACCGGAGATCAAATTCCGATATGGAGCCTCGATGACGAGACCGGTACCTGGACCTTCGAGGGGGAAACAGTTGTGGAGCGCAATCCACTTGGACAAATGGAGGTCAACTTTGAAATTGATCACTTATCATGGTGGAACCTCGACTGGTTCTATGGTAATCGCTGTACCTGGCGCAACCCGGTTACCGTCCGTATCGATTCTGATTATGAAGACTTTACTGCCCCGACGGCTATTGCCCGTTTAGTCGACGCTAATACGGGTGCACACTACGGATGGCCCCGCCAAATCAGCTTGCGCAACAACAGCAGCCTTGCCCTTTATAACGTACCCAGCGACCGCAATCTGCGCCTGCAGTTCCTGAGCTCTGCTTCCCCGTTTTGCCAGAACGTCATTTACGAGTCCGCAATGTTCTCGACAGCCTGCCAAAATGAAGTAATGGTCGACACCCGCAATTTCCAACCCAATAATCAGTTGTTTGTCCAGGCGACGGTCTCGGGTATTTGCCGGTCTGAATCAGCCGATATTAAAGTCACGCCCTCGGCGTGGATATTCTTTCGCGATGCAGAATGCGGATACTGGAATTATCTGTCTTATATAAACCGTGGTCGATTTTTTTCCAATCGCCTGGAATTAGGCAGAACGTATGATTTCCGCATCCACTACGGAAACCGCCGCTACAACTTCAGTGATATTCCTATGCAGGCCACCACTATCATGGAGGGCGACTATATGCTCACCATCGAACTAGATCAGGGTACGGCCTTTTTCAACATTGAAGACCTACGTATTCCCGATCAGTACTGCGACAACCTGTTTGGCAGATAATTGGTGCCAACAAGATTAACAAAAGAATCAGCGTCCGCAGTGGACGCTGATTCTTCCTATTCCGGCTCAGTGAAGTTTGGGAGCTCCAAACCTCACGGTTGCGGGTATACAGCTTATTTCCGGTTTTTCGCACTAGCCGCGTTACCCGGCTCACCAAATGCATCGCGAGCATTTTTGACCAACCGGATAAATTCGGCACGGTAGCCTTCCTTATCCTCTCCTTTTGCCGATGACGCCAGCTCTAGAATAGAGGCATAGTTTGCCTGACCCTTATATTCCGAATCGCGTAGTACCATACCAAAGGCAGCCACTGCTGCTGACCAGCGGAACGATTCGCTGGTTTCCTTATCGGCTTTCGCCAAAATGGTACGCTGCAGCAATGTGCTGGTATCTCCGTCGGGCAGTTTATACCGAAACTTAACCGTAGCCAGTTCTTCACCCGTAGCGGGTACAGCCTGCGTTGACTGATACTTCAGGTCATCCATCTCAGCCAGAAACTCACTGTCCACGCCGACAGGAATGATTTCGTACAGGGCCGTAACGGTATGCCCACTACCCAATTCGCCCGCATCCTTAGTGTCATCATTAAAATCTTCGTTGTCGAGCAGGCGGTTTTCGTAGCCGATAAGCCGGTATCCGGCAACTTTAGCCGGATTGAATTCAATCTGAATCTTGACATCTTTAGCAATGGTATACAACGTACCGCCAAATTCATTAATCAACACCTTGCGGGCTTCGCTCAGGTCATCGATATAGGCGTGGTTACCATTTCCCTTATCGGCCAGGATTTGCATTTTATTGTCCTTATAATTGCCCATACCCAGGCCCAGGACCGTCAGGAACACACCGCTTTCCCGCTCGCGCTCAATCAGGCGCTGCATGGCCGCATCACTACTGGCTCCAATATTGAAGTCGCCATCGGTCGCGAGGATAATGCGGTTGTTGCCCCCTGCTACGAAATTCTTCCGGGCAATCTTATAAGCCAGCTTAACACCCTCTCCTCCGGCGGTAGAGCCACCAGCCTGCAACTTGTTCAGGGCATCTTTAATGGTTTGCTTTTTATCTCCGCTCGTTGATTCCAGTACCGTGCCGGCTGCACCGGCGTAGACTACAATGGCCACCCTATCCTGCGGACGTAGTTGATCGGTGAGCAAGCGTAGCGACGATTTTAGCAGGGGCAATTTATTAGGGTGATTCATCGAGCCCGACACATCTAACAGGAACACAAAATTGGAAGGGGGCAAGTCATCGTTGGGGATTAGTTTACCCTGCAGGCCAATATGCAGTAATTCGTGCTCCGGTGCCCAGGGGCATTCGCCCAGTTCCGTCACGATATTAAAAGGGTGCTCATCTTTTGGCTGCGGGTAGTCATAGTCGAAATAGTTGACCAGCTCTTCTACCCGAATCGCATCTTTGGGTGGTTGCTGCCCGTTCTTGAGGAAGCGACGCATATTACTGTAGGAAGCGGCATCCACATCAATCGAGAAGGTCGACAGGGCTTCATCCTGTGGGCGAAAAAAACGATTTTCTTTGATCGCTGTGTAATCTTCCGTATTGTGCGGCGTGCCCGGGTCGTAATAGCCCGGTTGTCGTGCTCCCATCGTAGCCTGTTGCAAGCCCAGGGTTCGCACGCTCATTTTTTTCCTGTAAGGCGCCGGGGCTTCGACAGCTTCGCTCACGTCATTTAAAGGAATAGAGGGCTTTAGTGTAATCGCAATCGTATCCGTCGCGCAAACTTTTTGGCGAAAAGCCGTTGTAAAGCTGGTTGCGCGGATTATAAGGTCTGTACAGGGCTTCTGATATTCCAACTGAAAACGACCTTCCAGGCCGGTCAGTGTCACCACATCCGTACCTGGTATTTCCACCTGAGCACCCAGAATAGGATCCCCCTGTGGATCAGACACTGTACCCTCAAAAGTATGCTGGGCAGGCAATAGCCCGGCCGTCAACATAAGTAAAACCGTAATTAAGATGAATCGTGCTTTCATAACGTATGTTTTACCTATGGATGCAGCCTGGTAGAGAATTACATACAGCGTGGCAAAAAATCTGATTTTTTTTGAAAACTATACGAAATATTAACCTTAACGTGAGGTTGGGCATAGACCATTTCGTTTCCTTATCTTAAATTAGCTTTCGCCAAAAAACGATCTTATGCCACAGGAAACTCCCCACTTCGACGTTCTCATCATTGGTGCCGGCCTCTCGGGCATTGGTGCCGCCTACCACATACAGAATAACTGCCCGGATAAGTCTTACGCCATCCTGGAAGGCCGGGCCGCCATGGGGGGCACCTGGGATCTGTTCCAATACCCCGGCATTCGCTCTGATTCGGATATGTATACCCTGGGCTTTTCTTTCTATCCCTGGAAAGACCCTAAGGCCATCGCTGACGGTCCTGCTATTTTGGAATACATCCACGATACCGCCCACACCTTTGGCATCGATCAGCATATCCGCTACCACCACAAAATAGTACGCGCCGACTGGTCAAGCGAGGATAATTACTGGACACTGGAGATTGCCTCCCACCCCGACCTTCCCTACCAGCGAATGACGTGCCATTTCCTGTTCACCTGTTGTGGCTACTACAACTACGATGAGGGCCACACCCCAGACTTCCCGGGGAGTGATTCTTTCCAGGGCCGGATCATCCACCCACAGCATTGGGATACCAGCCTCGACTATTCCGGGCAACGCATTGTCGTCATCGGCAGTGGCGCTACCGCCGTTACCCTGGTGCCTGAACTGGCCAAACGAGCAGCCTCCGTAACCATGCTACAGCGCTCGCCCGCCTACATTGTCAATTTACCCAGCGAAGATGTTGTAGCTAATGCCCTCAAGCGGATTTTACCCCGGCAGCTGGCTCATGATTTGGTGCGTTGGAAAAACATCATCTTCAGTCTCGGTTTTTACAAAGCCTGCCGACGCTGGCCCCACACTATGCGTCGCTTTATCCAAAAAGGTATCCGTAACGAAGTGGGCGATGCAGTTGCCATGAAGCACTTCGAGCCCCGGTACGAACCCTGGGATCAGCGGCTGTGCATGGTGCCCGACGGTGACTTGTTTGAGGTACTGAAGTCGGGCGAAGCAACGATCGTCACCGATACGATTGATCGCTTTACCACCGATGGTATTGCCCTGGCTTCCGGACAACACCTGGATGCCGATTTGATTATTACCGCTACCGGTCTAAAAATCCAACTTTTGGGAGGTATGGAACTAAAGATGGACGGCACTTCGATCGATCTGTCCCGTACGCACTCCTACAAGGGTGTACTCTTTAGCGGCATCCCCAACTTTGCGGTGGCCATCGGCTATACCAATTCTTCCTGGACCCTAAAGTGCGACCTCAATGCCTCCTTTGTCACCCGCGTTCTGCGGCAAATGGACCGCACTGGCGCACAAACCGTCATCCCCGAGTTTGACCCCGACCACTTTGCGACCGAACCCCTGCTCGATTTTGATGCCGGCTATATCAAGCGGGCACAACACCTCCTACCCAAACAGGGCTCCGCCGCTCCCTGGAAAGTTTATCAGAATTATTTACGCGACCTGTGGGCCCTGCGCTGGGCATCGGTGCGCGATCGGTATTTGCGCTACCAATAAGACAGCGCTTAACCCGGATTATGTATACCTTTTTCACAGTGAGCGGCGCAAATGCTTGTCAGGCCTGGATATCCGCAGGAATGAGCCGCTCAGGCGTGTCGAGCAGCGAAAGACAAGGACAGTCAGGAATGGCGGGCGGTCGCACCGCTTAATAGATTAATTTATGCATAATCCGGGTTAAAATCATAATTTGCCCTCGTGCGGCTCTAGAAAAGCATTAGACTGACGCAAAAAACTGCGTAACTCATCAAAATCATCTGCTGGTAGCTGATAAGAAAAGTCATGAGCTCGGCCCATCATCCTGATGTAGGGAGCTGGATCTTGTTGCCTGCTAAGCTTTCTTAACGCTAACAAATAATCTTTCCGGAAAACGGTTGGGATAATAATTCGTACCGTTCCGGCTTTGACCAGTTCTGCATTCATCATTACCCTGGCAATACGGCCATTCCCGTCTTCAAAGGGATGTATTTCACTGATCATGAACATCATAAAAATAGCCCTGGCAAAAGGATGTTCAAGCGCCTCATAGAGTTCGAAGGCTTTTTTCAATGTTCCCCTGACCAATTCCGGAGCAACAAACATGGTATTGCCCGCCCGACTAGCTTTTGTCTTAAACCTCCCCGGGGATTTATCAGGCCGGCCACCTAGAATGATAGCATGCCGACTTTGCAGCAGGTCGATCAGGGATTCATAATTCCCTGGGGTTTTGTGCATTTCGTAGGCATTCCCCACGATTTCATAAGTCCCCCTAATGTCGTGTGTATCCCCAATTCTGTTTTCAATTACGGCTCCTCTAAAGACGATGTCTTTAGCCTCTTCCACGTTAAATTCGGTACCTTCGATGTAGTTAGAAAAGTACGCCTCAAAGAAAGCGAAATGTGCGAAGGCCTGGCCGGTGGGAAATCGCTCTTCCCGACTGGGAAATCGCTGTTGCTTGAGGTGCGCAAATAAGTCCCAAAACAACTTCACTCGGAACGAATCGTACGGCTCCCCCAAAGCAACAAAACAATCAAATTTATTCGATCAAAACTCTTTTTTTGTCAATTTTTTTCTATTAAAAGTCTTTTCTGTAAAACGATCTTCCCTAGGATACCTTGTATTTTTTCCTTCGCCCAGTAGTAGAAATTCGGTACCTTTAACCTATGCCACTGTTTAGCCAATCGCCCCGGCCCTCCTACTCCGATGAAGAGTTACTGGCTGGCTACCAACGTACCGGTCGCCTGCCCTGGCTGGGTATGCTCTACGAGCGGTATACCGATATGGTCTATGGGGTATGCCTGAAATACCTGCAGAACGAAACCGAAGCCGAAGACGCCGTGATGGCTATTTTCGAAGAACTGGTCGAAAAAGCCCGCAAGCACGAAATCGATAGCTTTCGTCCCTGGCTTTACGTGCTGACCAAAAACCACTGCCTAATGTTTTTGCGCAAGCAAAAACGCACCATCACCAATTCTTTTGATCCCCATCGTATGTATTCCGGCGATACTGCGCATCCTATAGCTGAGGAATACATCGAAGATCCCAATATTGAACGCCTGGAGTACTGCATCGAGCAGCTTAATGAAGCACAGCAAAAATGTATTCGCCAGTTCTACCTGGATGATAAAAGCTATAAGGACATCGCCGGTGAGCAAAACCTTCCAATGGGTACCGTGCGTTCTCATATTCAGAACGGACGCCGCAACCTGCGCAAGTGCATTGAGGAAAAAGCCGCTAAAGAGAAATAAATGCCAGAACAGAATAACATATTGACCCGATTGCGCCAATGGCTGCGCGGCGAAGCCCGTCGGCAAGATGAAACTGAGCTCGACCGCACTGCCCAAACTGATGACTTCCTGCGCGAAGCTATGGAAGGCTACCGGTCTCTGCCCACAAGCAACCACGCTGAACGTACCGAAGCTCTCCGCAACCGCCTTCGCCAACGGGCCGCACCCGACCACAACATACGCACCCTCCCCTGGCTGCGGATTGCCGCCGGCCTGTTTGTTATTTTAGTCGCTGTCGGTGGTTTCTATTTCCTCAACCAACCTACCACCCCCGCCCTGGCGGAACGGGAGACGGTGGAACGCGCAGACGGAGAGACGAAGGAGATAGAGGCGCAAGATTTTGCGCCTCAACAGGCAGGTAATGAGGGACAAAGGGACGAAGAGACGAAGGGACAAAGGGACGAAGAGACGAAGGGACAAAGGGACGAAGAGACGAAGGGACAAGGGATGGTCGATGATAGCAGGCCTAATACGGAGGAGAAAACAGCCAATCAGACCTTGATAGAGCCGCAAGATCTTGCGGCTCCACAAGAAGATGTTGCACCTCCACGGGATGAAATCGCGGCCCTACAGGAAGATCGCGTGCCCCCACCCACCGACCCCGTATCCAGCCTACCTACCCGGGCAATAACCTTATCGGATGGCAGTGCTCTGGTGCGGCGAGGCCGCATTGTTGACACAGCCGGCCAACCGGTACCCGGCGTCGAATTGCGCTCGTCCGAACAAGGGGAAGTCATTAGTTTGAGTGATGCACAGGGATTGGCCACCCTGGACACGGCCGTACAGCGGGTGATCGTGGAGCGCACCGGCTTTCAGCCGGTGCAGTGGCCTGTGGAAAAATCTGCAAATCCCTACCTACAATTGCAGCCAACCGAAGCACCATCGCCGGCGTCCTACAGCCTTAAATCCAGAGTACGCAGTGCGCAGCCCCCCATGACCCTGGCTTATCCCAGTGTGGGCTACGACAGCCTACGCCGATGGCTGCAAGAGCGTACTACAACGCCCCTCCAGCAACTATCCTTTTCCTTTACCGTACACCGCGACGGTCGTTTATCGGATGCCACCCCCAAGGACTCTAGTGATCAGGCCTACGTAGAGGAAATCTTTTCTATCCTGCAGCAAGGTCCCGTATGGGTACTGCCGCCCGGAGTAGATTCCATACGCGTCAATTATCAGTTTTAGCCCAACTTGCGTACCTTAAAAGAAAAAACGATGAGCCAACGATTTTTTCTTACGGGATACCTTTTTCTGCTTCCGGCCCTGATTTTGGCGCAAGCCGCCTCCTTTACCTTAGAGCAGGTACGCTCCTACCCTTTTCCCTCCGCTCTTACCTCGGCTACCACCGGTGAAAGGATTGCCTGGATTTTTGCGGAAGCTGGCCAACGCAACATTTACGTCGCGGAAGGGCCCGATTTTAAGGCACGTCGCCTTACCAACTATACCGAAGACGACGGGCAGGAAATTACCAGTATGTCCATTAGTGCCGACGGACAGTGGGTCGTCTACCTGCGCGGGGGCGAGCACGGTTCCAATTGGGACGATGAGCGGACCATGAATCCACTCTCTACGCCTTTCCCCGCTAAAGTGCGCATGTACAGCGTCCCCTTTGCCGGCGGCGCCCCCATTGATCTGGGCGACGGCGCGAATCCGGTGATTCACCCCGACAGCAAGCAGGTGACCTACGAGAAAAGCGGGCAAATCTGGCAGGTACCCATCGATGGTTCGGAAGAAGGCAAGGCGATGATGGCCCTGCGCGGACGCAATCACTCACCCGTTTGGTCGCCCGACGGCAGCAAAATGGCCTTTGTTAGCAGCCGGGGTGATCTGGCCTACATTGGCATTTATTCTGGTGCTGGGCAGCCCGTGGTATGGGCCGACCCTGACTTCAATCGTGACTATGGCCCGCGTTGGGCACCCGACGGCAACCGGCTGGTATTTGTACGGCGCCCCGGAGGCGGTGGCAAGCCCAATCCCATCCTGGAGGCTACCCATAGCCCCTGGGAGTTGCGGGTATTTGATGTGCTTACGCAAAAAAGCGAACGCCTGTGGAAAGCTCCTGAGACCCTGGCCGGTAGTCATCCGCGTTCGCAGGGCGGCACCAACCTGCATTGGACGGAGGAATACATCGTCTTTTTATCGTATCACGACGGCTGGCCGCACATGTATGCCATCCAACCCGGCGACGAGCAGGCCCGTCTGCTGACCGAGGGGCCCTTTATGGTCGAGCACATCACCGCCACACCCGATGGCCGGCAATTGCTCTGCTCGGCCAATACCGGCCGGGACCCCCTCGACGTGGATCGCCGCCATATTCTGGAAGTTGACATCGCCACCGGCGAACAGCGCATACTGACGCCGGGCAGCGGCCTGCAATGGACCCCCGTGCGGACGGGTAACGGAGAATACACCGCCTTCATCAGCGCCTCGGCTATGCGTCCACCCCAGCCGACAGTCATGAAGCCCGGCGGGGTCAACTGGGCCGTGCTCGGGGACGAGCAAATGCCCGACGATTATCCCGTCGACGCCCTCATCGTGCCCCAGCAGGTCACCTTCGAGGCGCCCGACGGGCTTACTATCCATGCCACCAAATTTGAGCGCAAAGACATTTCTGGCCCCAAACCGGCTGTAGTGTACATTCACGGCGGGCCGCCCCGGCAGATGCTGCTGGGCTGGCACTATTCGTCATACTACTCCAACGCCTATGCCGTCAATCAGTATCTGGCCAGTCAGGGCTTCGTGGTACTCTCGGTCAATTATCGGCTGGGGATCGGCTACGGGTTCGATTTTCAGAACCCGCCAAACGCCGGATGGCGGGGTGCTGCGGAATACCAGGACATTGTCGCCGCCGGGGAATGGCTGGCGGAGCAACCCGGTATTGATGCCGGGCGCATCGGCGTATATGGGGGCTCTTACGGGGGCTACCTGACGGCCATGGCCCTGGGGCGCGACTCGCGCCTGTTTGCCGCGGGCGTCGACATCCACGGGGTACACGACCGCACTATGGGGCGCATGGACAACTGGACCGTACCCGCAAAGTATGAAACTGCCCCAGACGTAGGGCGCGTACCGGCCATTGCCTGGGACTCCTCCCCTGCTTCCTGGGTAGACTATTGGACCTCGCCGGTACTGATTATCCACGGCGACGACGACCGCAACGTAAATGTCGATCACAGTACAGATTTGGTACAGCGCTTGCGCGCAAAAGAGGTGCCGCACGAAACCCTGTTGATTGTCGATGATTCACACCATTGGATGCGCTACGCCAATCAGCTACGGGTGAACGCAGCCACGGTAGATTTTTTGCGAAAGCACCTGCAAAAAAATCGCTAACCCGCTAAGAAGTGGTATAAAATATAGCCGATACCGGCCAGAAAAAGGGGTACAAAGCCGATGCTGCTGTGCCAGCGCATCGCCCGGTTGCCAAAGATCAGGCAAAAAGCGTACTTAATGATGGTATTGGAGAACGCCGCCATGACGATGGCGATGGCCGCCACCTGATCGCCGATGGATTTCTGTTCGTAATCAGACATAGAGATGGTGATGGCATCAATATCGGTTAGCCCGGCAATGACCGAAGCGATATAGACCCCGCGGTCGCCAAACTGATCGTTAGCAAACCCAACGAGCAACTGAATGACGATGTAGATGCCCGCAAAGACGAAAGCCTCCCGGAAATTGATGGGATTGTTGGATTGGCGAGGCGACTCTTCGACTTCATTATTTTGGGCACGCCGGCTAACCCACAGTCCCAGTCCAATGCCCAGCAGACCAAATAAGGTAATAGGCAGCCACAGCATGCTTAGCAAATGGCGGTCCAGAATGATCAACCAGATCAAAAGGCGGGGAAACATAATAGAGGACGCAAAAATAATGGCTGCAGCCTCCAGTACTCCCCCTTGCTCGGATTGACCAGATTTGCGGGAGAAGAACCAGGAAGTAGCCGTGCTCGAGGCAAAGCCCCCAACGATCCCCGTAATCAGCACTGAGCGCCGGGAACCCAGGAATTTTTCGAGGAAGTAAGCGGTGAAATTGAGCGTCACAAAAATAACGACAATTAGCCAGGCCTTGTAGAGATTGAGCGTACGGTAGGGGCCAAAGTCCTCACGTGGCAAGAGCGGCAACACGAGTGCCGTCACCACCACCATAATTAGAATGGAATGTAATTCATTGCTGTTGAGGTTGCCCACAAAGCTGTGCATACGCACTTTTAGGGCCAATAAGGCCGTCACGGCTACGGCGATACTCACCGCCCCGTGATAATTCCCCTGCACGACCAATCCTCCCAGTAAAAAAACGGTAATCAACGCAAACTCCGAGGTGCCTCCCTGATCTCCCTGACGGGCATTGTGGACAAAAGAGAGGGCCGTAAGGGCAAAGGTACCGAGAATACAGGCTACGTATACCCAGGGCGAATAAACATCCGAAAAATAAGCTGCCGTGTAGCCGACCAGGGCAACAATAGGATAGGTGCGAATACCCGCAAAGGTGTGCTCATCAGGCTCTTGCCCCCTGCCTTTGGAAAACTCCCGCTCGATACCCATCAGCAAGCCGATGCCAAGCACGACCATCAAGTCTTTAAGAAAAGATAGTAAATCCGGATCAAGCGTTAGTTTTTGGAAGTCTTCCATAATATCTGTTGTCACGTATTCTTTATGGGACACCCTGCGCTAAATCGTGCAGAGCTATCATCACTTTCAGTGCGAGGCTGTACCCCAAACCTCTTAGAGTGTTTTTCTATTCTTGCCGGTGTTGAGCACCATCACCTCAATAAAATGCTCATTTTCGATTTATTCTGCAAATGGTCATTCTTTTCTTTTGTCCTCACCTTCAAAGTTAATTAACGTTAATAATTATTAAGGTTCGATGCCGGTCACCTGCGCTATACTGTCGTTCGTCTACGATACGCCGCAGAATGGTTAGGGTACGTTAATTGCTGCAACTTTATCGCCCGCATACCATTTATGAGCTAGTTACATTTGCAACTACTGGAAAACATTTAATAATCCTCGACCACATTATGAAAAAAATTATCCTACTCAGCTTGTTTATTGGACTCACTGTTTTGGCCTTAGCCCAACCGCCACAATACAGTGGCCGGGGTGGAGGGTCTTCGATCAAGGGTAAAATCACTGGCTCAGTCATTGATACCATGACCACAACTCCTATTGAATTTGCCACCATCGTCTTATTGCAAGACAGCCAACAAGTTAATGGTATTGTTACGGAGGCAGATGGAACGTTTAAGCTTATGAACGTTAAGCCCGGAACCTACGACGTGCAGGTTTCCTTCCTGGGCTATGAGCCCAAAATCATCCGGGGGATCGAAACGACACCCAAGAAACCCGACGCTGACCTGGGTACGGTAAGCCTGCTCTCCCAGAGTATTGATCTGGGTGCGGTAGAAGTAACTGGCGAACGTGCTGCCTTCGAAGCCAAAATTGATAAGATTGTTTATAATGCCGAAAAGGACGTCAGTACGGCCGGTGGTGATGCGGCCGATGTACTGGCTCGCGTTCCTCTCCTCGCCATCGACGGTGAGGGCAACGTAAGCTTACGCGGCTCATCCAACCTGCAGATCTTAATTAATGGTCGTCCTTCTATTATTTTCCAGGGGGGCAATGTGGGCGATGCCCTGAAAACCCTAAATGCCGATCAAATTAAAAGTGTCGAGGTGATCACCGTACCCACCGCTCGCTACGATGGCGAGGGCTCCGGCGGCATCATCAACATCATTACCAAGAAAAAATCAGTAAAAGGCTTTACCGGTACGGTGAGTGGCGCGGTCGGTAATCTCTCCAACCGCGGATCGCTCAACCTCAACTACGCCCGCAATCGCTTCGGCTTTAACTTCAGTGGTAGTGGCTGGCTGACCAACCCGCGCGAAAGCTACGCTGAGTTTTTCCGCCAGGACTTTATCGGCGATCAGGTGCGTACCCTTGACCAGGATTCGGAAGGGGAAAGTCAATTTTATGGGCCCCGGTTTACCATGGGTGCCACCTACGACTTCAATGCCTACAATAGCCTGACTTCCAGCGTTACCTACCGCGCTTTTGGGCGGAATTCCGAGAACGTTACCATGGCAACGTTCAACGACCCTATCAATGACATCTATCAGCAATACGATCGCATCAGCGAGCAGCGAAACCTGCGAAGTGGCTTCGGTTGGACAACCGACTACCGCCGTACTTTTAAGCGCAAGGGGCAGGAACTCGTGTTTGCCTTTCAGCTTAATGGCAATCAGTCTAATACGGAAAATGTCCTGCAGCAGCAAAGCATTATCGACGAGGATCCCTCCCTCTTCCAGGATCAGCGCAACGAAAACGATGGTCTGAACCTGGAAACCACCTTCCAGGCCGATTACGTTCACCCCTTTAGCGAAGCCATTAAGATGGAAACTGGTGCCAAGGCTATCCTGCGTACCATCAGCTCTGACTTCCGCTTCCGCCTCTTCGACCCCGATCAGGATGAGTATGTTACCGCCCCCACCCTCTCCGACGATTTTACGTACGAGCAGGATGTATTTGCCGGCTACCTGTCGTTTAACATCAAGCTGAGTGACAAATATTCCATGATCGTCGGCTCGCGCTACGAAGCCACTGATATTGCCGGTAGGTTTGTGCGCCAGGATTCGTCTAACTTTACCAATGATTACGGGAATCTGTTGCCGAGTTTTATCATCAGTCGTAAATTTGGTCAGTTCACCTCACTGCGCGCTAGCTATACTAAACGCATTCAGCGCCCGGGACTGCGGTTTGTCAACCCCTACATTGAGCTAAACGATCCCCGCGATATTGAGCAGGGAAACCCTCTACTCGACCCGGAAAACTCCGATCAACTTGAGTTGAATCTTAATACCTACCTCAGCGGTGTGGTCCTGAATGCCTCTGTTTTCTACCGTCAAACCAACGACGTGATTGAGCGCTTCCTGACCGTTATTGACGACGGAGTCTCCTACACCACCTTCCAGAACGTCGGTACGGCAAAAGCTTACGGATTCAACCTCTTCAGCTCGGGTACCATTGCCAAGAAATTGAAAGTGCGCGGTGGCATCAATTTAGAAAATTACCAGAGTGAGGGAGTCATACGTGGCGAGCGCCTGACCAACAATGTGTGGGTCTGGGGTGGTAACCTCAATTTCTCCTATAGTCTACCCAAAGATTTCCGGGTGGAAATCAATGGCTTCTACCGTTCGCCCCGGGCTTCCCTCCAGGGTACACGCGCATCTTACCGACGCATCAGCTTCGGTGCCCGCAAAGAATTCATGAACAAACGCGCCAGCCTGGGCCTAGTTGTCTCGCAACCATTCAATGAATTCCTCGAATTTGAAAATGAGCTGCAAGGCCCCAGCTTTACCCAGCGCAGCGTACGTGCATCGCAGGCGCGCAACTTTGCCCTGAGCTTCAGCTATCGCTTTGGTAAGCTCGATTTCAACGACAAGCGCCCGGGACGTAGCCGTATCCGCAACAACGACCAGAAAGGTGGCGGTGGTAATGAACAGTACAACTAATTCGTTACTGCTTTCGCCAAAAAGCGTCCGGATCAATTCATTGGTCCGGACGCTTTTTTTTTGCTGTATGTCACCTAACGCTTATAGTTTTGGTAAATTACGCTTCGAAAACCGTTTACTTCCTTAAAAGTACATTAACACATGAAACAACGTTTCTTATTTTTACTTAGCCTTATTTTGTTTACGACCTGCCAGCTGCAAGCTCAGATCACCCTGACTTCTGCCGATTATCTGCAAATTGGCGACGTCATCTTACAGGCTACAGACTCATCAGCCACGGTCACCCCCGGGCCGGCCGGCACTAATCAGGTATGGGACTTTAGTAGCCTCACCAGCAATGACACCACCCGTGTGGAAGGGGTCGATCCCGGCACCACGCCCCTCGCCGATAGTTTCCCTACCGCCAACCTGGCTACTCTGATTGAGCTGGAAGGTGATACGGCCTACACCTTCCTAAATATTACCAGCGAGCGCATCCAACTGCTGGGACTCGGCGTCAGCCTACTGATCGAGGAAATGCCCGGTGCCATGCCTGCCAATGAGGTCATTCGCTATAATACCCCTCGCACTCAGGCCGAATTGCCGGTCACCTTCGGCAGTACCTTCACCTCGGACAGCGAGTTGGAATATACCGTAGAAGATGAAGACGGTGCTATCACCATCAAACAAACGAGTACACACATCTCTACCATCGACGGCTGGGGCAACGCCATTTTGCCTGATAATGTAACCTACCCCGTACTACGCGAACAGGTTATTACCAACCGCACCGATTCGCTAGCTATTGAAGTACCCGGCGAACAGCCCTTTGTCCTCGTCACGGAAAGTATAGACACCAGCTACAACTTCCTGAGCCCAACCGCCAAAGGCGTACTGGCCAGCTTCACGCCCACTATCGACCCTTTCACCAACGAAACGGATGGCTTTGAGATATCCTATTACGTGGGTACACAAGCACCGGCCGGCGACGCGCCGGTAGCCAATTTTGTCTATACGGCCGAAGGCACTACCGGTAATGTTGAATTTACTGATCTCTCCGCCAATACCCCTACCAGCTGGAGCTGGGACTTCGGCGATGGCAACGTCAGCACCGACCAAAACCCTACCCACACCTACGCGGCCAGTGGCACCTTCGACGTATGCCTGACCGTCGCCAACGAGTTTGGTAGCGACAGCACCTGCAACGCGGTTGCTGTACTGGTAGGCGATGCGCCAGTAGCAGCCTTTACTGCTGACCCGGCCGCCGACGGCTCCGGACAGGTCACCTTTACCGATCAATCTACCGATCCACTCAACTGGCAATGGGACTTTGGCGACGGTAGCCCGGTGAGCAACGAGCAGAGCCCCGTACATACCTACGACAGCACCGGCACCTACGATGTCTGTCTGGTGGTCACCAATGAGTTTGGTATAGATACCGTCTGCCAGGCCGTAGCCGTAGTGGTTGGGCAGGCACCGGTAGCCGACTTCACTGCATCCATTGCGGGCGAAACGGGCGAAGTTGTATTTACCGATGCTTCTACTAATACCCCTACCAGCTGGGACTGGGCCTTCGGCGACGGCAACGTCAGCACCGACCAAAACCCCACCCACACCTACGCGGCCAGCGGTACGTATACCGTACAGTTGATTGCCGGCAACGATTTTGGCAGTGACACGACCAGTCAAATGATCACCGTAACCGTTGGGCAGGCACCGGTAGCTGACTTTACCATTTCCATTCAGGGCGAAACGGGCGAAGTCGTATTTACCGATGCTTCTACTAATGCCCCTACCAGCTGGGACTGGGCATTCGGCGACGGCAACGTCAGCACCGACCAAAACCCCACTCATGCCTATGCAGCCAGCGGCACCTACACCGTGCAGTTGATTGCCGGCAACGACTTTGGCACCGATACGGCCAGCCAGGAAGTAACGGTAGTCGTCACCAGTATCAATGACCTGCCCAACGGCAGTCAACTACTGATTGCCCCTAACCCCTTCGGTGCCCAGCTCAACCTGCAATTGACCAACTGGACTCAGCAAGCCGCTGAACTGCTGATCTATGACGCCGCCGGACGTCTGCAGCACCGCACTACCCTGCGCGATCAAGTGCAGATTAACACTGCGCAGTGGGCCCGTGGTATCTACCACTACCAACTACGCACGAACGATGGCATCCTTCGTTCCGGACAGTTGATACGGCAATAAGTAACCTTAGGCTTTCGCCAAAAAATGAAAATGGCAGACACCTCGCAGGTGTCTGCCATTTTTTTGCAAGGCTCTACCGGTCGAACCACTCGAAGTAGTCCGACCGGTAGAGCTTTACCAACTATGGTGCAAACTAAATTGCAGCTGCCCTTTACCCCAGTTGGCAGTGGTCTGCTTCATCCATCCCACCTGGGTGCGCAAGTTTTTGCGCAGGCCGTAGCCGAGGCCCAGATAAGTGCGGTTACGGTCGAAGAAACCAACCCTGCGTCCGTCGCCAATCTCACGCTGCCCATTGATAAAGATCTCATTATAGAGCGCCAGATAAACCGTACGGCGGCGGAGCTCGGTAGCGTTGAGCGGCACGTTGACAAAGAGATTGTAGCGGTAGCGGGTACGAAAGTCCTGATCCCCCACCCAGCGCTGCTCGTAGCGCAGGCGATGTGTCAGCAGGAAACGCCCCCCAATCTTTTGTGGAAATAACGCCTCCTGATAAATGCGGCTCTCATTAACGGTTGAGGTCGACTCGCCCGGTACGCCCGTGGTAATATTACCATAGCCCAGAGTAAATTTGATACCGGCACCCCGCGGCGAATACGTCAGGCCGGTACGCAGCAGTATCTGCTCCAGGTCACCCGCCGGCTCCCAGAAGCGAAACTGATAGTCACCCTGTACGCCAAAGCCACTGTCACCAAAATCAGCATTGAAGAAATACATGTACCAGGCCCCCAGTTGGTCTTCATCGGGTCCTTCCTGTGCCCGCAGCGGTGTCAGGGCCAGCATCGCCAGTACCAGTAGTAGTATATTCCGTTTCATAGTTTGTTTGATTGAGTCCTTAGAAATAACGGTACAAAGGTAGACCGATACCGCGATATATTCTGTGCAGTGGTTCACAGAAGGAAATAAGGAAAGTAAACCTTGATGTCAGGGAAAAATCATTGCTATTCGACAATATTTTAGACTATTTCCTTAAAAAAGCTTAAAAAAATATATTCGAATGCTGTAAAAAAAATATTTTGTAGAACTAATTAACACTTAAAACCTTTTTATCATGAAATGTACTAACCTTTTAATTGCGCTTGCCCTTACCTTTTGCACTACTGTCCTGACCGCACAATCCCTGGAGGGCGTGTGGAAGATGACCTCTCACGAATATGTTTCGCCAGAGGGTACGGAATCTATGGATCCGGCACAACCCGGCTTACTCATTATCTCCGGTGACTATTACAGTATGGCCGCGGTGATGGCTGACGAGGAAAGACCCTTGTTGCCAGTTAGCAGGGACTGGGAGGATGCGGAGCTCATGCAAAAAACATTCGGGGCCTATATGTCCAACTCAGGCACCTATACCATAGCGGGCAACAACCTTACCCTCACCCCGCATGCGGCGCTCAGTCCCAACGTAATGCATGATGGCAATACCTTGTCTACAACATTTACGCTCGAAGGCAATGTACTGAACGTTATAATTCCACGAGGTCCGGAAGGTGAGAATACCTGGACCATTGTCATGGAGAGGGTGCAGTAACCCGGGCGAAATACATAGCCGCAGGTAGATCGTCAGACAGGCAGGTACGGAACTCGTACCTGTCTGTTTTTTATTTCCCCATTTCCAGGAAGGTATTCAGCAGTGATTTTCCTGGAACTCTGCCCAGGCTATGCTTGTTTACCAGACTATCCTCGATCACCATCCGGAAGATGCCGTAACCGCCCATGTCTACCAACGCGCCGCCCAACTCGCGCTCAAAGGTGTAACCGAAGACTGAAACGGGTCGAGGAAATGCAGTTTAAATAATCCACCCTTTCTAAACAAAATCTAGTATATACTCGCTAGAAGTAGATGGTAAAGTGCAAGCCACTTCGTCAGCGGTATAACTACCCAAACAACGTAGCCTATTCCTAATACCGTAGATCTAATCCGTTATTCTTAATCTAATATCGAGCACAACGGTATGGCTTGATTGACTCCCGGTTTTATAGCAGACCGAAACTAATAAGCAGGCTGTCATAAAAAAACGAGAAAGGCAAAACAATAACCGAAAAACAGTATTTGTGCATTTATTTCCTTAATTTATTCGTTTAAACCACCTCGTCCTGATATGGCCGCACATGACATAGAAATCATTCTCAACCGTCAATTGGCAGATTGCCTGTCGGTGCCCGTTTTCATTGTCGACCCGGAAGGGAATCTTTTGTTCTATAACGAGCCAGCGGAGCAGATCCTGGGAAAGAAATACGAAAATACGGGGGAAATGCCCGTTGGCAAATGGTCGACGGTGTTTACCCCCAAAGATCAAAACGGCGACCTGCTTCCTACCGGACAATTACCCCTGGTCAAGACCCTGCGCACGCGTAAACCTGCCCACGGCTCTTTCTGGATAAAAAGTCTGGAGGGGCATGATTTTGAAATTTCCGTCACCGCTTACCCCATTATCGGCAGATCGCAACGCTTTTCCGGAGCAGTGGCTATTTTTTGGACCAATAGCGAAGAGGATGAAATTTAAATTCCTGGGTACGCGGGGATCGTACCCTTCTCCCAAAAAAGAAAATAGCCGCTACGGGGGAAGTACATCCTGCGTTGAGTTGAGTAATCACGACACGAATATAATCCTCGATGCCGGCACCGGTATTCTCAATCTGTATTTAGCATTTTACACACAGTTGCCCCGAATTGATATTCTACTTACCCATCTACACATGGACCACATTCAGGGATTGGCTTTTTTCAGACCACTGTTCCGTAAAGGAATGAACGTGCACATCTGGGGCCCCCGGGGTAACTCCAGTTCTTTACGAGCACGACTGAACCAGTATCTTTCTCCGCCTCTGTTCCCTATGCCCCTGCGAGACCTGCCGTGCAACCTGCATATTCACGAGGTGGCCAATTCTACCTTTCGGATCGGAAGCTTTGAGATTACGTCCGCTTTTGTCATCCATCCCGGCCCGACCATTGGCTACCGTATCCAGCACCGGGATAAAACGCTCGCCTATATTCCAGACCACGAACCCATGATTGGCTCTATGAACCTATACCCAAAAGATAGATGGGTCTCCGGGCTCTCCTTGTGCCAAAAAGCCGACGTACTCATCCACGATGCTATGTATACCAACGAAGAATATCCCACAAGAATCGGTTGGGGCCACAGCGCTTGCCGACACGTCCTGCAAATAGCCCGTCGCGCCCAGGTGAAAAAACTCTTCCTCTTTCATCACGACCCCGACCACTCGGATGCCTTTTTGGATCAGGTCATGGCAGAGTTGCGCCAAAATAACAACAGCTTATTTGAGATTCAACTAGCGACCCAAGAGATGGAATACGAATTGTGACAGACTTACCCCACAGAGCTCAAAAAACATGCCCTCATTTGAAGTGCCGCATACCAACCAACAAATACCGAACACCATTTTAATTCTTCCCTTCCCTACCTTCATTCCCCTCAATTTTGTAATTTCCCCATAGACTAAAACATCCAGACCTCTGGAGAACCTACGGGCCCGGATTTTAACGCTTCACCAATATTCATCTAACACCATAAATGCCCTATGAAAAAGAACACCTATTCCGTCCTGCTTACCGCTGTGCTAGCTATTTTACTATGTAGCGCAGCCGTTGCCCAGGAAGTGCATACCATTACCTTATCCGTAAATACGGCAGAAATCGAATCCACCAATACCAGTACGACCTGCTCTTTCGGGCAGGCGCGAGACATCACCAATGAAAACTTTACCCTCAACGTAAAGGTGGGTGACATTATCATCTGGAAAGGCGTTTCCTCCAATGCTCCCGATACGGATGTCGTCAATATTACAGCCATCAATCACGAGGGTGGGGCCAACGTCTTCAACAAGAACATCCTGCGTGGGAACAACCAAGTACCGGAAGTGGTGACCGGTGTCGTCGTACAGGGCGCCCCGGGAAGTGTCGAAAAATACAACATCTCCTTTAAGGTATTGAATAACGGCAGCAAACGTCGCGGTACTTTCCACATCGACCCCAAGATTCAGATCCGCCCGAATTAAGCATACGTTTCTTCCGTTTCCACTAAAAACCCTGATGTTGCATTGCCTGAAATATACCGGTTTGTGGGCAGGCTTTCTTCTGCTGAGCTGCGTTTTTGGCCATAGCCAAAACCAGGACCTGGCGGACAGCCTTGAGTCGGTATTATCTTCCGGAGACTATGCCAAAGAAGACTACTTGTCCATCTTGTTTAAATTAGCCGGCAACCATGCCGACCCCGATAAAAAGCTCGAATACAGTCGCCAGGTAATCAATACCGCAGAAGCTGCCGGCTTAGACGACTACCTCCATAAAGGATACATGGAGCAGGGAACCGCTTACCGGCTGAAAAGTGACCTGGCTAATGCCCTGGAGAGTTATTTCACCGGGGCCCGCATCGTCTCGGAAGCAGGAAACCTCAGAGAGCAGGCCAAATTTTTTATTGCCATTGCCGATGTGTACTCTATTATGGGTAACCACCAGAATGCGACTCGTTATTACGACGACAGCATTGAAATTCTGCGGGCCGAACAAGACACGGTCAACCTGGCTACGGCCCTCTTAAATGCCGGTGACGAATACTTCAATTACGGATCCCTGGATTCGGCGCTGCTCTATTTCCGGGAATCGGAAACCCTCTGCCGACAGGCCAACTTCGAGCTGGGTGTCGCCTATAATCTCGGCAACATCGGGCTGGTATATGCCGAGCAGGGCCGCGACGAGCTCGCCGAGAAAAACATCCGTCAGGCCGTGCAATACCTGGAATCCCTGCAAGACTATTATCCAATCTCTGTCTACCTCCTCTACATGGCCGATATTTACCTGCGGCGTGGAAATACGAACAAGGCGATCAACTACGTCCAAAACAGCCTGGACATGGCTATGCAGTACGGGCTGAAAGAGCAGGTCAGTGAAGCCAACCAAAAACTCTCAGAGATCTACGAACAGATCGGCGACTGGCAGCAGGCCCTCGACCACTACAAACAATTCATCTTGTACCGCGATAGTGTCCAAAACCTCGAAGCCGTGCAACAGATGGCCGACCTGCGCATCGATTTCGAGGTTTCCGAAAAACAAACCAGGATCGACCTGCTGGAAAAAGAAGCCGAAATACAGCGCCTCCGCCAATCGAGGCAACAAAAATTCAACTACGCCGCCGGCATTGCGCTCCTGTTTTTTCTTCTTTTAGGCTTCGGGCTCTATCGGCGCTACCGCTACATTCAAAGAACCACCACCATCATCGAAGAAGAACGGAAACGCTCCGACCAGCTGCTGCAAAACATCCTACCGGCCGAAACGGCCCGCGAGCTCAAGAAAAGCGGTAAAGTACAGGCCCGGAAATTCGACTCCGTGACCGTACTGTTCACCGACTTTAAGGAATTCACCACCTATTCGGAGCGGTTATCTCCTGAAAAACTGGTGGAAAGCATCGATGTCTATTTTTCCAAATTCGATGAAATCATGGAGCAGTACGGCCTGGAAAAGATCAAAACGGTAGGCGATGCCTACATGTGCGCCGGGGGTGTGCCCTTCCCCACGCCAGACCACGCCAAAAAAATGGTGCGCGCCGCCCTCGAGATGCTAGCTTTCGTACAGGCCAAAGCCAGGCAGCCCGACAACGACCTGGCCCGGTTTGACGTCCGTATCGGCATCAATACCGGCCCCGTCATTGCCGGGGTGGTTGGCACCAAAAAATTTGCCTACGACATCTGGGGCGATACCGTCAATATCGCCGCCCGCATGGAAACCAGCGGCGCAGCCGGCAAAGTCAACATTGCCCAAAGTACCTACGAGCTAGTCAAAGATACCTTCCACTGTACCTACCGCGGGGAAGTCGACGTACGCTACAAAGGTAAAATGAAGATGTATTTTGTGGAGGGAGAGGAAGAACACGATAGCACAGGCGCTACTTATGGAGTTAGGTGAGGCGCTGCAGAGCTTGTGTGGCTTCTTCGACTCCCTGCGCTGCCGCCTGGCGGTACCACCGGATGGCGGCCGGTATATCCTGAGTAACTCCCCGGCCCTGCTCGTACATGTAGGCCAGGTTGTGTTGCGCTATAGGGTTGCCCTGCTCTGCGGCAGCGTGATACCACCGGGCCGCCTGCGCATAATTACGGGCCACGCCAAAACCATGCTCGTAGAAATAGCCCAGGCTACTCTGAGCAACCATTAATCCCTGTGCCGCTGCTTTCTGGTATAGAGCCACCGCCTTTCTATCATCTTTTTTTACTCCCAGGCCCCGTGCGTACAGGCCAGCAAGGTTGTTTTGGGCCGGTGCATAGCCCTGATCCGCCGCCCGTCGATACCATGCGATAGCTTCTGATACGTTCTTTTCCACCCCGCGACCAAAAACATACATGAGTGCCAGGTAGTAGTGCCCTCGAGCATCCAGACGATCGGTCTTTCGAATTCCGTTAAGCAACCGGAAAGCATCAGCATACTTCCCCGCCTGATACAGCTGTACCGCTTGCTCCACCGGACCGTCATCCGGGGAAGAAGCACCGGCTGCGGCACCCAATATTGGCTTGATATGATTCAGAAAATCCAAACAATCTGAGCGCCAGCGCCCGTGCCGCAACTCAGGACCATTGCGCGTAATCAGCGACTGAATATCCGGTGGCAAATCGCTCGCCGCAGGCATGGTAGCCTGATCAACCAGCACGGGAATAACCACCTTCCCCTGCGCCAATGCGTAGGCAATCTCCATCCGCACGTAGTCTCCTGGCGAAAACAGCCGCCGCTCGTCGGTCAAAAATCGGTTGCCAATCAGCACCAGCACCACCGTACTCTGATCGATAGCCCGACGAATCGCCGCCGGGAAATCCGATCCATAAGGCAGGGAGTCCACGTCCTTGAACAGCGAGCCGGCCCCTACTTCGTTTTCCAAAAAGTCGTACAAGCGACCGGCCGAAGCCATACTGTCCTCCCGCCGGTAGCTGATAAAAATTTTACCCGCCATGGTGCATGATTTATATGGGAAAATACACATTTTCTCCCATTTCCGCCCCTAATGATATCGCCGGTTGCGCCAGTCGCCGTGCCAGTAGGCCCGCTTACCCAGGGAATCTAATACCATGGGCCAGAGGTCTTCGTAGGGAATGAGTTCGATGTCTACACCCTGTGGGGCCTCCGCCAGGGGTAAGGATTGCAGCCTGTCAGCATGTTTTTGAGCATTGTGCTCCACGTAGCGACGCTGAAAGCCGTAAATTGGAATCTGTAATAGCATTTTAATAAAACAGTTACTGCGAAAAGTATCATCGCGGCGTAGATAGCGCGTACAGTAACTTTCCAGTGCCTCAATGCTATCAATTGATTTATTATAGTTGTGACGGCCGATTGTAAATAAAATCTGTAGCACAATAATGGCAATATTCATCCCTCGCTTATCGCGGGAAAAGGTGGGTACTTCATTGAGGAATTTACCCAATCGGAAACGCTTAGGTGCTTTCTCTCCTTTCCCGTATTGAATCCGCTCCGTAAACTTTAAATATTGGATGTAACCGTTGATGATTTTCCACATCTCAGCAGAAACAGGTTCTAGTTTCTTGAAATTTGGGTGGTTACTTGCTTCCTTATAAATTTGATAGGCCTTATTGTACGCCTTGCTATGAAAGGCCAGAATAATACTCAACTCCCGGTTTTTAAACCAGTTAAAGGATCCAGGTGTCTCGATGTCCAGACCAGTCTGAACTACTTCCCAACCTTTATCAAACTCGCGCAACTTGGTATGGCAAACAAGCTTTTGATAGATAAAACTTGACAAGCCTTGTTTAGAAATGTGCTGATACGTACTTAATTCCTGCAGTGCTTTATCACACACCTGAACGGCTCTGGGGTAATCGTGCTTTGCCATGTGTCCCATAAGCTCGATGAACAATATAAACCGATGCAGGCGATGGGACCGGTACTCTTTGAGCGCAGGCTTTAGTGCTGCAAAACAGGCAAAAGCTTCCTTGCTTATATCTGGCTTACTTGATCGACTAGCTGAATAATGTATCATCAGAGAGGTGTAGCTATTCTCTGCCTGATTTTCCCAGTTAAATAAGTTGAAATAATAATTGAAATGCTTATCGTATAGCTTATATCGGCGCTGATCAGCAGCCCGCGTAGCATAGTGCATACGCAAGGTACGACTAGCATGCATAGCTAATTCCGTAAACTGGTATCTCTCGGCGCGTTTAAAAACCTTTTGCGCTAATTCCATCCCCGCTACGGTAGCCCCCTTCAACAATAATACTTTAGCAGCAGCCCATTCGCGCCAACAATAAAAATAGGCACTCTCCAAATCACCATATTTTACGTCTTTGGGGTCGACAACAAATACCAAATTGACCAACCAGTTTTTCAGATCCTTCTTTACATTGCGAAATCCGGCATCATTACTATCTGGGAAGTCCATTTTTTTTGCAAGAGTCTCCGTACAAACATCTTCTCGATCATCGAGCAGGGCCTGATAAAAGAGCCCCATCTTGCTCTTACCATTAAAAATACGCTCCGCGGTTTTAACGAAGGATTTCACTTTCCTTTTTCGAAGATAGCTAGTGAGATTGACAAGGGTTTCCATACAGTAAAATTTAGATATATAAATAATACCCATACAGGCGCAACTAACGCTTACCTGCACTGTGATCATACCAGCGTAATGCCAGCATGCATCTATCTCTTTAGTGTATTCCCCCTTATTTAAATGGTTTGATGGTTGAATTGACTCTACAGCAAATCTACCATTTGTCCTAGTCAACAAATAGCACATTTTCACAGAGTAGACTTCAGCATAGAAGAACAAAATAATGCATTCAACCAACAGTTGAAGTTGGTATAAATGCTTAATAGTTACCTGCTTAGAACTTTAGTTTGGAAAAGACAGTGCCTAAATATAAAATTTTACACATAAACACACAAGCAATTTTTTATTTTTATACGCGCATTAAATACCATTAATACTACTCTTCCACCGCCATCCAGGCCATCAGGCCCATACCGGTACGCAGGGCTTCCTCGTCGATATCGAAGGTGGGCGTATGAATCGGTGAGGTAATGCCTTTAGCCACGTTGCCGGTACCGAGGCGATAGAAGCAGGCGGGCATCTCCTGCGAGTAGTAGGCAAAGTCTTCGGCCGTCATGCGGATGGGGAGATCGACCACCTTCTCGGCGCCCAGGTATTCCACCGCGCGGGCGCGGGCGCGCAGGGTGAGGTCTTCGTTGTTGAAGAGCGTGGGGTAGCCCACCTCAATACGCACGTCGCAGGCACCGCCCAGGCTGCGGGCCGTACCCTCGGCGATCTCGCGCAGGATGCGGTGCGCCTCGAAGCGCCAGTCTTCGTCCATGGTGCGCAGGGTCCCCTGCAGGTGTACCTCGTCGGGAATAATATTGGTCGCGCCCCCGTCGGAGTTGATCTTGCCGAAGGTCAGTACGGTAGGGACGGACGGATTGGCACGCCGGCTGACCAGTTGCTGCAGGGCCACAATAATGTGGGAGGCCAGCAGAATGGTATCAATATTTTCGTGGGGCAGGGCCGCGTGGCCGCCCTTCCCGCGTACGGTAAGGTAAATCTCGTCGGCCGAGGCCATATACATACCGGGACGCAGACCGATGGTGCCCGCCGGCAGGGGCGGGTGTACGTGTTGCCCAAAGATGGTCGCCGGACGCGGATTTTCCAGGGCGCCATCTTTAATCATCAGGGAAGCGCCGCCGGGCAGCTTTTCTTCCGCCGGCTGAAAGAGCAGCTTGACGGTACCCTCCCATTGGTCGCGCAGTTCGTAGAGAATGCGGGCCGCGCCGAGCAGGGAAGCGGTGTGCACATCGTGCCCACAGGCATGCATCACCCCTTCGTTTTGTGAGCGGTAGGGCACGTCGTTGGCTTCGCGAATGGGCAGAGCATCGATGTCGGCGCGCAGCGCCACCACCCGCTTGCCGGGATTGCGGCCTTCGATCAGGCCCACTACCCCGTTGTCGGCAATACCGTGTTGGTGCGGGATGCCCAGCAGCTCCAGCTGTTGGGAAATGTAGCGCCCGGTTTGCACCTCTTCGTAGCTCAGCTCGGGGTGCATGTGCAGATGCCGGCGGATGCCGATCACGTCGGGCAGGAATTGGTCGGCTAGTTGTTGGATGGCGTTTTTGTCGATCATGTTTGGGTTTTTGCGTTAAGAGCGTATTGGGGAATTGCTTTTGATGGCGAAAAAGGCTGCCGTGAGGTTCAAATAATGGCCATTTGCAGACCAAAGGGTAATTCCCTAATATGCTCTAGGCAAAGATAAGGGGAATCACCCACTTGGCCGCTACGGCGGTGAGGGCAATCGCAATAATATT